>Ga0256839_1001150_pt1 | contig 32847 bp, 27 predicted proteins | sample 354166metaG_FD_185968 | JGI IMG/M metagenome (GOLD analysis project Ga0256839, IMG submission 185968) | Hydrothermal vent microbial communities from Mid Atlantic Ridge, Atlantic Ocean - 354-166 | ecosystem: Environmental > Aquatic > Marine > Hydrothermal vents | place: Atlantic Ocean: Mid... | reverse complement strand
CTCACCGAGGAGCGCCTCGCCGGCCCCGCCGACCTCGTCGTCGAGGTCGTCTCCGCCGACAGCGTCCGCCGGGACTACGTGGAGAAGTTCCGCGAGTACGAGCGCTACGGCGTCCAGGAGTACTGGCTCATCGACTCCCGCCCCAGCCGCCGCGGGGCCGAGTTCTGGGTACGGGACACTGAGGGACGCTTCCAAGCGGCAGACGTGGGCGAGGAGGGAGTCTACCGCTCCGCGGTGCTCCCCGGCTTCTGGCTGCGCCTGGCGTGGCTCCAGGCCGACACCCTGCCCGACCCGTTGCTCACCTTCGCCGAGATCGCCGGCTTCCCCAACGACATCATCGCCACCCTGCGCCAAATCGCCGCACGTGGGCCACGCGCCGGGGGAGGTGAAGACGCCACGCCGTAAGGTGGCGCGGGCGGGAGCCCGCCCTCTTCCAACACGCCTTCAGCGCGTGGGCACATCCCATCGGGGCACCGCAGAGAAAACTCCGCGATACGGCAAAATCCCCGTTGACAAATCGGGCCACTTCTGTTACCATAGGAGCCACACGTGGGGTGAGGTCCATGCACATGTTCAGCATTGCGTTCAACGGAACGATGCCCGCTGCCGGGACGGCCAGACGGCCGTCCGCTCAGGGCTTTGGCGCGCCGTATTACTTTTTCTACTTTGCCTGGTGCCTCCCGGCGCCTGGCTGCGACGCGCCATACCTTGAGGGCCTCACCTAGCCGCCCCGACCAGGACCGAACAGAAGCGTGGAGCAGCCAGCTCCACGCTTTTTTGTTGGTGAGGGAGGAGGCACATGGGACTCGTATGTCGGGGAGTGCGCGGCGCCACCACGGTGGACTCCAATGACCGTGAGGCCATCCTGGAAGCCACCCGCGACCTCCTGCGCCGCCTGGTGCTCGCCAACGGCATTCGCCCCGAGGACGTGGCCAGCGTCATCTTCAGCACCACGCCGGACCTCAACGCCGAGTTCCCCGCCGTGGCGGCCCGCCAGCTCGGCTGGCACGACGTGGCCCTCTTCTGCACCCACGAGATGAACGTGCCCGGCGCCCTCCGGCGCTGCATCCGCGTGCTCATCCACTGGAACACCGAGCGCGCCCAGGACGAAATCCACCACGTCTACATCCGGGGCGCCCGCCACCTGCGCCCCGACCGGGCCGTCGAGTTCTCCCCACCTTCCCCGGAAGACGAGGTGTTGGACGCCGCGCCGAGCGGCCCCCTCGTTCTCGCCCTCGACGCCCACGCCGGGGGCTACACCACAGTCATCGGCGCCACGAACGGCGAAGTGTTGGCCCACTACTGCTCGACCTCCTCCCTCTTCCTCCCCTCCGGCCGCCTGGTCCTCTCGCGCCTCTACGACGCCCTGGACGCCGCCCTCCTGGAAGCCCGCCCCCGGCCCCTGCGCCCCAAGAGCCTCAGCGCCGTCGTCCTGAGCCTCGACGCCCGGGAACCGGAGCCCCTGCGGGAGGCGCTGCGGGAGCGGTACGGGTGGGATGAGGAAATCCGCGTGGTTGACCGGCTCACGGCCGCCCACGCGGCGGCCGGCTGCCCGGCCCCGGCCGTCGTGCTCCTGGCCGACGCGCGCTGGAGCGCCCTCGGCGTGGACGCCGCCGGCCGCCACCAGCCCGCCCCGTTCGCCGGCTCCGAAGCCCCCCTCTCCCTGGCGGACCGGCCCACCAGCGCGTGGCTCGGCCACCGGGGATTCGAGGCAGCCATATCCTCACAGCTCACAGGCCCGCCCACGCCCCTCCTCGACCTCCTGCTGGCCCACACGGGCACAGCTTCCGCGCCGGAGCTCCTCCGGTTGGCCCAAGGCCAGGCTGGCCCCGCCTTCTGGGCCGCCCTGGCGGAACCCGTGGCCACGGCGGCCCACCGTGGAGACGAGGTCGCCCTTCGCCTGCTCGACGAAGCCGGCCGGGCGCTGGGAGAGGCGGGCCGCTTGCTCGCCCACCTGCTGGGTCTCCAGGGCGACGCGCTCACAGTCGTCGTGGCCGGCGCCCTGGCCGACCTCCACCCTGCCCTGCTCCGCCGGGCCGGCGAGACCCTGCAAACCACGCTTGCCGAAGCCGAGCTCGTGCCCGTGCCCCACGTGGTGGCCGGCACTCTCCGCTTGGCGCTGGAGCACATGGGAGGGCCCAGCTTCAGGTGGGACCACCTCGTGCGCGCCATCTCCGCCGGCACGGGGAGGAGGTCGCGATCATGACGCTGCCACGGCCGGCCCACGTCCCGCTCGGCCACCGTGCCGGCCACGTTGCCGGCCGACGGGGCCGCGCTCCCCCGTCCCGCGCAGGAGAGCCCCCACTCACTGGGGTGTCCCTGCCCGTGCCACACGAACGCAGGAGCCCACCATGCCGCCTCACCTTCGGACGACTCGAACCGACCTGAACCTGAAACTTCACGAGGAGGGAAACCAATGATCATCGTGATGAAACCGAATGCCACGGCAAAACAGATCGGCCACGTGCTCCAGCGCATCGAGGACGCCGGCTTTCGGGCCCACATCTCGCGCGGCGAGGAGCGCACGGTCATTGGCGTCATCGGCGACGAGCGGCACTTGGACCCAGATCAGTGGAGCCTTTTGGAGGGGGTGGAACGAGCCATGCGCGTCCTGCGGCCCTACAAGCTGGCCAGCCGGGAATTTCACCGGGAGAACACTGTGATCGAGCTGGGCGACGTGCGCATCGGCGGGGAGCACGTCGTCATCATGGCCGGGCCCTGCTCTGTGGAGTCGCGGGAGCAGATCCTGGCCACGGCCCAGGCCGTCAAGGAGGCCGGCGCCGTCATCCTGCGGGGCGGTGCCTTCAAGCCGCGCACCTCCCCCTACAGCTTCCAGGGGCTGGGCGAAGAGGGGCTCAAGCTCCTGGCCGAGGCCCGCGAGGCCACCGGCCTGCTCATCGTCACCGAGGTGATGAGCCCGGGCCAAGTGCCCCTCGTGGCCCACTACGCCGACATCCTCCAGATCGGCGCCCGCAACATGCAAAACTACCCCCTCCTGAGAGCCGTGGGCGAGACCAACCGCCCGGTGCTCCTCAAGCGGGGCATGAGCAGCACTATCGAGGAGCTGCTGCTGGCCGCCGAGTACATCCTGAGCCAGGGCAACTACCACGTCATGCTCTGCGAGCGGGGCATCCGCACCTTCGAGCGGGCCACCCGCAACACCTTCGACCTGAACGCCATTCCGGTGCTCAAGGAACTGACCCACCTGCCGGTCATCGCCGACCCCAGCCACGGCGTGGGCCTCTGGCAACACGTGGCCCCAATCGCGCGCGGGGCCGTGGCCGCGGGCGCCGACGGCCTGCTGATCGAAGTCCACCCCGACCCGGCCAACGCCTGGTCCGACGGCGCCCAATCCCTCACGCCAGAAAATTTCGCCCGGCTCGTCGAGGATGTGGTGCGCGTGGCCGAGGCGGTGGGGCGCACCGTGGCCCGCCCATCGCCGGCCGGCGCGTCCACGGTGGCCGCGTGAACGCCGGCAGGCGGGAGGGGCGTGGAGCCCCCGGGACTTCGCCCCCTCCCCTTGTTCCCCAGTTGGCGGACACGGGGGTTGCCAAACGGGGAGAGGGCGGTACTATAAGGAGGACGACACGACGCCCACACGCAACGCGCGAGGAGAACATCCCCATGAGCCACCCCACCTACGAGCAGATCGCCGTGCTCGGCCTGGGACTGATGGGCGGCTCCTTCGCCATGGCCGCCCGCCAGGCCGGGCTGGCCCGCTTCATCGTGGGGTTTGACCCGGACCGCGAGACGCTCGTCCACGCCGTGAGCACGGGCACCATCGAACAGGCGGCCAGCGCCATCGGGGACGCCGTGGCCGAAGCCTCGCTCGTCGTGCTGGCCGCGCCGGTGCGCGCCATCCTGGAGCTGCTCGACTGCCTGGCGCCCCACGTGAGGCCGGGGGCCCTTGTGCTCGACTTGGGCAGCACCAAACGCCACGTCGTGGCCCACATGAACCGCTTGCCCGACGGCGTGCGGGCTGTGGGCGGCCATCCCATGTGCGGCAAGGAGGTGGCCGGCCTCCGCCACGCCGAGGCCACCCTCTTCGCCGGCGCCACCTTCGCCCTCTGCCCTACCCGGCTCACGGAGGAAACGGCGCGCGACGAGGCTGAGGCCGTGGTGCGCGCCCTCCGGGCCACGCCCCTCTGGCTCACGGCCGAGGAGCACGACCGCCTGGTGGCCGCCGTCAGCCACTTGCCCTACCTGCTCAGCTCGGCCCTTGTCCAGACGGCCCTGCAGAATGATGACCCCCGCGCGCGACAGCTTGCCGCCTCCGGCTTCCGGGACACCAGCCGCCTGGCGGCCAGCGACGTGCGCATGATGCTCGACATCGTGATGACCAACGCCGACCTCATCGCCGACGCCCTCGAGCGCCTCGGCGCCACCGTGGGCCAGTTGGCCCAAGCCGTCCGACGACAGGACGAGGAGGCACTGCGGGCCTTCCTCACCGCCGGAGCCGAACGGCGTCGAGCGTGGTACGCCGAAAAATACGGTGCCCCGCCCCACGCGGCCTCGGGCGACGGCGAGACCATCCCATGACACGGGGAGCAACGGCCATGTCCTCTGAGCGCCACCCGCCCGCCGCGCTCACCCTGTCCCCGGCGGAAGGCCCGCTGCGGGGCGTGGTGCGCGTGCCGGGCGACAAGTCCATCTCCCACCGGGCCCTCATCCTGGGCGCCCTGGCCGAGGGCCCCACGGCCGTGCGGGGCTGGCTGCCGGCCGCCGACTGCCTGGCCACCCTGGCCTGCGTGCGCGCCCTGGGCGTGCGCGTGGACGTGGCGCCCGACGACCCCACATCCCTCACCGTTCACGGCGTGGGCCCGGACGGCCTGCACGAGCCGGACGACGTGCTCGACTGTGACGGCTCCGGCACCACCATGCGCCTGCTCTGCGGCCTGCTGGCCGGCCGGCCCTTCTTCAGCGTGCTCACCGGCCGGGAGGCCCTGCGCCGACGCCCCATGCGCCGCGTGGCCGAGCCCCTGCGCCTCATGGGGGCCACCGTCCTGGGCCGCCAGAACGGGGCCTACGCGCCCTTGGCCGTCCAAGGTGGCCGGCTGGAAGCCATCGAGTACCCCATGCCCGTGGCCAGCGCCCAGGTCAAGAGCGCCTTGCTGCTGGCCGGCCTCCAGGCCAACGGGGTGACCACCGTTCACCAACCCGGCCCGGCCCGCGACCACACCGAGCGCATGTTGAAGGCCATGCACGCCCCCATCCACGTGGAAGGTGCCACCGTGCGCGTGGAGCGCCCCAAGGCCCCACTGCGCCCCCTCGGCACGGACGAGGCCCCCTTCCACGTGCCCGGCGACATCTCCTCCGCGGCCTTCCTCGTCGTCGCCGGCCTGCTGGTGCCCGACAGCGAACTGCTCGTCGCCGGCGTGGGCGTCAACCCCACGCGCACCGGGCTGCTCGACATCCTCGCCGCCATGGGCGCCGACATCGCCGTGGAGCGCCGGCGCCAAGCAGACGTGGAACCCATCGCCGACTTGCGGGTGCGCGCCGGCGAGCTCCGGGGGACGCACGTTGGGGGAGAGCTCGTCGTGCGGGCCATCGACGAATTTCCCATCCTGGCCGTGGCCGCCACCCAGGCCCACGGCCAAACCCTCGTGCAGGACGCGGCCGAGCTGCGGGTCAAGGAGACCGACCGCATCGCCAACGTAGCCCGCGAGCTGAACAAGATGGGCGCCCGCGTGGAGCCTCGCCCGGACGGGTTCGTGGTCCACGGCCCCACGCCCCTGCGCGGCGCCGAGGTGGACAGCCACGGGGACCACCGCCTGGCCATGGCCCTGGCCGTGGCCGCCCTCATCGCCGAGGGCCCCACCACCATTCGCGGCGCCGAAGTCATGGCCGACAGCTTTCCGGGATTCACCGAGACCCTGCTGAGCCTGACTCGGGCGGGCACAGCCACGTAGGGGGGATTCATGCCAACGTATGTGGGCATCATGGGGTGGCCGGTCGCGCACAGCCGCTCGCCGGCCATGCACAACGCGGCCTTCGAGGCCCTGGGCATGGACTGGGAGTACCTCTTCCTGCCCGTGGCCCCCGCACACGTCGATGATGCCGTGCGCGGCCTGCGGGCCCTGGGCTTCGCCGGCGCCAACGTCACCGTGCCCCACAAGCAGGCGGTGATGTCGGCCTTGGACAGAGTCACCGTGGAAGCACGGGCCATCGGCGCCGTCAACACCATCGTGAACCGGGACGGCGTACTCGAAGGCCACAACACCGACGCCATCGGCTTCCTGCGCGCCCTGCGGGAGGGGGGATTCGAGCCGCGCGACTGCCGCGCCGTGGTGCTGGGCGCCGGCGGGGCCGCGCGCGCCATCGTCTACGCCCTCTTGGCCGCCCGGGCCACAGTGACCGTGGCCAACCGCACCCTGAGCCGTGCCCGCCGGCTGGCCGACGAGCTGGGCGCCCTCTTCCGCGCCCACGTTTCCACCATCCCCCTGAACGCCGTCCAAGCCCTCGAAGCCGCCCTGGCCCGGGCCGACCTCCTGGTGAACGCCACCAGCGTGGGCATGGCTCCCCACGCCGACGCTTGCCCCCTGCCCGAAGAAGTGGCCATCCCCCCCTCACTGACCCTGTACGAGACAGTCTACACGCCGCGCGAGACGGCGCTGGTCGCCCGGGCCCGGCGGGCCGGCGCCACCACCATCGACGGGCTGGGCATGTTGCTCCACCAGGGCGCCGTGGCCTTCGAGCTGTGGACGGGCACGCCCCCTCCCCTGGATGTCATGCGGCGTGCCCTCGAAGCCCAATGAGCTCACCGCCGAAGAGGACCACCCATGCAGGAGGAAAAACGACTATGTTGCGCTTCCTCACCGCCGGCGAATCCCACGGCCCGGCGCTGACGGCCATTCTGGAGGGCTTCCCCGCCGGCGTCTCCCTGACGGCCGACGACATCAACCGCGAGCTGGCCCGCCGGCAGCGGGGCTTCGGCAGCGGCGGGCGCATGAAGATCGAGAAGGACCGCGTGCGCATCACGTCGGGCATCATCGCCGGCCAGACCACCGGCGCGCCCATTGCGCTGCACGTGGTCAACGACGACTGGCCCAACTGGCAGGGGCGTGACATCCCTCCCATCACCCGTCCCCGGCCGGGCCACGCCGACCTGACCGGAGGCCTCAAGTACGGCTACGAGGACCTCCGCCACGCCCTGGAGCGGGCCAGCGCCCGCGAAACCACCATGCGGGTGGCCGTGGGCGCCCTCTGCAAGCGCCTGTTGGCCGCCTTCGACATCCACGTGGGCGGCTACGTCGTGGCCCTCGGCCCGGTGGAGGCGCGCGTAGACCACATGGACTACCCGGAACGCTGGAGGCGCGCCGAGGAGAACGACGTCCGCTGCCCCGACCCGGAGGCCGCCGAGGCCATGAGGGAGGCCATCCGCGCCGTGATCCGCGACCAGGACACCCTGGGCGGCATCTTCGAGGTGGTGGCCACGGGCGTCCCGCCCGGCTTGGGCAGCCACGTCCACTGGGACCGCAAGCTCGAGGCGCGCATTGCCCAGGCCATCATGAGCATCCCGGCCATCAAGGGCGTGGAGATCGGGCCGGCCTTCCACAACGCCCGCCAGAGGGGCTCCCACGTCCACGACCCGTTCCGGTGGCACCAGGGCCGCATCGTGCGCCCCTCGAACAACGCGGGGGGCTTCGAGGGGGGCATCACCACCGGCGAGCCCATCGTCGTGCGGGCGGCCATGAAGCCCATCTCCACCATCCTCAAGGGCATGCCCTCGGTCAACCTGGCCACAGGAGAGGAAGAGCCAACCGTCTACGAGCGCAGCGATTTCACCGCCGTGCCCAGGGCCGTGGTAGTGGGCGAGGCCATGTTGGCCTTCGTGGTGGCCGATGCCCTCATCGAGAAGCTGGGCGGCGACAGCCTGGCCGAAATGCGCGCCCGGTACGCCCTCCTGCTGGAGGAACACGCCCGCTGGGTGCGGGAGGGCGTGCGCCAGAGGCCCTACCGCTGGGACGTGGGGCTCGAGTAGGAGGCAGATGCCGTGGACCCCAACATCGTGCTCACCGGCTTCATGGGGACGGGAAAGACCACCGTGGGCCGACTCCTGGCCCGGCGCCTGGAACGGCCCTTCGTGGACATGGACGCCGAGATCGAGCGCCGCACGGGCCTTTCCATCCCGGAGCTCTTCGCCAGGAGGGGCGAAACGGCCTTCCGCCACGCCGAAGCCGCGGTGGCGGCCGAGCTGGGACAGCGGCACGGCCTGGTCATCGCCACGGGCGGCGGCACGCTCCTCGCCGCCCAGAACCGCCGCGCCCTGGGCGCCAACGGCATCGTGGTGGAACTGCGGGCCACGGCGGAGGCCATCGTGGAACGGCTCCGGGGGGAGATCGAGCAGCGCCCCCTGCTCGCCGGCCCTGATCCCCTGGCCCGCCTCCGCGAGCTGTACGCCCGCCGGCGCGCCGCGTATGACCTCCTCCCCCACCGGGTGGAGACCACGGGCCGCTCTCCTGACGACGTGGTGGAGGAGCTCCTCGCCTTGGTGCCCCACGCCAAGCCCACGCCAACGGCGCCGCCCGAGGTGATGTGGGTCCGGCACCCCGGGGGCACCTATCCCATCCTGATCGGCTTCGACGCCACGGCCGACCTGGGAGCCTGGATGAGGGAAAGAGAGCTCCTGGGAACCGTGGCCATCATCAGCGACAGCCACGTGGCCCCCCTGCACGCGGCCTCGGTTCAGGCCGACCTGGCTGCTGCCGGCCTGGAGGCCCGCGTGTACGAGGTGCCGGCCGGCGAGGGCTCCAAGACACCGGAGATGGCCCTGTGGCTCCACGGGCGCCTGTTGGAAGACGGCTTCGACCGCACCTCAACAGTTCTGGCCCTGGGCGGGGGCGTGGTGGGCGACTTGGCCGGCTTCGTGGCCGCCACCTACATGCGCGGGATCCCCTTCGTCCAGATGCCCACCTCGCTGTTGGCCATGGTGGACGCCAGCGTGGGCGGCAAGGTGGGCGTGGACCATCCCCGGGCGAAGAACCTCATCGGCGCCTTCAAACAGCCGGCCCTCGTGGTGGCCGACACCCGCTTCCTGCGCACCCTGCCCGAGCGGGAGCGGCGCTGCGGCCTGGCCGAAGTGGTCAAACACGGTCTCATCGGCGCCCCCCACCTGTTGGCGTGGCTGGAGAGCGGGGCGTGGGCCTGGCCGGCCCTCATCCGCGAGGCCATTGCCGTCAAGAAGGCCATTGTGGAGGAGGACCCCTTCGAGCGCGGGCGCCGGGCCGTGCTCAACTTGGGCCACACCTTCGCCCACGCCCTGGAGGTGGTCAGCGACTACGCCCTGCCCCACGGCGAGGCCGTGGCCGTGGGGCTCGTGCTGGCCGCTCGGCTGGCCGCGCGCGTGGGCCTGGCCGACGAGGCCCTGGCCGCGCGCGTGGAAGCCCTGCTCCGCCGGCTGGGCCTGCCGGTCCACTACCCCGCCGACCCGGAGGCCGTCTGGCAGGCCATGCAGGGGGACAAGAAGAAAGTGCGTGGCCGGCTGCGCCTCGTGTTGCCGCGCGCCGTGGGCGACGTCATCGTCACCGATGGCGTGCCGGCCGAGGACGTGCGCGCCGTGCTCGCAACTCTGCGCCCCGGCAGCCCGGGGTGAGCCGCCGGGGGCTGGGTGTGGGCCCGCCCGCAGGCTCCCTCAGCCTGAGAGGGCCAACTCCTCGCCCCTGACCCGGGAAGCCCTCCACCCGTCCGCCCAGAAGATGAGCAGGGCCACCCAGACGGCCCCGTAGCCGGCGAGCTGGGAGGCGGAGAAAGGCTCCCGGTAGACCAAGACGCCAATGAGAAACTGGAGCGTGGGCGCCAGGTACTGGAGCACGCCCACCACGCTCAGCGGAACGCGCCGCGCCGAGGCGCCGAAGAAGAGCAGCGGCACGGCCGTGAAGGCCCCGGCGCCGGCCATCAGCAGGCTGGGCCAGGCGCCGGCGCGCAGGAAGGCCCCGCTGCCCCGCGCGTCGGCCCACGCCAGAAAGGCCAGCGCCGGCACGAAGAGCACGCCGGTCTCCAGGGTGAGCCCCTCCAGGGCGTCCAACGGCGCCACCTTCGTCACCAAACCGTACACGCTGAAGGTGCCGGCCAGGGCCAAGGCGATCCAGGGCAGCCGGCCGTAGGTGACCGTCAAGTAGCCCACGCCCAGCGCGGCCAGCCCGACAGCCGCCCACTGCCAGGGGCGCAGCCGCTCCCGGAGCACCACCATGCCCAAGAGCACGCTCAGCAGGGGGTTGATGAAATACCCCAGGCTGGCCTCCACGATGAACCCCGCGTTCACGGCCCAGACGTAAATGAGCCAGTTGCCGGCCAGGATGAACGCGGCCACCGTGTAGACGGCCACCACACGGCGGTTGCGCCACAGGGAGCGCAGCCGGCGGAGCCGGCCCGTCACCCCGAAGAGGCCCACCAAGAAGAGGAACGACCAGATCAGCCGGTGGCCGATGAGCTGGGTGGCCGGCACCTGTTTGAGGAGCTTCCAGTAGACGGGAGAGACCCCCCAAATCACATAGGCGGCCACCCCATATACCAGCCCGCGCCTGTCGTATCGCATCTGGCTCCCTCCTGTCCGGGCACCACTGCCCACGTGTGAGGCCCCAGTATAGCACACTTGCCGGTGGCCGGGGAACCTACCACCCGTGCCCGCGTCCGGTTTCCCCTCCGCGCCGCTTGCGGGTATCGTAAAGGGGCAATGCCACCGGCCGCGCCGAACGGCAACACGGTGACAGGAGGACCGGACGATGAGCGCCCACACCCAATCAGCCGCCTGGATTCGCGTTGTTCCGCCGGACCAAGCCGACGACGCCCTCCGGCGGGCGTATGCCCGCTGTGCTGATCCCCAGACCGGCGAGCCGGCCCACATCATGGCCGTCCACAGCCTCAACCCGGCCGCCATGCTCGACCACCGGGCACTCTACCGGACGCTCATGTACGGCCCATCCCCCCTCAGCCGCGCCCAGCGGGAGATGATCGCCCTGGTGGTCTCCGCGGCCAACCGGTGCCAGTACTGAATGACCCACCACGGAGCGGCGCTCCGTCGGCTCACCGGAGACGAGACGTTGGTGCGCGAGCTGGCGTCAGGCCTGGCCGACGCGCCCATATCGCCAGCCGAGCGGGCCATGCTCGAGTACGCCATCAAGCTCACCCGCACACCTTGGGCCGTCCGCGAGGAGGATGTGGAACGCCTTCGCCGCGCCGGCTGGGACGACCGGGCCATCCTGGACATGGCCAGCATCGTGGCCTACTTCAACTTCGTCAACCGCCTGGCCGAGGGCTTGGGCGTGAGCCTGGAGGCGTACTGGCGCGAGGAGGAGCGGCTGGAGCCGGGCGGCGATATGCGGGCAGAGCCACCTGTGGACCCTGTGGACCCATGCGAGTCACCTTAATTACTCCGGGCTTCAGCGCCCACGAGCGGGACTGGTGCATCCCCGCCCTCCTGGAGTTGGCGCGGGCGCTGGCGGCCCGGTGTCACGTCACCGTGGTGACCCTGCGCTACCCTCCGAGGCCGCACACCTACGCCGTGGACGGCATCCAGGTCGAGGCACTGGGGGGCGGCACTGTGGGCGGCCTGGGCCGGCTGCCCCTCTTCGCCCGGGCCCTGCGGGCCCTGCGGGCCACGCCCGCGGAGCTCTACCACGCCTACTGGGGCGACGAACCCGGGGCCCTCGCCACCGTGGCCGGCAGGATGACGGGGCGCGCCGCCCTCGTCTCCCTCTTCGGGGGCGAGCTCGTCGCCATCCCGGAGATCGGCTACGGGGGACAGCTCAGCCGCTGGAACCGGCTCCTGGTCCGCATCACCCTGCGGTGGGCCGACGTGATCGCCGTGGGCTCCCGCCCCATCGAACGCCTGGTCCGCACGCGGGGGCGCACCCGGGGCGTGGTGGCCTGCACGTTGGGGGTCAACGCCCGCCGGTTCACGCCCTCGGGCGACCGTGTGAACCTGACGGGCCGACCGGCCCTGCTCCACGTGGCCTCCCTGGTGCCCGTGAAGGACCAGGCCACCCTCCTGCAGGCCCTGGCCCACCTGCGCGCCCGCCACCCCCGCGTCCACCTGCACGTTGTGGGCGACGGCCCCCTGCGCGCCCCGCTGGTGCGCCTGGCCCGCTCTCTTGGCGTGGCCGATCACGTCACCTTCCACGGCCCCGTGCCCCACGACCACCTGCCCCCCTTCTACCGCGCCGCCGACGTGCTGGTGAGCAGCTCCCGCTTCGAGAACCAGAGCCTCGTCATCCTCGAGGCAGCCGCCTGCGGCACGCCCACGGCCGGCACGGCCGTGGGCCTCGTCCCCGAACTGCACGAGCTGGGCGTTGCCCAAAGCGCCCCGACCGGCGATCCCCTCGCCCTGGCCGAGGCCACAGCGCGCCTGCTGGACGAGGACCTCACGGCCTTGGCCCGACGAACCCGGGAGGTCATCGAAGCCCGCTTCAGCCTGGAGCGCACCGTGGAGAGCCTGACCGCCCTCTACGCCCGCGCGACACGCGGCTAACGCCCGCCGGCCGCGCCGACCTCGGCGCCCCGCTCCACCAGGGCCCGTCCCACGCCCACGAGCAGCCAGAAGAGCGAGGCCGTGGGCGTGAACCCCAAGAAGGCGTCCAACAGCCCGTGGACGGCGAAGGCCAGCACCCCGGCGCCCACCCCGGCGGCCCACAGTGCCCCGTCGGCCTCGGCCGTCCGCCAGTGGCGCCACAGGTCCCGCGCGACGGCCAGGAGGAAGGCCACAAACCCGGCCACGCCCACCAGCCCCACGCCGCTCAGCAGCTCCAGGTAGAGGTTGTTGGCGTGCAGGCGGCGGTCCCACGCCGGGAGTCCCAGATAGCTCCCGTAACGTTGCCGGAACGTGTCGGGGCCGTGGCCCAGCAGCGGGCGCTCGCGCCACATGGCCCACGCGGCGCGCCACAGGTCGCGGCGGGAGACCGTGGGCGGGGTCGTGGGCACGGGCTCCGGGGGCCTGGCATCGGGGTGAACGGGTTCCGCGTGTCCCTCGCCCTCCACCTCGACCAGCGTCGTGGCCTCGGGCACGCCGCGGTGGCGGAACCAGAGGATCTGGCGCTGGAGCATTCCCCAGGTGAGCCGGTAGGTGCCCGGCGGGAGGGCCACGGGCACGGCCACGCGGAGGCGCACGCGCTCCCCGGGGGGAACCGGGCGTGGAAGGGGCCACTCCACGTGGGGCACGTCGAGGGTGGCGCCGTCCTCGGCCCGCCGCCAATAGGCCCCCAAGGCGAAGGCCGTCTCGCCCTCGGGCGTCCACGTGACCGCCCCCGTGTTCTCCACCTCAACCGTCACTGTCACCACGTCGCCGGCGCGAACCCGCACGGCGGCCGGCACCGTGTACCGCGCCCCGTACCACGTCAGGTCATTCTCGGTGACGAGCCGGGCGCGCACGGCCGGCGCGCTCCAGGCCAACAGGGCGGTGGCCGCCACCACACTGGCCGCGGCCACCGTGGCGGGCACGGCCAACGGCCTCAGACGACGGTCGGCCACGGCCCCTCCGCCGAGCACCAGGGCCGTGAGGAGCACGGTGGCCGCGCCGCTGCGCGTCAAGGTCAGGGCCACGGCCACGCCCAACAGGCCCACGGCGCCCAAGGCGGCCGCCCGCTCCCGGCCCCGCCCGGAGGCGGCCAACACGGCCGCCAGGGGCCACACCATCTCGAAGTAGGCCGAGGCAATGGTGGCGTATTGGAAGGAGCCGCTCAGGCGCAACGTGCCCCCCACGCGACTGGGGCTCTCCTTGAACGCCGGGAGCCACGGCTCCAGAAAGCTCCACCCCGCCACCTCGCCGAGGCCCAGCAGGGCGCTTGCCACACCTCCCGCCACAGCGGCCCACAGGAACGGTCGCCAAGAGCACGTCTCCCGGAGGCAGACAGCCACGGCGCCCATAAAGGCCGCGCCGGCCGCCAGGCGCAGGGCGAACTTGAGCGCCTCAGGACGGTAGGCCGGCGCCACCAGGGCCGAGAGCAAGGCCGCGCCCAGGAAGAGGGCCAGCGCCCCGTCGGACATCCGAGGGTGCCAACGGGGGCGGCCAGCCGTCGCCGCCAAGACGAAGGCGCCCAAGGCCAGCTCCACGTTGGTCACGCGCAGGGGGCCCACCGACAGCGTCGGGCGAATGACCTCGAAGGGGAGCAGGAGGAGCACCACCACGAGAAGCCCCAGGGTGAGGGAACCGAGTCTGGGAGGAGCAACGGCCTGGAAACCGCGGCCCATACGGCCTCCGGGCACCTCGGGGTTCAGGGGCGCACCCACAACACGGGGACGCCGGTGCGCCACAACAGCCACTCGACGTGGGCCGGCTCAGGGGAAGCGCTCTCCGCCGCCATGACCACCACTCCGGCCCCCACCTCGGCCACGGCCCGGGCGACGGTCTCCGCGTCGCGGCCGGGGACCCGGCGGAGCAGGGCGGGCACCCCGTGCTCGGCCAACCACGCCTCGGCGCGCGCGGGGCTCTGCGGGCCGGCTGCCAACACCATCAGCCGTCCACCCAGGGCTTCGCGGAGCCCGGCCGCCATCTGAAGCGCCGGCGCCACGCGGGAGGAGAGACACACCGCCGCCACGGGCGGCCTCAGGGAAGTCCCGCGGCGCACCACCAGGAGGGGCTTGGAGGAGGAACGCAAGGCTGCCCGCGCCGTCGAGCCCAGGCCCTGGCCCCGCACGGCCGACCGGCCGGCCACCCCCAGGCAGACGATGTCGTGCTCGGGTGTGGCCTCCAACAGGGCCACGTGGACCTGTCCACGCACCGTGTGGAAAGTCCAACGCACCTGCCGCGGGCCGGCCACCTCCGCGAGCATGGCTTCGGCCCGGCGGGCCAGGGCGCGCAGTTGCTGCTCCAGGTACCGGCGGCTGAGCGGCCGGGGCCCGGCCGAGTAGACCCCCACCTCGGCGGCGGGAAGGCCCCCAAGGGCCAGCAGCTCGATGTCCTCGACGAAAAGCCCCCGCACGTCGGCCCGGAAGGCAGCGGCCAACTCCACGGCCGCCCCCAGGGCAGCCCGGCTGTGGGAGGAGGCGTCCAACGCCACCAGGATGTGACGGATCAGGTGAAATCCGCGCGCGCCCTTCACGGCGTTTCCTCCCCTTCCTCCTCGTCCGGCTCCTGCTTCCCCTCCCCCGACGTGTCCGTCGCCTCGCCGTGGGACGGATCCCCGTCCTCCTCACCCTCCTCGCCGTCGGGCCCGCCTCCCCGCCGGCGCTTGGCCTCCCTCTCCAACTGCTCCAAACGCTGCACCACCAGGGCGTTCAGGGACCCTTCGGGGTAGGCTCCCTCCTCATCCCGCTCGCCGGCCTCAATGCCCATGAGAAGCTCGATGGCCTCGTCCACCGTCTCGACGGCGTAGATGGCGAAGTGCCCCTCGGCCACCGCTTGGACCACGTCCTCCCGCACCATGAGGTGGCCGACGTTGGCGCGGGGAATCACCACGCCCTGGTCGCCCGTGAGCCCCCGGGCCCGACAGATGTCGAAGAAGCCCTCGATCTTCTCGTTCACTCTGCCCACGGCCTGCACGTTGCCGTGTTGGTCCACCGAGCCGGTCACGGCCAGCGACTGCTTGACGGGCACGTCGGCGATGGCCGAGAGCAGGGCAATGAGCTCGGCCACCGAGGCGCTGTCCCCCTCCACCTCGCCGTAGGACTGCTCGAAGACCAGGCTGGCGGAAAGGGAGAGGGGCCGCTCGGCGGCATACCGCCCCTCGAGGAAGGCCGAGAGGATGAGCACTCCCTTGGAGTGAATGGGGCCGGCCAGGCGCACCTCCCGCTCGATGTCCACCACGGCTCCCCGGCCGGCCCACACGCGGGCCGTGATCCTGGTGGGCCGGCCGAAGGCGAAATTGCCCAAGTCAATGACCGAGAGCCCGTTGACTTGGCCCACCCGTTCGCCGGCAGTCTCCACCCGCAGGATGCCCCGCAGGATCTCCTCCTGCACCCGCTGCCGGACGCGGTCGGCGCGGAAGACGTGAGCCTCCACGGCCTGGGCCACGTGTTCGGCCTCGACCATCCCGGCGCCGGCCTGGCCCGCCCAGTAGTCGGCCTCGCGCAAGAGGTCCACCACGCGGTTCATGCGGGTGGACAGGCGCGCGGCGTCGCCCGTCCACCGCGAACTCTCCTCGATGACCCGGGCGACGGCGTCGGCGCGGAAGGGGCGCAATTCCTCCCTCTGCACCAGCGTGGCCAGGAGCCGGGCGTAGAGCCGTTCGTCGTCGGGCGCGCGCCCCATGCGGTCGTCGAAGTCGGCCGCCACCTTGAAGAGCTCGGGGAAATCGGGGTCCAGGAGGCTCAACATGTAGTAGAGGCGCCGGTCCCCCAGGAGCACCACCTTCACGTCCAGGGGAATGGGCTCGGGGTCGAGGGAGACGGTGCTCACGAGGCCCAACGTCTGGGCCGGGGATTCGATGCGGAGCTGGCGGGAGCGGAGCGCCCGCTTGAGCCCGTCCCAGGCGAGCGGGTGTTGGAGCAGGCGGTGGGCGTCGAGGATGAGATAGCCCCCGTTGGCACGGTGGAGGGCGCCGGGCTTGATGAGGGTGAAGTCGGTGACCAACGTGCCCATGTGGGTCACGTGCTCCACGCGGCCGAGCAGGTTGGCGAAGGTAGGGTTGTCCTCGTAGACCACGGGGGCGCCGCGCGCCTGGCCGTGGTCCACGAGGACGTTGACCTCGTAGCGGCGCAGGGGCGTGCCCAAGGCGTGCTGTTGGGCGTCGGCCACGGCCGGCGGCGCGGCCTGCTGGGCCTCCGAACGCAGGAAGAGGGCAGCGTTGGCGATGATGTCAGCCTCCACCTCGTCCAAGTAGGCCATCACCTCGGGCAGGTGCTGGTAGTGCCGGCGCACCTCTTCGACGAGCGGCCGCACGGTGTAACCGGCCACCTCGCGGTCGAGCTCCATGAGCTTCTGGCGGAGCTCCCGCTGCCAGCGGGGCATCTGGCGCAATGCCCGCTGGAGCTCCTCCTGCATGGCCTGGATGTCGGCCGTGATGCGCTCCTGCTCTTCGGGGGGCAGGCGGCGGAACTCCTCCGGCGGGAGCACCTGACCCTGGCGCACGGGCGCGAAGGCGAACCCGGCCGGCGTGTGCAGGAGGGCTAATCCCCGCTCCTGGGCCTTCTGGTGGAGGGTCTCGAAGGCCTTCTGCTGGCGCTCCACGAACTCCTGCTGGATCACCTCGCGGCGCGTCTGGTACTCGTCGCTCTCGAAGGCGGCCGGCAGGGCCGAGCGCACGTCGGCGACGAGCTGCCGCATGGCCTCCCGGAGCCGGACCCCCGTGCCGGCCGGCAGCCGCAGGGCCCTGGGGCGGTGGGGTGCCGAGAAATCGTAGACGTAGCACCAGTCGGGAGGGGGCGAGCGCCGGCCGGCCTGCTCCTCCAGCGCACGGCGCACCAGGGTGTGCTTGCCCGTGCCGCTGGGGCCAAGGGCGTAGATGTTGAAGCCCTCCCGTGCCATGCGAACGCCGAAGCGCACGGCCTCCACGGCACGGGGCTGGCCCACGATCTCCTCCAAGGGCACCACATCGTCAGTTGTCTGAAAGCCCAGGTGGGCCGGATCGCACCGCCGGCGAAGCTGTTCAGGAGGAAGGGGAGGTATCGGTGTCATCGTCTCCGTCCTGCCGCACTGACCGAGGCGGGGCCACCCCTCCACGGTGGTCGGACTTGCTCTTCTCCGCCCACCGCCGGTAGAATGAGGGAGACGAACCGCCAAACTGTACCTCGCACGCAGGAAGACTATACCAGACTTGGACCCAAACGCAAACACACCATAGGAGGTGTTCCCATGACGGCGGAAGCCCACTTCCCGTTCGGCCAACCCTTCGTCTGGCACCCCTCGGAGGAGTACGTCCGCAGGAGCCGGCTCAAGCGGTTCATGGATCGCCACGGCATCGCCACCTACGAGGAGTTGGTGACCCGTTCCACGGAGGAGATCGAGTGGTTCTGGGAGGCGGTCTTCGACGACTTGGGCATTGAGTTCTACGAGCCCTACACCCGCGTGGTGGACCTCTCCCAGGGCATTCAGTGGCCCCGCTGGTGTGTGGGGGGCAAGCTCAACATTGTCCACAACTGTGTGGACAAGTGGATGGGCACGCCAACGCAAAACCGCGTGGCCATCCGTTGGGAGGGCGAGGAGGGCCACACGCGCCTGTTGACCTACCGGGACCTCTACCGCGAGGTGAACCGCGTGGCGGCCGCGCTCCGGCAGGCCGGCATCGGCAAGGGGGACGTGGTGGGACTCTACATGCCCATGGTGCCCGAGATCGCCGTGGCCCTGCTGGCCGTGGCCCGGGTCGGCGCCATCATCCTGCCCCTCTTCTCGGGCTTCGGGGCCGGCGCCGTGGCCACCCGCCTGGCCGACGCGGAGGCCAAGGCCCTCTTCACGGCCGACGGGATGTTCCGGCGGGGCAAGGTGGTGCCCATGAAGCCGGTCGCCGACGACGCCCTGGCCGAGGTGCCCTCCGTGGAGCGGGTGATCGTCTACCGGCGGACGGGCACTGAAGTGCCCATGACCCCCGGGCGGGACATCTGGTGGCACGACTTCGTGGCCGGCCGGCCGGCCGAGGCCCCGGCCGAGCGCACCGATGCCGAGGACGTGCTCATGATCATCTACACCAGCGGCACCACCGGCCGGCCCAAGGGGGCCGTCCACACCCACTGCGGCTTCCCCATCAAGGGCGCCCAGGACATGGCCCACGGCTTCGACATTCAGCCCTTCGACACCATGTTCTGGATGACCGACATGGGCTGGATGATGGGGCCGTGGGAGGTCTTCGGCGTCACCCTCTTGGGGGCGTCCATGCTCCTCTACGACGGCGCCCCCGATTACCCCGACGTGGACCGCGTGTGGGCCCTGGTGGAACGCCACGGCGTCACCTGCCTGGGCGTAGCCCCCACCTTCGTGCGCGCCATCATGCCCCACGGCGAGGAGCCTGTCCGGCGCCACGACCTGAGCTCCCTGCGCATCTTGGGCTCCACGGGCGAGGCGTGGAACCCCGACCCCTGGCTCTGGTTCTTCCAGACCGTGGGGGGCGGCCGGGTGCCCATCATCAACTACTCGGGCGGCACGGAGATCAGCGGCGGCATCCTGATCGGCAACGTGCTCACGCCCCTCAAGCCATGTGCCTTCGCCGGGCCGCCGCCGGGCATGGCGGCCGACGTGGTGGACGAGGCCGGCAACCCCGTCAGGGGCGCCGTGGGCGAGCTGGTGGTGCGCAAGCCCTGGATCGGCATGACGAGGGGGTTCTGGAAGGACCCGGACCGCTATCTCCAGACCTACTGGAGTCGCTTCCCGGACGTGTGGGTCCACGGCGACTTCGCGGCCATCGACGAGGACGGCCAGTGGTACATTCTGGGCCGCTCGGACGACACCATCAAGGTGGCCGGCAAGCGCGTGGGGCCGGCCGAGGTGGAGAGCGTGCTGGTGGGCCACCCCGCCGTGGCCGAGGCGGCCGCCGTGGGCGTGCCCGACGAGGTGAAGGGACAGGCTGTGGTGGCCTTCGTGGTGCTCCAACCCGGCCACGAGCCCTCGGAGGGGCTGCGCGAGGAGTTGCGGGCCCTGGTGGCCCGGGAGATGGGCAAGCCGCTGGCGCCCAAAGAGGTGCGCTTCGTGCGGGACATCCCCAAGACGCGCAACGCCAAGGTGATGCGGCGGGTCATCCGGGCCGCCTACCTGGGCGCCCCTCCCGGTGACCTGAGCGCCCTGGTCAACCCCGAGGCCGTGGAGGAGATCAGGGCGGCCACGTAGTCCCCCGGCCACGGCGGACAAGTGTGTTTCCCCAACGGGGCCGAGCTCTACGGCCCCGTTGGGGGGCCGGGGCTACCACGCCTCTCCCCGCCCCAATTTGCCCTCCCCCCTCTTTGCCGCTATGCTTTGCAGGGTTTCGTCCGCACACGTTGACAGGCGCGTTTTCGCCCCGCGCATCCGGGCCCGCGCGCCCGGCGGACAGGAGCCCAAGTCCACTTCGCCAGGAGCGCATCATGGCCAAGACCGCACCGTCCCTTGCCGCCGGCGAGACGTCCGTCAGCCTCAGCCGTGACCTCGGCCTGCTGGACATCACCATGATCGGCGTGGGGGCCATGATCGGCGCCGGCATCTTCGTGCTGACCGGCATCGCGGCCGGCCACGCCGGGCCGGGGCTCCTGCTGGCCTTCTTCCTCAACGGCCTGATTGCCATCATCATCGGCGCCGCCTACGCCGAGCTCGGCAGTTGTTTTCCCGAGGCCGGCGGCGGCTACCTGTGGGTCAAGCAGGGCATGAGCGACATCTTCGGCTTCCTCTCCGGCTGGATGAGCTGGTTCGCCCACGCCGTGGCCTGCTCCCTCTACGCCCTGGGCTTCGGCTCCTTTGCCACCGAGCTGCTCCAGATGGCCTTCGGGCCGCTGCCCTTCCCCCGGGAGCTCGTCGCCGTGACCATCAGCGTGCTGGTGGCCCTGCTCTTCACCTTCATCAACTTCCGGGGCGCGTCGGAGACGGGCCTCGTCGGCAACATCGTGACGAGCCTCAAGGTCTTCATCCTGTTGGTGCTCGTCGGGTTCGGCGTGTTCAAGATTTTCGGGAACCCCAGCGCCTGGCAGCACTACACGCCCTTCCTGCCCGAGGGGTGGCTGGGCGTCTTCGTGGCCATGGGGCTCACGTTCATCGCCTTCGAGGGGTACGAGATCATCGCCCAGAGCGGCGAGGAGGTGAAGGACCCGGCCCACAACATCCCGCGGGCCATCTTTCTGAGCATCGGGTCGGTGGTGGTCATCTACCTGCTGGTGGCCTTCGTGGTCTTGGGCGGCATCGAGGCCCCGCCCGACATGCCCATCTACAAGTACCTGGGCACCTTGGGCGAGCTGGGCATGGCCGAGGCCGCCGGCCAACTGATGCCCTACGGCAAAGTGGCCCTCCTCTTGGCCGGCCTGGCCAGCACCATGAGCGCCCTCAACGCCACCATTTACAGCTCCAGCCGGGTGAGCTTCGCCATGGGGCGGGACGGCAACCTGCCGGCCGTCTTCGGCCGCATCCACCCCCTGACCCACACGCCCCACTACGCCATCTTCATCAGCGGGGCCCTGATCATTCTCATGGCCATCGCCCTGCCCATTGAGGACGTGGCCGCCAGCGCCGACATCATGTTCCTGCTGCTCTTCATGATGGTCTGCTACTCGCTCATCACCCTGCGGGAACGCCGGCCCGACTTGGACCGCCAGTTCACCGTGCCCTTCTTTCCCTACTGGCCCATCGCCGGAATCGTGGCCTGCCTGGCCCTCTCCCTCACCCTCTTCGAGCTGAGCCCCATCGCCTGGTACACCACCATCCTCTGGATCGCCGGCGGCGTGGTCATCTACCTGGGATACGGGGTGCGCCAGCAGGAGCGCCGGATCGCCGAGGCCCAGCCTATATTAATGGAAGAAATCGTGGCCATCAAGCAGTACAGCGTGATGGTCCCGGTGAGCGACATCGGCCAGGCACGGGAGCTGGGCAAACTGGGGGCCATGCTGGCAGCGGTCCACGACGGCGAGCTCTTCGCCCTGCACGTCATCCGCGTGCCCCGCGCCATGACGATCAGCGAGGGGCGCATCTTCCTGCGACACGGCCGCCACGTGCTGGAGGCGGCCATCGAGGCCGGCAAGAGCTTCGATGTGCCCGTGCGCACCATGATCCGCCTGGGGCGCAACATCGGCCAGACCATCATGAACACAGCCCGCGAGCGGCGGGCCAACGTGATGCTCTTGGGCTGGCCCGGCTACACCCACTCGCGCGACGTGGCCTTCGGCTCGGTCATCGACCTGATCAGCAAGAACCCGCCCTGCGACGTGGCCGTGGTGCGCTTCCGCCGGCCCTGGGAGGCGCCACAGCGCCTCCTGTTGCCCTGTCGCGGACGGGGGGCCAACGTGCGCCTGGCCTTCGCCCTGGCCCGCGACATCGTTTCCTTCTACGCCCAGCCCGAACAGGGCGGGCACGAGATCGACATCTGCGCCCTCCACGTAGTCACGCCCGGCCAGCCGGCGGAGGAGGTGGAAGCGTTCCGCCGCCAGATCGGCCGGCTCGCCGAGGAGCTGGGCGTTCGCGTGCAGGTGCTCGAACAGGAGGCCGAGCACGTGGTGGCCGGCATCGTCGGCGTGATCCGGCCCGACGACGTGGTGATCATGGGGGCCTCGGAGCAGGGGGTGTTCGAACAGCGCCTCTTCGGCAACATCCCCGAACAGGTGATGCGCCTGTCGCCCTCAACCATCATCATGTGCAAGAGCTACCAGGGCGAAATGGTGAGCTGGCTCCGCCGCCTCCTGTTGCCCCAGCCCGTGGACTTGAGCGACCCCGACCTGGTGGGCATTCGCCGCCCCGAGGCCACGCCGGACGAGGTGCAACAGGCCGCCGAGGCCCTGCGGCGGGAGGAGTGAGACCGGAGAGCTCATGGTGCGCCTGGTCACGTTCGACGTCTACAGCGCGCTGGCGGACTTGGAGCGCAGCCTGGTGCCGGCGCTCCGGGCCCACTTGGGCCTGGGCGAGGCCCGCGCCAGGGCGCTGCTGGCCCTCTGGCGGCGCACCCAACAGGCCGGCACCCTCATCAGCAACTCCCTGCTCAAGGGGCGCGTGCCCTTCGCCCGCCTGACCGACTTGGCCCTCCAGCAGGCCCTCGCCCGGTTCCGCCTGCAGGCAGACGAGGCCACCCGCCACGAGCTGGTGGCCGCCTGGCACCGCCTGGAGCTGTGGCCCGAGGCCCGCCGCGTGCTGGAGGAGGTGCGCGCGCGGGGCTACGCCGTGGCGCTCCTCTCCAACGGCGACGACGCCATGCTCCAGGCCCTCCAGGCCCACTGGAACCTGGCCTTCGACCACATCTTCTCGGGCGAGCAGGCGGGCGTCTACAAGCCCCACCCCCGTATCTACTACCTGCCGCTGGAAACGCTCGGCCTCCTCTCCCGTGACGTGCTCCACGTGGCCGGCTCCTCCCTGGACGCCACGGGGGCCAAGGCGGCCGGGCTCCGGTGCTACTGGGCCAACCGCCGGGGCGAGCGCCCCTTCGACCCCGCCTACGCGCCCGACCACGAGGGCGCCGACCTGGCCGGCCTGCTCGACATTCTGCCGCCACCAGACCACTCCTGAACCGAGGAGGAAAACATGGCACACCAAGCCCGTGTCGTGTGGAAAGGGGAAATGCAGTTCGAGGCCACGGCCGACTCGGGCCACCGCCTCACCCTGGACGCGGCGCCCCAACACGGGGGGCGCAACGCCGGCTTCCGCCCCATGGAGCTGCTGCTCATCGGCACGGCCGGCTGTACGGCCATGGACGTGGTGGCCCTTCTGCGCAAGATGCGCCAGCAGTTCTCCGCCGTGGAGGTGACCATCGGGGGAGAACGGCGCGAGGAGCACCCGCGCGCCTTCACGCGCCTCCACCTGACCTACACGGTCCGGGGGCGCAACTTGGACCGGGCCAAAGTGGAACGGGCCATCACGCTCTCCCAGGACAAGTACTGCTCGGCCACGGCCAGCCTGCGCGGCGTGGCCGAAGTGACGTGGGAGCTTCATTTGGTGGAGGAGCCATGAGCGAGCCCGTCTGTTACACGCCCATCGGCTTCGTGGAAAACGAGTTCAACGAGTGGACGCCCGTCGAGACCCTGCGGGCCACGCCCATGCGCATCGTCCTCGACCCCCGGTGGGCGCCGGGCACCCTTGGCCTGGAGCCCGGCGACTGGATCCTGGTCCTCTTCCACTTCCACCACATCTCCGAGGTGAAACTCCAGCTCCACCCCCAGGACGATCCCACCGTGCCCCTGCGGGGCGTCTTCGCCACCCGCACCCAGTACCGGCCCAACCCCATCGGGGCGACCGTGGCCCGCGTGGAGCGGATCGAGGAGGGGCACATCCTCCACGTGCGGGAGCTCGACGCCCTCAACGGCACGCCCGTGCTCGACATCAAGCCCTTCGTGGAGAGCTTCGACCGGCCCAAGGAGGCGGAGGAGCCATGACCCGCGCGGACGCGCCACCCCCTGCCGCGCCCCCGCCCGTTTACCACCTCTGCCCGGGCGTGCTCCACATCCACACCACCTACAGCGACGGCACCGGCCGCGTGCCCGACGTGGCCCGGGCGGCCAAGCGGGCCGGCCTGCGCTGGATCATCATCACCGACCACGACGACCTGCGCGCCGGCGCCGAGGCGGGCTGGCACGACGGCGTGGCCGTGCTGGCCGGCTACGAGATCACGCCGGAGCGCAATCACTACCTGGTCTGCGGCCTGGAGGAGCTGATCCCCAACACCCTCCCCCCGGCCGAGTACGTCCGCCTGGTGGCCGAAAAGGGCGGGCTGGGGTTCGTGGCCCACCCCGACGAGCGGGTGACCAACGAGTACACGCGGCCCTTCCGGTGGGACGACTGGAACCTACGGGGCTTCACCGGCATCGAGCTGTGGAACTACATGAGCGAGTGGATCGAGCGGTACAGCCCTCGTCGTCGTTATGTTAACTATTTTCTCCCCCAATTCGTCGTCAGAGGGCCCACGCCGGCCACGCTGGCCTGGTGGGACCGGCTGGCCGTGGAAGGGTGGCGGCCCACGGGCGTGGTGGGCGCCGATGTCCACGCCACCAGAGTGCGTGCCCTGGGGCGCGTCTGGGAGGTCTTTCCCTACGAGCACGTCTTCCGGGCGTTGACCGACTACCTGGTGCTCGACAGCCCCTTGGAGGCCGACTTCGCCGGCGCCGCAGCCCAGATCCTGGGCGCCCTGCGGGCCGGCCGGGTGATCATGGCCAACCGCACGTGGGGGGAGGCGGCCGGCACGCGCTTCGAGGCCCACCTGCCCGACGGCCGGCGGTTCACCGTGGGCGACGAGGTGCCCGCGGAGGGGCCGGTGGCCCTCCTCTTCCAGGCGCCACGCAAGGCGCACATCACCCTCTACCGCGACGGCACCCCCGTGGCCCGCGTCCGAGGGGAGCGCGCCCTGTGGTTCACCGCCCACGAGCCGGGCCACTACCGGGCCGAGGCCCGCCGTTGGGGACAGCTCTGGATCCTGACCAACCACATTCACGTGGGGAGAACGCGGTGAACGCGGAACTGATCACGGTCGGCACGGAGTTGCTCCTGGGCCAGATCGTGGACACGAACGCCGCCTGGATCGCCCGCCGGCTGGCCGAGGCGGGGATCAACCTCTACTACAAGACCACAGTGGGCGACAACCGCCGGCGCATCGCCGAGGTCATTCGCCACGCCTTGGGCCGGGCCGACGTGGTGTTGACCACCGGGGGCCTGGGTCCCACGGTGGACGACGTGACACGGGAGGCCATCGCCGACGTGACGGGCCGCCCCCTGGTGCGCCGGCCCGAGCTGGTGGAGCACCTGACCACCCTCTTCCGGCGGATGGGGCGGGAGCCGGGCGAGAACAACCTGCGCCAGGCCGATGTGCCCGAGGGGGCCCGCGTGCTCTGGAACCCCATCGGCACGGCCCCGGGGTTCATCGTCGCCCACGAGGGCAAGTGGATCATTGCCATGCCGGGCGTGCCCCGCGAGATGAAGCGCATGGTGGACGAGCAGGTGGTGCCCTTCCTGCGGGAGCTGGTGGACCGCCCCGTCACCATCCGCACCAAGGTGCTGCGCACCATCGGGGTGGGCGAGAGCGTGGTAGACCAGCACCTAGCCGACCTGATGCGCCTGAGCAACCCCACCGTGGGCCTGGCCGCCCACATGGGCCAGGTGGACGTGCGCATCACCGCGCGCGCCCCAGGACCCCGCGAGGCCGAGGTGATGATCGCGCAAGTGGAGCGGGAGGTGCGTCGGCGCATCGGCACGTGGATCTACGGGGAGGGGAACGAGACCATCGAGGAAGTGGTCGTGCGCCTGCTGCGCCGGCGCGGGGAGACGATGGCACTGGTGGAGACGAACACCGGGGGCGAGGTCGCCCGCCGGCTCCGGGAGGCCGAAGGTGACGATTCTGTGGTGGTCCACGCCGAGGTGGCCGCTCCTCCCGAGGGAACGCCGGACGAGGCCCGCGCGGTCACGTGGGCCTCGCGCCTGTTGGGCCGCGGCGGGAGCATGTGGGCGCTGGTCGTATGGGGCACGGCCGGGGCCGACGAGGGAGTCTACGGCCGGCGGCTGGGCGCCACAGTCATCGTGGTGGCGCGGGAGGGAAGCGCCCCCCTGACACACCGCTTCGAGCTGGGCGGCCGCGACGAACACAGCAGGCGCTGGGTGGCCAACCGGGCGCTCGACGCCCTGCGCCGGGCCCTGGCGCCCGCAGGGTGATCCTATCCGGCCACCTTGCGGATGCGCGGGAAGACGCTCTCGAAGACGCTCACAATCTCGGGGTCGAACTGTCGGCCGCTCTCCTCGCGGATGATGGCCAGGGCCACCTCGGGCGGCCGCTTGGTCCGGTAGGGCCGGTCGCTGGTGATGGCATCGTAGGTGTCGGCCACCATGAAGATGCGCGCCAGCAGGGGAATCTCCCGCCGGCAGAGCCCCTCGGGGTAGCCGCTGCCGTCCCACGCCTCGTGGTGGTAGCGCACCACCGGCATGGCCTCGGCCAGGAAGTCCACCTGCTTCAGGATGCGCGCTCCCCACACGGGGTGGCGCTTCATGATCTCCCACTCTTGGGGCGAGAGGGGCCCCGGCTTCTGGAGGATCGTGTCGGGCACGCCGATCTTGCCGATGTCGTGCAGCAGGCCGCCCCGCCACAGGTGCTCCAACTGTGTGCGGTCCAGCCCCAAGCTGGCGCCAATTTCCACGGCCAAGTTGGCCACGCGCACCGAGTGCCCCTCGGTCTCGCGGTCCCGCAGGTCCAGCGCCCGGCTGAGGGCCACCAACGTGGCGTCGTAGCTCTTCCGCAGGAGCTCCTTGGCCGCGCGCAGCTCCCTGTTCTTCTGGAGCAGCGACTGGATCATGTGGTGGTCGGTGTCCCGGAGACGGCGGCTGATCTCGCGGATGACATCCAGGGCCACTTGGGAACTGGCCGCCAACATCCGCTCGAAGCCCTCGCGGGAGATGCGCAGCGCCCGCACGCCCGTCTCGGCGCGCACGGTGGCCGAGCGCACGGCCTCCTCGAGCAGGGCCATCTCCCCCACCAGGGCGCCCGGGCCACGTCGGGCAATGGGCAATTCCTCCTCCCCCAGCCGCTTGACGATGACCACGTGGCCCTCCTCGACGATGTAGAAACAGTCGCCCGGCGTGCCCTCCTCAATGATGGGCGTGCCGGGGGGGAACTCGCACACTGTAGCCAGGCGCGCCAGTTCGGCCAGTTGACTGCGCGACAGGGAAGCCAGCAGGGGGACTTCGCTCAGGGTGTTGACCAATCGGCGGAGCCCTTCCATCTCATGAGCATTGTGTACGCCCTCGCTCACCACACCACACTCCTTCCCGTTCCGTCAGACCAGACCCCCGTCCTGCCCGGGGGCCCACAAGGCCCCACGGACACCTGCGCTCCCCGCGGCGGTCTCGTTCCTAATGGCGGAAATGGCGCGTGCCCGTGAAGACCATGGCCACCCCGGCCCGGTTGGCCGCCTCGATGACCTCGGCGTCACGGCGGGAGCCGCCCGGCTGAACGACGGCCGTCACGCCGGCCTCGGCGGCCAGCTCCACCCCGTCGGGGAAGGGGAAGAAGGCGTCGGAGGCCAACACCGCGCCGGCCGCCCGGTCCCCGGCCTTCTGCACGGCCAGCCGCACGGCGTCCACCCGGCTCGGCTGGCCCGTCCCGATGCCCACGGTGGCCATGCCCCCATCGGCCGGCCGCGCCAGCACGATGGCGTTGCTCTTCACGGCCACCACGGCCCGCCAGGCGAACTCGAGCGCCCGCCGCTCCTCCTCCGTGGGAGCGCGCTCGGTCACGGGTCGCATAACCACGGGCTCCTCCACGGCGTCCCGGGTCTGGACGATGAAGCCGCCGGGAATGGCGCGCACTTCCGGCTCAACGTGGGCATTGCGCAGGGCAGGCACGCGCAGGAGGCGCAGGCCGGCCTTTGCGGTGAGCACGTCCAGGGCTTCGGGGGTGAACTCGGGCGCCAAGACCACTTCGGTGAAGAGCTTGACGATCTCCTGGGCCGTCTCCGCGTCGAGGGGGCGGTTGACGGCCACGATGCCGCCGAAGGCGCTGACCGGGTCGGAGGCCAGGGCCTGGCGGTAGGCCACGGCCAGGTGCTGGTGGACGGCGATCCCACAGGGCGAGGCGTGTTTGACGATCACCGCGGCCGGCTGCCGGAACTGGCTCACGGCCAGCCAAGCCCCCTCGGCGTCGAGCCAGTTGGTGTAGCTCATGGCCTTGCCGTGAAGTTGTTCGGCGTGTGCCAGGCCGCCGGCGCCGGGCCGGCGGTAGAGGGCAGCCTGTTGGTGGGGATTTTCGCCGTACCGCAGGGTGGTGGCCTTCAGGGCGTGGAGGGTCAAGATGGGCGGGAAGGGGTCGGTGGCCTCTTCGCCGTTCTCCTCGCGGACGTGGTTGGCCAGCCAGGCGCTGATGGCCACGTCGTAGCGGGCCGTAACGTGGAAGGCCTTGACGGCCAGGTGGGCCCTGAGCCGGTCGTCCACGCAGCCGCGTTGGCGCAGGGTCTCCACGACGAGATCGTAGTCGTCGGGGTCGCTGACCACGGTGACGTGGCGGAAGTTCTTGGCCGCGGCCCGCAACAGGGCCACGCCGCCGATGTCGATCTGCTCGATGGCCTCCTCGGGCGTGACATCGGGCCGGGAGATGGTGGCCTCGAAGGGGTAGAGGTTGACAACCACCAAGTCGAAGGGCACGATGCCGTGGCGCATGAGGTCCTCGGCGTCGCCGGGGTGGTCGGGGCGGGCCAAGAGGGCGCCGTGGACTGCGGGGTGGAGGGTCTTGACCCGGCCGCCCAGCATCTCGGGGTAGCCGGTGACCTCCTCGACGGGCGTCACGGGGATGTCGTGGGCCTGGAGGAGGTGGGCCGTGCCCCCTGTGCTGACGATCTCCACGCCCAACTCGACGAGGGCTCGGGCCAGGTCAACAATGCCACGCTTGTCCGAGACGCTGATCAGGGCTCGTGCGGTCATGCGTTTTCCTCCTGGTCGGTTGTGGGGTGGTGGCGTCGGGCCAACTCGGCCTCGATGTCGGCCCACGGGATGCCGTGCCAGCGCAGCAGGACGAGCAAGTGGTAAACCAGGTCGCTTACCTCGTAGATCAGCTCTTCCCGGGAGTTGTTCTTGCTGGCAATGATGGTTTCGCCGGCCTCCTCGGCCAGCTTCTTGAGGATCTTATCCTGGCCGGCGTTGAACAGGTAGGCCGTGTAGGAGCCCGGGGGGCGCTCTCGTTCTCGGAGGGAGATAACATCTTCAAGTTGAAGGATTATACTCGTGGACATGGGGTTCCTCCAAACACCGCGTGGTTGGCCTCCGTGGAGCTCAGGGGCGCGGAGCCCTCCGCCGGCGCCGGCGGGGTTCCACGCGCTCGTCCCCCTCGCCCGTGCGGAAGACGAAGCGCAGCGGGGTGCCCAGGAAGGGGTAGGCGCTGCGGATGGTGTTCTCCAAGTAGCGCTCGTAGCTGAAGTGGAGCAGGTCCACGTGGTTGACGAAGAAGACGAAGGTGGGCGGGTTGACGTCGGCCTGGGTGACGTAGCGGATGCGCAGCTTGCGCCGGCCCTCGCTGGGCGGCGAGTGGCGGGCCGTGGCCTCGGCGATCAGGCGGTTGAGCTCGCCCGTGGGAATGCGCGCGAAGCGCTCGTCGTAGACCTTAACGGCCAGGTCGAGGGTTTTGCGCACGCGCTGGCCCGTCTTGGCCGAGACGAAGATGACGGGGACGTAGTCCATGAAGTTGAGGGCCTGGCGCACGCGCTGTTCGTACTCCAGCATGGTGTAGGTGTCCTTCTTCACCAAGTCCCACTTGTTGACCACCACGACGGCGCTCTTGTAGGCGTCGAGGATGTAGCCGGCGATGTGGGTGTCCTGGGCGGTCACGCCCTCGGTGGCGTCCACCACGAGGAGGGCCACGTGGGCGCGGTCGATGGCCCGCAGGGCGCGGACGACGCTGTAGCGCTCGACGCCCCGCTCGATGCGCCCTCGCCGGCGGATGCCGGCCGTGTCGATGAGGGTCACGGCGCGGCCGTCCCAGGTGAGACGGGTGTCGATGGCATCGCGGGTAGTGCCCGGCCGCTCGCTCACGATGGCCCGCTCGGCGCCCAAGAGCCGGTTCAGGAGGCTGGACTTGCCCACGTTGGGCCGGCCCACGATGGCCACGCGGACGCTCTCGTCCTCCTCGTCGGGCCACGTGGCCGGCGGGAAGCGCTCCACCACGGCGTCGAGCAGATCGCCGGTGCCGATGCCGTGGAGCGCCGAGATGGGCATGGGCTCGCCAAGGCCAAGGGCGTAGAATTCCACGGCGTCGAGGCGGCGGGCAAGGTTGTCGGCCTTGTTGACGGCCAGGAAGACGGGCTTGGCCGTGTGGCGCAGGAGCTCGGCGATCTCCTCGTCGGCCGCGGTCAGCCCCTCGCGGCCATCGACCAGGAAGAGGATCACGTCCGATTCCTCGACGGCCGCGCGGACTTGTTCCCTGATGTGGGGGGCGAAGACATCCTCGTCCTGGAGGAGGAGGCCGCCCGTGTCCACCACGATGAAGGCCCGGCCGTTCCACTCAGCTTCGCCGTAGAGGCGGTCGCGCGTGGTGCCCGGCCGGTCCTCGACGATGGCCTTGCGCTCGCCGATGAGGCGGTTGAAGAGGGTGGATTTGCCCACGTTGGGCCGGCCGACGATGGCCACGACGGGCTTAGCTGCCATGATCCGCTCCCGGCCATTCCTCGACGAGCATCTCCTCCAGCCCCCACCGGCGCAGCCCCCCGGCGTCGCCCACGGCCCAGAAGCGGCGCACGCGGGCGCGGGGCCGAGGGGCAGGAGGGGCGGCGGGGGAACCCGACGGCTCCCCGCCGCGGCGCGAGCGCGCCACCAGGGCCCTGACCGCGTGCCTGGCGGCCCACACGCCCAGCCGGACCACGAGAGCGCCCACGCCGACGGCCAGCGCCGTGTCACGGCCGCGCCAGCGGGCCAACACGGCCCTCGGCGGCTCGCGCCGGGCCAGGGCCGTCGCCGTCAAGGAGGCCGCGCACGTGCCGCAGAACGTCGCCCCCGGCGCGTTGGCCGCCCCGCAGGCCGGGCAAATTGGCTGTTGTCGCCCCATCATGCCCTCCCTCGCTTCCCCTCGGGCTTTTCCCACGGCTATGAGGATACCACCAAGCCGCCGTTGGAGCAAGCCCCAGGCCGGCTGCGCCGGGGCGGTTCAGGCTCTGTCGGCCTCAGTTTGTACCAAATGGCACAAAGTGTGGGGAAATTGCGAAGGAGTCGAAAATGTGTTAGAATCGCGCCACGTTTCCCCAAACCTGCGAAAGGAAGGAGGTGTGTGCATGTCCCCCGTACTCTTGGGCTTAGGTGCCGGCCTGCTCGGCCTGCTCATGACCGGCGTGCTCACCCGCCAGGTGCTCGCCACGGAGACGGGCACGGCGGAGATGATGCGCATTTCCCAGGCCGTGCAGGAGGGCGCGTCGGCGTTCTTGAAGCGCGAGTACCAGTACTTGGTGGTCTTCGTGGTCGTCGTGGCGATTGTGTTGGCCGTGCTCATCAATGTCCCCACGGCCATTACGTTCATCGTGGGGGCCTTCACATCCGCCCTGACGGGGTTCATCGGGATGAACATCGCCGTGCGGGCCAACGTGCGCACGGCCGCGGCGGCCCGCAAGGGGTTGAACCCCGCGCTGCGCGTGGCCTTCTCCAGCGGGGCGGTCATGGGGTTGGCCGTGGTGGGGTTCGGGATCGTGGGGCTGGCCGTGCTCTACACCATCTTCGGGAACATTGACATCCTGGCCGGCTTTGGCTTCGGCGCCTCCAGCATTGCCCTCTTCGCCCGCGTGGGGGGCGGCATCTACACCAAGGCGGCCGACGTGGGCGCCGACCTGGTGGGCAAGGTGGAGGCCGGCATCCCGGAGGACGACCCGCGCAACCCGGCGGTGATCGCCGACAACGTGGGCGACAACGTGGGGGACGTGGCCGGCATGGGGGCGGACCTCTTCGAGTCCTACGTGGGCTCCATCATCGCGGCCGCGGCCATTGGTGGGGCCATACACGGCCTGAAGGGCATTGGTCTGCCCTTCCTGGTGGCCGGAGCGGGCATCCTGGCCTCCATCATCGGCACCTTCTTCGTGCGCACCCGCGAGGACGCCACCCAGGGGGACTTGCTGAACGCCCTGCGCCGGGGCATCTACGGCGCGGCGCTGATTTTCGCGGTGTTGGCCTATTTCGTGGTGATCAGCATGGGGTTCGGGTGGTCGGTCTACGGCGCCATTCTCGTGGGCCTGGTGGCCGGCATCCTGATCGCCTTCAGCACGGAGTACTTCACCTCCTACGCCTACCCGCCCACGCAGATGATCGCCAGGGCGAGCGAGACGGGCGCGGCCACGACGATCATCCAGGGCTTGGCCGTGGGCATGTTGAGCACGGTGCCGCCCGTGTTGGTGGTGATCGTGGCCATCCTGGCCAGCGTGAAGCTGGGGGACATCTACGGCGTGGCCGTGGCCGCGGTGGGAATGCTCTCCACGCTGGGCATCACCCTGGCCTCGGACGCCTACGGGCCGGTGGCCGACAACGCCGGCGGCATCGTGGAGATGGCCGAGCTCCCCGAGGAGGTGCGCGACCGCACCGACGCGCTGGACTCGCTGGGGAACACGACGGCGGCCACGGGCAAGGGGTTCGCCATCGGCTCGGCCGTGTTGACGGCCTTGGCCCTGATGACGGCCTACACCCAGGCCGTTGACTTGCAGGTAGTGGACCTGGTGGGCGACGTGCGCATCATCCCGGGCCTGCTGATCGGCGGGACGTTGCCCTTCCTCTTCACGGCCCTGACGATGACGGCCGTGGGCAAGGCGGCCGGCGCCATTATCGAGGAAGTGCGCCGGCAGTTCCGGGAGATTCCCGGCCTGCTGGAGGGGAAGGCCACGCCCGACTACGCCCGTTGC
>Ga0256839_1001149_pt1 | contig 32886 bp, 22 predicted proteins | sample 354166metaG_FD_185968 | JGI IMG/M metagenome (GOLD analysis project Ga0256839, IMG submission 185968) | Hydrothermal vent microbial communities from Mid Atlantic Ridge, Atlantic Ocean - 354-166 | ecosystem: Environmental > Aquatic > Marine > Hydrothermal vents | place: Atlantic Ocean: Mid... | reverse complement strand
CTCGAGGCGCCGTCACCAGGATCGCCGTGCTGTCCGCCTGTTTCGACTGCTGGATCGCCTCGAGAATGAGTGACAAGTACGCGTCACATAGCATCAATTCCGCTGCGTAGGCGTGCGAATAATCGAGTAGTTCATCGGGGTCGGCATCGCTGTCGATTCGTCCCTGCGGCGGGTCGAGAAAGGTAGGGGGTGGCGGGTCTTCCTCGTCCCGAAACCGCTCGCGCCAGGCAAGGGGCGCCTGCCATTGCCGAGCCAGCGCGTCGCAATGGATCCAAGTAAAAAAGCGGGACGGGGCTCGAGCGGGGATCTCGGCCGCCATCATCGCCCACCTGGCCGCCGAAGTCTCCTCCCAGGAATCGGTTCGCGCTCCCACGTCGCCCATGTCGGCCGTTTCCACCAGGGAGTATCGGGCGTGACGCATGCCCCAGTCGCCGATCTCCCGCCGATCGGTCACGCAAAACGCCTTGATCCCCGCTTCGTCCAGCCGCCTCATCAACCGGTCCGCCGTTCGCCAACCGCCGGACGAAATCGCCGGCAGCCCGCTCCAGTACGCCTGGTAGGTGGATGCCAGGTCGCTCGAGTCCACGTAGTTCCACTCCAGCAGCAGAGACTGGCTCGCCAATTCGCACCAGGTGGGCGTCGGTACCCAGGCATTGCCGTACGGTGCCAAATAGCCGGTCTGCAAGCCATCAATCACGATCACGATCAGGTTTTCCGCAAGCATCTCCGGCTCCCTGGCAGGCCCAGCTCCCTATCGGGAAAGACGATCCTGCCCAGTTTGACTACGTTGTCCACTTTCGATTCTCATCCACAACCCCACATCGTATAATCCCGACCCGTTGGAGTCGATCGACCGCCGGAGGCGCGATCGGTTCGTCTATTTGCCACCCTACTGCAGAGCAGATTCATGAAGGTCCCCGGACAAGGAGGTCCGCGACCGACAACACCCGCTCACCCATCGCCTCGCGCAGTTCGACGGCGACTCGGTCACCGGTGCGTCTCCACTTGCCCGGTGATTCTCTCCCTGATGCTGCTTTGCTGGTTCACCCCGGCGGCTGCCGCCCAAACCGCCGATGCCATGGGCGATTCGACGCTGCAGTTGCGTCTGCACGTCGCCTGGGGGGGCGGTCAGGCCCGCCGATGGCAAGGGGCGATCGAATTGGTTTCGGGAAGCGTCTCGCGGCTACAACGCCTGGGACTCCATTCGGACGAAGCCGCCGCCATCGTGCAACTGCCGGATCAGCCGGACCGGATCACCATCGATCCGGCGTCGCCGCGGTCCTACGACGGAGTGGAGTTTTCCGTTTCGGCCGGTGCATCCAGTACTCTGCGGGTCACACTGCGATCCGATCATCAGCCGAACCACGTGCGAACCATTGAGCTTCGGCTGGCCGACGTTCTCGCCGGGTATCACTCGGAACAACTCGACGAGACGGGCAATCGAATCCTCATTCGCCGAGCTCCCGGTGACACGCTGCGTCTGAAGTTGGACCGAGAGCACCTGATTTTCGACACCGGTGAAACGTGGAACCTGCCAATCGAACCTTCGGGGATCCTCTCGGGCACCGGGGTGCCGCTTCAATTGGTCGTCACCCTGCACAGCGCCAGGTCCGAGGACGAGCTTTGGAGCGACACGCGACCGGTGAAACTGGATGAAACGGGAACGGCATCCGAGCTCGAACCGTTCCAGATTCCGTTGCCGGCCTCGGAAGGTGTTTATGAACTCGATATCCAACTCAAGCGAGCGAGACTGCGCGATACGATCGTGGGCAGCAAACCGCTGGCTCGACGACGCGTCCAGTTCGTGGTGCTGGCCAAGCAGAGTCCCTCGGCCGCAGGTTCCTCCGACAAAACCGGGGAGGAACCCAGCGCCGGTGAAATCTGGCGACCCGTCGAAACCTGGCATCCGACTCGAACCAACTGGACCGACTGGCTGGCTCAGATCCCCACGGTTCCGTGGCTGATGCCGTCGTTCGCTCGTCAACCGCTGGGAAACGACAAGGCGGTCGTTCGCGATTCCGGAGGGACGACCTGGACCGAATTGGCTCCCGGCGGATGGCAAGCCATTCCCTTGCCGGTCGACGAGGTGGCTCGCCCTCACCTGCTGGAGATCGAGTTTCCCCAGGACCTTCCTCAAAGTCTGGGGATCCGCATCGTGGAACCCGATGCCGCGGGGCGAGTGATGGATGTGGGGCTCGATAGTGGCGTGCAGGTTCCCTGGTCGGCCACGCTCGGCAAGCGGCCCCGTGGTGTCCATCGCATGTTGTTTTGGCCCAAGTCGAAAACACCGCTGGTCGTGCTGATCAATCACGATCCTCGGCGTGTTGCCCGATTCGGCCAGATCCGCGTGCTGGCCGGTCCGCAGAACCTTCCTCCGGCTCCTGGAAACGTGGCGGCCAAGAACGAACGGCTGGCCGCAGTCTACTTCCACAAACCGTTCTGGCCGGCGACCTTTTCCGCCACGCAGCGACTCGATCCCGCCACCGGCCGTTCGCTCGACGACTGGCAGACGTTTTACGAGGCGGGAACCCGGCTGGTGCAATACATGAAGCATGTCGGTTACAACGGTGCCGTCCTCTGTGTGGCGTCCGAGGGAAGCGCCGTCTATCCCAGTCGCTACCTCGGGGCAACGCCGAAGTACGACACCGGCGTCTACTTCACCGACGGCCAGGATCCGATCCGCAAGGACGTCGTGGAACTCCTCATGCGGTTGTTCGCGCGAGAATCGCTGACGCTGATTCCGGCGATCGAACTTTCGGGAGCCCTTCCCGAGATCGAACAACTGCGGCGTCAAGAACCATCGACCGGCATCGTCTTGTCGGACGGTCGTGGAGAATGGCACGGATTCGAGGGGGATTGGAAGAGTCGGATGCCGCCGTACAACCCGCTGGACAAGCGCGTGCAAACGGCGATCGTACATGTGTTCCGCGAAATCGCCGAACGGTATGACCGCCACGAGTCGTTCGGTGGGGTGGCCTGGCTGACCGGGGGACAAGGCGTGGGGCTCTTCCCGGGACCGGCCTGGGGACGCGATCCTGTCACTTGGCAGCGGTTTCGCTCGGCCTTCACCGGCGAGAGGGATGCCGCTCATCCCGAGGAGCACCCGTCCGAACTGGACTGGCTGCAGTGGCGATCCCGCGAGCTGTTGGTACTGCAACGTCGCTTGCAACGCGTCATCTCTCGGAATCACCGCTCGGCACGGCTACTCGTGCTGACCGCCGATCTGTTCGCCGAAGACGCCATCAAGGAAGCTCTGCGTCCCGATCTGCTGCGCCCCACCGATTTTCGCTCGCATCTGTTGCGGTTCGGCCTCGAGCCCGAGCGTTATCGCAATGAAGATCGGATTGTCCTGCTGGAGCCGCGACGGTTGGCGCCGCCCTTCTCGCCGGCCCGATTCGCTATCTCGTATCAGCAGCAGACGCCCGAGTGGCACGCCCTGTTCGGCGGCTACAAGTCTCCTGGCTTGCTGCTGTTTCACGAGCCGATTTGGCAGGCACTGCCCGCATTCGACCGCCAAAGCCCCTTTGGTAGCGAGCGGACGCAACTGACGGTCTTTAGTCACTTGGCGCCTCCGGAAGAGTTCGCTCGAGCCCGGTTCGTCAGTGCCATCGTCGAGCAGGACCTTCACTTGTTGCTCGATGGCGGTTGGCAATTGGCGTTGGGTGGAGAAGGCCGACTCCGGCGACTATGGCGAGTATGGCGGCAGTTGCCTACCAAGCCGTTCCAGACGATCCCGGGCGCCCGCGAGGGTGCCACACGCTCGTCCATCGTCCTGCGAATGGCTCGTGGCGAGGATGAAACTCATGTCTATCTGGCAAATGCGGCTCCCTGGAGCGTCACCGTAACGGTTCAACTGCAATACGATCCGGCGGTACAAGTCCAATCGTTGGGCCCCCATCCGGCGCCGTCACCCTCGACCCTGTCGGGCGAACCGGTGTGGCAGGTACGGCTCGAACCATTCGACCTGGCGGCCTTTCGCCTCGACTCTAGTTCCGTGCGCGTCGTCTCGTGGAAGACAACGAACACCGAAGTCTGGGGCGAGCGTATCGCCGAGGCGGTCCGCACATTGCGGGCGCAAGCCAATACGTTGCGCACACCCGCACCGATGGCAACGCTGCGGAACTCCAGCTTCGAGCAGGACGGTTCCGAGATTCCGGGCTGGATCGTGGCTCGTGGTCCGGGACTGAACATCCGCACCGACGATTCGGTCAGCTTCGATGGCAAGCGGTCACTCCACCTGAAAAGTTCGGGCAACATCGCCTGGGTCCGTTCGACACGTCTCCCCGCCCCCACCACCGGCCGCATCTTCGTGGTGGCGAGGCTGCGCACATCCGACCCGACCAAGCAGCCCCCCCTTCGTATCGCCATTGACGGCCGCCGCAATGGGCTGCCGTATTACCGCTCGGCACGGGTCGGAGCAGGAGATGCGCGGGTTCCCAAGATCGACAACGACTGGGGCTCGCAGCCGTTCCTGTTGCCCATCACCGATCTGCCGGTAGGCGGCTGGCAGGACTTCCGTGTCGGGTTCGACCTGATGGGAGAAGGAGAAGTCTGGATCGACGACGTGAGGATTTACGACGTCTATTTTCTGGTCAAGGAACGCCAGGAGCTGATGCTGCGCATCGCCGTCCATGAATCCTTGGCGGCTCAGGGAAAATGGCCGGCCTGCTATGCATTCCTGCAAAGTTACTGGCCGCAACTGTTGTTTGCGCATCTGGAACCGCTGCCTGCTCGGATCGCCCGCGAACCGGCGCGACCATCGGCGCCGGCACCGCAACGCCAAGCGCCGCAGACACCTTCGCAGGAACCCCGTTCGATCCTCGACCGCCTCAAGCCGAAGTGGCCGAAGCGCTGGAATCCGTTCTAATCGATCGCGTCGGCAGCGGTCCCGCTCATGCCAGTAGCGGCTCGATCACTTTACCGCCGAATTGACTCAACTGCTTGAACCGACCGGCGTGGTAGTATGTCAGTTTGTTGTCATCGAGTCCCAGCAAGCGCAACAGCGTGACGTGGAAGTCTCGCAAAGGATGGACTTCCATCACCGCCCGGTCCCCGATCTCATCCGTGGCCCCCACCGTCTCGCCCGCTCGCACGCCGCCGCCTGCCAGCCAGACCGTCATCGCCTTGGGATTGTGGTCGCGACCATACTTGATTCCGCCCCGCACGCCGTTGTCGGGCGATCGCCCGAATTCTCCCATCCACACCACCAGTGTCTCCTCCAACAGCCCCCGCTGTTTCAGATCCTGGAGCAATCCGGCAATGGGGCGATCGACGGAACGGATCAGTGCCCCGTGAGCCCGCTCGATGTAATCGTGGCTGTCCCACGTACTGGCGTAGACCTGCACAAACCGCACGCCCTGCTCGACCAGCTTGCGTGCCAACAGGCACCGGCGTCCCAGATTGTCCGTCACCTGGCGGCCGATCCCGTACAACTCGAGCGTTTTACGGGTCTCCTTCGACAAGTCGATGATCTGGGGAACCTGCATCTGCATGCGGAACGCCAACTCGTAGTTCTGCAGTCGTCCGAGCAGCTCTTCGTGCTGCGGATGGCGTTCGGCGTGCCGCTGGTTGAGCATCTTGAGCAAATCCAGATTGCGGCGCTGCTGCCGGCGTGTAACACCCTCCGGCGGACGAATGTCCAGCAGCGGCGATCCCTGCGGGCGGAGCGCCGTCCCTTGAAATTGCGTGGGAAGAAACCCGTTGGACCAGTTGGCGGGGCCGCCTTGAGGATACGAGATCTCCGGCAGCACGACGAATCCGGGCAGATCCTCGTTTTCCGTTCCCAGCCCGTAGTTCACCCAAGCTCCTACTGCCGGATCTCCCCCAAACTTGCTGCCGGTGTTCACATGATAGTTGGCCGTGGGATGGTTGACCGATTCGACTTGCAAACCTCGAAAGAAGCAGATCTCGTCGGCCACTTTCGCCAGTTCCTCCCACAACACGTTCATCGTCGCGCCCGACTCGCCGCACCGGCGAAAGCGGAACGGACTCTTGACGTAATACCGTTTCCCCGAACTCATCGCCGACTGCTCGTCTCCCGAACGCACGAACTCCTTGAGGTGCAAACGGTCGAGTGCCGGCTTCGGGTCGAACGTATCGATGTGGGACGGTCCCCCTTCCATATAAAGGAAAATGCAGTGCTTGGCCTTGGCGTCGGCGAAGTGGGGGCCGGGCGCGGCTCCGCCCGACTCGCGGGCCAACAGCGACGTCAAGGCCACGCTGCCCAGTCCGCCTCGCAGAGAATACAGGAACTCGCGACGGTCCATGATGGCGACTCGCTCAATAGACGTAGACGAACTCATTGGCGTTGAGCAACACCAGACAGACGTCGGCAAAGGCCCGCACGCGCGCCTCGACCTGGTGCCCTTCCAGATCGGGAACATAGTCGCGGTACTCGAACAACGTCTCGGTGAAGGTAAACGGCTCGCCCGTATTCTCTTCGACTGCCCGCCGGGTAATCTCCGTCGGATACTCGCGAGCCACCGGCTTTCTCGACTGCTGTTCGAGCAGCGCTTCCCTCCACCTTCGGCGAACCGCCGCGATTTCCTCCGGATCGGGAGATCGGCCGAACGCCAGCTCGAAGGCTCGCACAATCGCCGCGTGATCGTCGTCGGTTTCACGGAGTACGCGCGAGGCGAAGGCCAAAGCCCGATCGGCCGACTCATGACTGTTGAGCAGCGTGAGCGCTTGAGGCGCCACATTGGAACTATCCCGCCGCTCACACGACTCATCGAGTGACGGCTGGTTGAACACCGTAAAAAACGGATCTCGCTGGCCTCGCAGCTTCAGCGCATAGATGGAACGGCGATTTCGCTGTTGCGGCGACGGATCGGGCACGTAACTAGGAGCAAAGGTCCCCATGATCATCCGGGGCTGCAGCGCGGCTTCCAGATTCATATCGGGACGGACCGGCAAGCCTCCCATTTCGCGATTGAGTTCTCCCGAAACCGCCAGCATGGCATCACGGATCTCCTCGGCGGCAAGGCGGCGCGGGCGAAAAACGGCATAGCTGTCGCCCAGAGGATCGAGCTTTTTCAAACGGCGCGGGGCGGGGTGTGTGCTGCTGCGGCGATAGGCGTCCGACGTCATGATCAACTCATGCAGGTACTTGATCGACCAGCCGTGAGCCATGAACTCGGAGGCCAGCCAATCCAGCAATTCCGGATGCGTGGGCTTCTTGCCCGTCGCGCCGAAGTTATTCGGATTGCCGGCGATCCCTCGGCCGAAATGGTACTGCCAGACTCGATTGACGATTACCCGCGCGGTCAAGGGATGATCGGGGCGGGTCAGCCAGCGAGCGAACGCGGTCCGCCGACCGCGAATGGTTGTCGGCAGATCGGCCGGAATCCCGGTGGCGCTCAACACTCCCGGCCGCACCGACTCCACCGGCGAGAACAAATCGCCCGACCGCAGAATCGCGGTCTGTTCCAACACACCCTCGGCCGTCGGATCCCGAGGCATGGTGAGGCGGTGATTGACGTTCTTGAAGTAGCGGGTTTTGCCACTGTAAACGCTCAACGCAATCGGTCGGTACCGGTCGTCTCCCCAATCGAACAACGTCTTCCATTTGCGCGCGATCCGTTCGCGCCCGAAATCGTTGGGAGTCACTCGCTTCTTGGGGATGCTCTTGAGCAGCTCGCGATTGGCCTCCTTGCGCAGTTCGTGGTACTTCCGGTGCCAAGCGAATGCAGCCGTGTTCTCCCGAGAAAGGAACGGCACGTCCCTCTCGGCGAATTGCGTCGTCGCGAAGACTGCTTGGATCGAGTAGTAGTCTCGAGTCGGCACGGGATCGAACTTGTGGTCGTGACAGCGGGCACATTGCAGCGGATGCGCCATGAATACCTGGCCGACGGCGGCCGTGACATCGTCGAGGAACATCTGCCGCGTGACTTTCGAAACCGACATGCCCGTCTGCTCCCACGGTCCCATCCTCAAGAACCCCACCGCAATCAGCATCTCCGGGTTATCGGGATCGATCTCATCTCCGGCGATCTGTTCCCTGACAAACTGGTCGTACGGTTTATCTTGGTTGAACGAGCGAATCACGTAGTCGCGGTAGCGCCATGCGTTGGGACGTTCGAAATCGTTGGCATAGCCCGAACTATCGGCGTAGCGGACCACGTCCAGCCAATGACGTCCCCATTGCTCTCCGTAGTGAGGCGAATCGAGCAACCGGCGGATGACGCGACGATAGGCATCCGGATCGCCATCCTCCACGAACGCCCGGACTTCCTCTGGCGTCGGTGGCAGGCCCGTCAGATCGAAAGTGGCGCGCCGAATCCACGTCGCGCGATCGGCGGCCGGTGCCGGCTCGAGGCCCCGCGGCATCCGAGCATTCAAGAACGCGTCGATCGGGTGACGGGCTCCTTTGGGTGGAACACTGCGGCGGATCGGCTGGTAAGCCCATACGTCTTTGCGATCGTACCGTCGCTGCGACCACTGACGAGTGAGCCCGCCCGTCGTGCGAACCACGACGCCTTCCTCGGCGGACGACCGTTGGTGCTCCTTCCGCAGCCATTCCCTGCGCGCTTTGTCCGGCCAAGGCGCCCCTTGGGAGATCCACTGCCGGATCGATTGGCACTGCCGGGGGCTCAGTCGGTCATTCTCTTTCGGCGGCATCGGCGACCACTGGTTCTCGTGCCGACGGGTGATCGCCATGTAAAGCGGGCTCTGGCTCGGGTCACCGGGAACGACGGCCGGCTGCCCGCTGCCACCGCCTCGCAGCAACCCCTCCCGCGACCGCATATCCAAGTCGCCTTCGATTTCGTCCGGTTTCTCGCCGTGGCAAGGCAAACAGCGTTGCTGGAAAAGCGGCCACACCTCGATTGCGAAACGAGCCTCGGGAGACATCTGAGGTGGCTCAGTCGCCGTGACCGTCGCGGCCACCATCGCGAGCAGAGCGGCACCCGGCAGCGCCCGGCAACAGCGGAGCCCCCTGCGCAGCAGACTCGAAACCAGGTGAATCCGACTGAGCTCCATCACAAGCAACCATTCACGAATCTTCAGGCTGTGCGCAATCGTCCCGCGCGAAACCGCCCGGCACCAAGGATGCATTATCGAGCGAGTCGAGCTGCCTTGTCAATCGTTTTCACGCTCTTGCGAGTTCTCGACAAGCGCGTAGTCCCACAGAAAATGAGTAAGCGGTGTGGTCGCCTTACCCGGTACGCCGCCGCTCGCTGAGCGGCGGCTCGAGGGCCTCAGCCCTCGTATGCAGCGGTGGGCGATGGAAGCCGACTTGGTAGCGCCCCGGCAGGTTCATCGAACCACCCGGTACTGGACCGGTCGCCAGCATCTACAATACGGGCAGTCCGGCGGTCGACGAGGGTCGTGCCGACTGGTTGCCGACGAGGGTTGCCACCGATCACCCGCTCCGTTCGAGCCGAGAAACGGCGACAGATCCCTCCCGACACTCGAAACGACCATTCTCACCAGGACCCCACGCTTGCCGAAAACTCACCGTGTACCCTCAATCAATAAAGGGCCCGCGGGTCCGAGCTACATGACGCTGGGCGCGTCACCGAACAGCGCCAGCGAACAACCTGCATATTTCGGGACGTTTGCCGGGACAGGTGCGTTGGCCGTGAAATATGCCTCGTGACGCAAGTCTTTACCAGGTAAAGCGGAGGGCACGGGACTCGAACCCGCAACCCCATACGGGGCAGTTGATTTCGAATCAACCTCCTCACCAATTCGGATACCCTCCAAAGTCATCGCCGCTCGGCTGCGGCTTGATCCTCTATTTTAGCAACCCGCCCCGCCAGCGAACAGACCGGTCCGCCTGTAGCGACCCTTCCCGCGGCGCATGATCTGACAGATGAACCGGTCGCTCCCCCTGTGACCGCCCGAGACCTTCCGGTCAAACCGGGACTGCCGGGCCGACGATAACGATAACGGGTACGGAGTTCGGAAGACGTTGGACGTGTCAATGGGCGAGGAGCAAAGATGGCGAAAAAACAGCAGACTTTTCGTGTCGTCACCCGAGCGAGCGACGGGACCATTCGCACCAAGGATTACCCCTCGCAGGAGTACCTGCTCAAGACGCATACCCAGATCGGCGTCGATGACTGCAGCACCAATTTGTCCCTGCGAGGTCTCCCCGTGTTCCGCGGCCTGATCGGCCCCATGTCGGACGAACAGGGGATTGTCCGCTACGAATCTCCCGAGGTGTTCGAAACGCTAACCAAGGAGTGGGGCACCCCGGCCGCTCCCAAGCGACGACGACGGCGCACGCAAAAGCCGGCGCGAGGCACCACAGCCCACTAAAACGGTCGTGGCGACGAACCACCCCCGTGGCAACCGATCCGCGGCGCTTGCTATACTGCGCTCGATCGCGACGTTGACGTTAAGAGTCTGTCACAAAGACTTCATGCTGCAAGCAACACGCCCAGGCCAGAAAGCGGCGCGGCGGTTTTTGTTACAGGCTTTAAGATCTTCCCTCTCCTTCACAAGGATCGACACCATGCAAGACTGGGTCATGGAGATTCTCCGTTGTCCCGTCACCCACTCTCCGCTGACCCCTGCCGACAAGACATTGCTGGCGTCGGTGAACCAGCGGATCGCAGCCGGTGAACTTCAGACGCGAGCCGGCACGACAGTCTCCGATCCGGTCGAGGCGGGATTGGTCAATCAGTCGCAGTCACTGCTCTATCCGATCATCGATCAGATCCCCAACCTGATCCCCGACGATGCCATCGTGATCGGCGAAGTTCCCCCGTCCGCCCCGAATGAGGACTCGACCGGTGAATGAGTCCAGCGAAAAGAACATCTTTCAGCGGATCATCGATCGCGAGATCCCGGCGGACATCGTCTACGAAACCGATCAGGTGCTCGCTTTTCGAGACATCCAGCCGCAAGCTCCCGTCCACCTGCTGGTCATCCCCAAGACTCCGCTTCCATCGCTGGCCGATGTCGATGCGTCCCATCAGGAGTTGCTAGGGCGTCTGCTCGTTGCCGCTGCCGAACTGGCTCGTCGTGAAGGCCTGCAACAAGGCTACCGCGTCGTCATCAACTGCGGGCGGCAGGGCGGCCAGGAAGTCCCTCATTTGCACCTGCACCTCCTGGGCGGCCGCGATCTTTCCTGGCCGCCGGGTTGATCCGGCCAAATGAGCCGTAACCGATCCGCTCTCTCATCAACTCGCAGAGAACCGCCGTGGACGCCGTGATCGAGGCCGCCATCGACCGATACCGTCATCTGTTCGGTTGGTCGGCCTCGGAACGAGAAGCCTTCGCCCACCATCTCAACACGCCGGCTCCACCGGCGATCCGGCTGCAACGCAAGACCCTCCGAGAGCAGCTTCCCTTCCATCTCCAACCTGTTCCCTGGCATACGGATGCCTTCTGGTGGCGTGAACCGTTTCGACCGGGCGCCACTCGACACTTTGCCGCCGGCGACTACTACATCCAAGATGCCGGCTCCACCCTGGCGATCTCGTTGCTGGACATCGCCGACAACGAGATCGTCGCCGATCTGTGCGCCGCACCCGGCGGCAAGGCCACCGCCATCCTCGACCGCCTGGGGCCGGACGGATTCCTCTTGGTCAACGAACCGATACGTAAACGAGTGGGAGCCCTCCAACTCAACTTGGCCCGCCAGGGTTCTCCTCGATTCGTGCTTACCGGCACCGATATTTCGAAGCTGGCGACACTGGCCGGCGCGTTCGACGCGCTGCTGCTCGATGTTCCCTGCAGCGGCCAGTCGCTGTGGGCGAGACAGCGGCAAACGACAACCGCATTCCACCCCTCCACCATCCATCTGTGTGCGGCTCGGCAAGCCCGTATCTTGCGGGAAGCCGCCCGGCTGGTTCGCCCCGGCGGGCGACTCGTCTATTCCACCTGCACGTTTGCACCAGAAGAGAACGAAGACTGCATCATCGCTTTCTTGACAAATGGCCACTGGGAAATCGAACCGCAACGCCACCTCGAGCCGTGGCAGTCTCCGCTGCTTCCTGGATCGTATCGTCTGTGGCCTCACCGCGACCGATGTGCGGGAGCGTTCGCCGTTCGGCTGCGCCGCAAAGCGGTCCCGTCGACGGGCCGGCACCATTCCCCCGCCACCCCCGCCGGCTGCGCCGGCGGCGGCAATGTCCTGGAACCGCTGGGACTCGCTTCGTGCGGCTTATTGGTGTCGTCCGACGTGTGGGAAAGTCGGGACGCCGTCTTCGCCACCTGCTCGAACCGGCCGCCGATTCTGGAGAAGACTTCATGGCGGGGCCCCGAGATCGCCCATCGCCGCGGGCGAAGTTGGTTCCCTTCCCACGCCCTCGCCCTCCGCGATGACCCGAGATGGACGCCCTATCAGACACTGGAACTCGACGACGCTCAGTCCGCCCGCTACCTTCGCGGCGAAGAACTAGGGGCGGTCCCCGACGGCTGGTCGGTAGCCTGTTGGCACGGCAAATCCCTGGGATGGATCAAAGGAAGTCGCAACCGAGGCAAGAACCGGCTCCCCAAGACGGCGCGGTTGGCTCATGTGATCGATACCGAACCAAGCAAGACCTGATCGGCGGTCAGTAGTCCTCATCCTCCGGATCGTCCATGAAGGAATCCGGATCGTTCCGTTCCAACTCGTCCCACTCGCGCATTCTCTCTGCCGCGTACGCTCGCTGTTCCGCCTTCATCTGGGAATCGCCGTCGGCGATTTGAGCCGCTTCACGGATGATCAAATGGCTGAACTCCCCCGCCCTGACGAGGTCCACACGCCAGTCCATCAGGGCCACCGTAGCGCCGGCCTCGAGGTGCAGACTGCCCACCGCCTCCCTGCCGTCGCCCACGTCCTCCTTCAGCCGCCGGTAATCGAGATCCACCGGTTGCGTCCACGGCACGGCCTTCATCGATTCGACGACCAACAACGTCCAACTCGGTGTGTCCTTCACATCCTTGATCTTAATGCAACGGTCCTTTTCCCAAGCACATCCCTTGCCGACGATCGCCAGGTAGCGAGTCTTTCCCTTTTCACTCTTGGGCTGATCGGGGCACCGGAACTCCTCGGGCATGCGCTCAGCCAGTTGCTTGTTCTTCGCGGAATCCCAGGGCTGCGAAAGGTCGTAACGCTCGTACAGCGATGCCCCCTCGTCGCCCAAGTACGGCAAGATCAACACCCGCCAACTGTGCATGGCTCGGCCGGACGCATCGGTCGTTACCGCCGGTGGCAGGGAACCGAATTCGTCGTGATACTTGGCAAGTGCCACGGCCACGGCACGCATATGTTCACCGCAACGTGATACGTTTTCGGAATACATCGTCTCGGGAATCTCCACACCGCGGCTCTTTTTCGGTCCGCCGGAATAGGCGTAGTAAGTAATACCTATCAAGGACGCACCCACCAACACGGCCGCAACGACACCGATGGTCACCAGCAGCCAGACCGGGGTCGCCTTCTTCGCGGAACCCGCCGAAACCGACGCTGCGGGAACCGGGGATAGTGGATCCACCGGTATCGCGGGAATCGTCACCACCTGGCCGCACTGCCGGCAATTCCCGGTCATCCCTGCGAAATGGTCGGCAACTTGAGTTCGACAACCGCAATACGGACAAGAAAAGTCAATCGCCATGCCGGTCTCCTCTCGCTTCGAGCCGGAATGTGTGGTCCGCCACGCCCTTCCATCAATATGCCCGGTTGCCGAGCCGCTTTCAATCCCCTGGAAGCGGAGCCTGCTTGCCTGGGTGCGACCGGCGGCCTACGCTGTCCAGTTCACAGGGGACCGATTGCCATCCACGTACTGTAGCCTGGGAGGAGAATGCCAATGGCCGGAGCCTTCATGGCCCTGATACTGCTGACGATCATCCTCACGTTTCTCGTAGGTGTTGTCGGCTACTTGATTTTCGGACCCCGCGAATCCTAACGCGGGCTGCGCCCGCCAGGCTGGAGGCGGGAGACCGGAGGCTGTAGGGGTGGTGACGACCGAAAGCCCGTGCACCATGCGCGTGCGGCAGGCGCTGTTACAGGCTCGAGAGCATTTTCTGGATACCGGTCAACTACCATCCGCGGATTCGGCCTGTTCGATGCGGCGGATGGTCGATTCGAGCAGCCGACGGAAGCGCTCGTCTCCCCTGTTTCCCCTGAGCTTCTTCAGCTCATCCAACAGCTCGACAGGGGCCGGCTCGACTCGCCCGAGCAGGTAGACGGCGTAGGCTCGCCGCCGAGGATTCCGTTCCCGCAGCAACTCACGCAGCAGCGGTACCGCCTCGGGGCCTGCCGTTCCGATCTGCTGGAGCGCCCGCCGGGCCGCCTGTTCGTCATCCGCGCTCCGCAACAGTTCCAGCAACTGCGGCACGGCGTCTTTGGCCTGGCGCCCCATCTCTCCCAAAGCTCGACACGCCTCGGCTCGGACCGCCCAATCGTCGCTGCCGATCAACTCAAGCAAAATCCGTTTTCGTTTGTCCACCGAGCGGGTCAGTCGGTCGAGGCGGCCAATGGCGGCCGAACGCTGGGCGCTACTTCCCTGCCGGATCCGGTCCGTGACGGCACGCCACAGCACGTTCGATTCTTTGGACAGCCTCGGTATCGCCTTGAGAGCCGACAGAGACACCGATTCGTCCTGATCGCCGATCAGTCGAGCCAGTTCGTTTTGAGCCGTCTGATCGCGAGCCGACAGGGTTCCCCAAAACGCGGCCGCCGCCTTGCGCCCTTTGGCCGACGATCCGCGCGCCGCCCTTTGCGCCACACGGCGCCACGCTCGGTCGGATCCAGATAGCAGCGATCGATGGCGAACCGCCAATGCCAGCAAAGGAACGGCTATGCGCGGATCGTTCCGCTGAGCCAACTGTTGCAACGCCGAGACGATCTCCTCCGATAGCAACGGCCAGTCAGCGAGCGTCTCCAAAGCGCAGCGGCGCACATCAACGTCCGAATCGGCCAGGAGCCGAGCCATCGCCTGCCGTACTTCCGGGCGGATACTCTCCAGTCTCCTCAGTGCCGTGGCGACGGCGGAGCGGACGCGTGGATCGCCATCGTCGACGCGGCCGAGCAACATCTCGCGCAATTCGCCGTCCGTTTGCGAAACCTGGGCCGCCAATGCGGTCACTCCGGCAGCACGCACCAACCCCGAGGAATCCTCGAGACGGGCTATCAGCGACTGGCGGGTGCGCGAGTCCACCGGCAGTCGTCCCAATGCCATGACCGCGCTGGCGCGAACGGCCTCTTGATCGGACCGCACGGCGCGCAGCAGCGCCGTGCGAGCCGCACCGCCGATCTGCGCCAACGCATCCACCAGCAGATCGGCCGATTGCGGGTGTGCTTGCAGAGCTTCCAACAACGCCGGCACGGCGGGACTTCCCATCCGGACCAGGCTGCGCAACACCGGCTCACGCAACGCCGGTTTGTTTTCGGCAAGCTGGAGCAGCACATCGACGGCGCCCGATCGAGGCGAAGCGTGGCGCCCCAGCAGAAACACGACATCGCGTTGCACTTCCTCGGTGGCCGTCTTCGCCTTTCGCATCATCGTCGCCAGCAAAGTGTCCGGCACGTCACGCGCCGCGGCGATGGCATTGAAAGCGGCGCGGCGCACGGTTTCGTCTTCGCCGAACAGCGCGTCACCGAACAGAGGGGCATGTTTGGCCGACACGCCGTGGAGTTTCACCAACGCTTGCAAGGCGGCCGCTCGGACGAGCGGCGATTCGTCCTTGGCCAACTCGGCCAGGCTGCCAGAGACCGCGGGCTCCACCTTTCCGAGAAAGCCGACCGCAGCCGCGGCCGCCGCACGAGCTTCCGGCTTGGAAGAGACCAGCATGGGCTGGACCGCATTGACGGCCGGACCGCCGATCTTTCCCAGTGCCTGAGCCGCCGCAAGGCGAACCGCTTCTTCGGAATCTTCCAGCAGCCGCGCCAATCGGTCCACCGCCGGTGCCGCCTCCGACTCCATCACGCCCAGCGCATCGGCGGCTGCCGCTCGCACCTTGGCGTCGCGCGACTTCAGAGCCGTCTGCAGCGCCGCGATCGCCGGCCGTCCGATGTGCCCCAATGCCACCGACGCCCGGTAACGCCGTTGAGGTGGATACGCACTCAGTTGCTTCACGAGAACATCGACGGCTTGAGCCGCCTCTTCTCCGATGCGGTCGATGGCCATGATGCTGAAATGCCATATCTGGGGATCGCGGTCCCGTACTCCCCGGATCAATTGCGGCAGCGCCTCGCGAGCCTGCTTTCCTCGTTCCGCCAACTCGCGAGCCGCCTCGCGCCGCGCGTCCCGGTCCCCCGTTTCCAACCGGCGAGCCAATTCCTTCACGGTCGGCGGTTGAGCCTGCGCCGGTGAGCATGCATACGCGCCGGCAGCGCACAGCAGCCCCAGCCCAAGCCAGCATCGCGCCAGGCGCCTGCCGCGTCCTCGGACGGAAAACAGAACCAACAAGAGAAACGAGCTGCGTGGCCCACTCATAGCGTCAGCCCCGAAAGGCGGCCGGTGCTGTCCCCCATCCAGTCGATCGAGACGCCGAACCGATCAAGCATCGACAGGAACAGATTGGTCATCGGCGTTTCACGCGGCACTCGCAAATGACGCCCCGTATCGATCGTTCCGTTGGCTCGACCAGCCAGGATGATGGGCAGGTTCTCGTTGTTGTGACGATTGCCATCGTGAATTCCGCTTCCGTAGACAATCATGCAATGGTCCAACAGCGTGCCGTCTTCTTCGGGAATCGCTCGCAGTCGCTCCAGAAGATATGCAAACTGCTGAACATGGAAGCGGTTGATCTGCGCGATCTTGGCGAGCTTGGCGGAGTTGTTTCCGTGGTGCGACAGCGAGTGATGCCCTTCGGGAACACCGACCATCCGGTAGCTGCGATTGCTCCCGGCATTGGCGAACATGAAGGTGGCGATGCGAGTCAGATCGGACTGGAAGGCGGTTACCATCATGTCGGCCATGAGACGCAGATGCTCACCATAGTCGCTGGGAATCCCCGGGGGCTTGGCCAACGCCGCGGGCCCCTGCTCTTCCACGGTGCGTTCTTCCAACTTGGCGATGCGCTGCTCGACCGTCCGCACGCCTTCCAGGTACTCATCGAGCTTCCGGCGATCGGCCGGCCCGAGTCGGCGGCCGAGTCGTCGGGCATCTTCGGCGACGAAATCGAGAATGCTCTTTTGAAACTCGGCCTGCAACCCGCGCCGCTGTCGCCGCTCGCTCGAGCCGGTCCCCTGACTGAACAACCGCTCGAAAACAAGTCGCGGATTGACCTCTTTTCCCAGCGGTGTGGAAGGGGTCGCCCAGGAAATACTCGAGGAGTAGGCGCAACTGTAGCCGGAATCGCAATTGCCCGACGATCGGCCCGGCTCGCATCCCAGCTCGAGGGAAGGAAGCGGCGTTCGGCTCCCCTTGTGTTTGGCTGCGATCTGGTCGACCGACACCCCGACTCGAATTCCGGCGCCCGACGTTTTGCGAGGTTGCGCTCCCGTAAGGAAAACCGATGCACAGCGCGCGTGATCGCCGGGACCGTCGCCGTTTGGACGCCCGCCATTGTGAGTCAGTCCACTGATCACCAGGAGGTCGTCCTGGAAACGAGCCAGCGGCTGAAGAGTCTGCGGCAAATCGAAGGCGAAGCCGGTTCGCCGAGGAAACCAATGCTCCACATTGACACCGTTGGGAACGAACAGGAAAGCCATCCGCAGCGGCGGCGCCGATGCGGCTCCCTGCGCTGCCCGCATAGCCTCCAGGCTCGGTAAAGCCAGCGCGGCTCCCAGTCCCCGTAGTACCGTTCTTCGGCTGATCGGTCGGTTCATTTCAGTCTCTCCCCATCCCGAGATTGCCCGTGTCCGTGTTCTCCAGTCACTTGGCAGCGCGATATAAGAACGGATCACTGGTCACGATCGCCTCAACCAGGCGGCTGAACCGATATCCGCTTCGCTCCAGCTCGACCCGGATCCGCTCCAATGTGCACCGGTCCTCCGGCACCACGCCGCGCCCCAGCGCATACGTCAACATCTTCCGCGTAAACCCACGACAGAAATCATCGCGGCGAGCCTCGGCCAATACCATCATCAACTCGCTCGGTCCGGAAAACCGAATCCCGCCGGGCAGTTCCCCGGACGCGTCGATGGGAAAGCGACCGTCTTTGGCGCGCCAACTTCCGATCGCGTCGAAGTTCTCCAGTCCGAATCCCAGCACGTCCATCTGTTTGTGGCACGTCGCACACTCCGGATCGGCTCGGTGCTGCTCGAGTCGTTCCCGAAGAGATCCCAACAACTCGGCTCCTTTTCCTTCGGCCAACGGAGCCGCATCGCCGGGTGGAGGCGGAGGCGGCGTCCCCAGGATCGTCTCCATCAGCCATTTGCCTCGAGAAACCGGTGACGTGCGGGTGGGGTTGGACGTCACCGTGAGAATGCTGGCATGAGTCACCACTCCGCGGCGCTGCGGCGGCAGCGCGACCTTCCGAAAGACATCTCCCCGTACTCCCTCGATGCCATAGTGCCGCGCCAGACGCTCGTTGACGAACGTGTAATCGGCCGTGAGAAACTCGAGGATGCTCCGGTCGTCGCGCATCACGTACCGAAACAAAGCCAGCGTTTCTTCGAGCATATCCCGGCGCAACTGGTCACTGAACGCAGGAAAACGCTCGGGATCCCGCTCGACGCGCTCGAGTCGCCCCAGCGTCAGCCATTGCGACGCGAAGTTCTGCACCAGCGCTTCGGCCCGAGGGTCCGCCAGCATGCGGCGAGCCTCTTTCTTCAAGGTATCGCGATCGCGAAGCTTGCCCTGACTCGCCAACTCGAACAACCGCTCATCCGGCATCGTGCTCCAGAGAAAATACGATAGCCGCGACGCGATTTCGTAGTCGTTCAGCGGGCGAATGCCGTCCGGATCATCGGCGGGCGGATCGCGTTCGACTCGGAAGAGAAAATGAGGCGACACCAAGACCGCCTGCAAGGCCACCGACAAGGCGTCTTTCGGAGTGGCGCCACCCTTGCGGGCCCGCTGCACCAGCTCCACCAACCGCTGCAGTTCGTCGTCTCGAACCGGCCGCCGGTAGGCTCGAGTGGCAAAACGCCGCAAGATCCGCTTCAGGCACTCCTCCGGTGAAAGCTCCGGGCCGGGGCGGCAAAAGACGATCCTGCGACGCGCCTGGGGATCTTCCATCGTGCGCCTCACGATCTCCTCGGCTGCTCGAAGATATTTCTCCATCAGCATCGGCGGAAGAGTCAATACGTCGCCGATGTTGTCGAACCCGTAGCCAACGTCATCCGCGGGAAAATCGTCCGCCGGGTGAAAGTCGATCCCCACCAAGTCGGCGATCGTCCGGTTGTATTCGGTGCGATTGAGCCGACGAATGGTGACCCGTCCCGGACGCTTGACCGTGCAATCGAGTTGCCGTAATCGAGCGTCGATCCATGCGGCAATCTCTCTCCGCTGCCGGGGCGTCGGCTGGTCCTCCGACGCCGGTGGCATCAACGCGGCTCGCACCATGTTGTACGACTTCTCCCACGGCCCGATGAACGGGTCGACCTTGGGAGACGCCATCATCTTCTCGAAATCGAGCCCGCCCTCGGACCCTTCTCCGAAATGGCAGTCCCCGCAAAACCTCTCCAGCAACCGGCGCCCCGGCGACTCGGCCGGACCGTCGGCAAAAGTCGAAGAGGACGCCGAAAACCCACACAGCAACGTTGCCGCAACCAACCAGCCGGCGGTAAGGGAGATTCTCCAGGCAGAAGGGCGACGGGGTGATGTCATGACAGTCCGAGCTAGGCGAGAAAGAAAGGGCTCACCGGTATGCAACCCCGCGCACTGCGGGACGGACCGGAGTGCGGGCGAGGCGGAGGGAAATCCGTGGTGCGGGGTTACACGCCACTTCGGCGGGTGCGTTGCCGTTGCATCAATACCGCCTGATTATAGCAGAGAATCCGAAAAGGGACAAAGCGGAGTCCCTGGCACAAAGGTGCGGTGGGGTGCGGTCACGCCCAGTCAGGATCAACTGATTCGGAACGAGAGACTCAAGTTCCTTGAGATTCGGGGAGAAGTCCAAAGCACAACCGTCCAGCTCCGTAAGCACTTGGCAGACAGGATATTGCACTTGGCTGACAGGATATTGCAGCGATCGGGCGGCGTCTTGCCAGGCTTTCCGAAGGGGGCGGAGAACCCTCGCTCACACTGAAAATCCCCCTCAGACCATCTGAGACCGACGATCCAACGAGAGCCGATGAGAGAGCCCGAGTACCGCCATGCCGAACACGAATACAGGGCGCACGCAACTTACGAACCACCCTGCTTTTCGAACCGACACATCTTTTCAAACCGACACACCATTGTCACAATTGAAATGGCAACGACTCTCTAGGTGCCGAGGCCCGAGTGTCAAAAACCACCGCACCCGATTCGTACTCGTACTCAGGCGCCAGCCGGTACTCGTAATCGAAAGCTCCGCCGTTTATAACGTCTTATGGAACAGATGGACGGCCGCCCAGGCCATTTCTCGAGCGATCCCATCGGCCAGTTCGATTCCCTTCAACTCGTCAGGAAGTACCGACCAAGCATAGGTTTCCACTTCGAAATGCAGCACCTCGTCTTTGCCCAGTTCGCCCAGAAATCTCCCGATCTCGTCCTGAGTCGTCTCCACGTGGCCGATCTGCTTGAGGAAAATGGGAACGTGGAAATGGATGCGCCACTCGATCTGCTCCAGGCCGTCCGGCTCGGCCAGAGCATCGGGCAAATCCTCGAAGAAACGTGTCTCGCTCGCCTCACTTCGCCACACCGTCTGGTGGAGATAGCGGGGCTCGGCAAACGCGGCCAGTTCGTCCCGAGCCGCCTGGCGGTGCTCGCGCGGAATCCCCTCCAACCACATCCGCACGGCCGATGAAATCTGGACCTTGCCGATGGGGATATCGGCTTCCCGGTAGGTGCGCAGAGCCTCGTGCTGATCCTCGAACATCACTGCGCTGTGGCAGATGTCGTGGCACACTCCCAAATGGCGGCTCCACCACGAGCGTTCGCGCCGCGACCACAAATACGTCTGAAAGAAGTCGACCACGTCACGGCTCGACTGGAGAATACACCCCGGTTCCGGCTCGAGGCACAAGATGATGCGGCGCCCTCGTTGATCGCTCAGCTCGTGCAGAAGCTGGACGGCGTCCTCAAGCCGCTGAGCTGCCGACCGCAGATGTTCCACCGGATCGGTGCGATCGGGCCATCCGATCGGCAATGTGGAGATCGTACCGCTGGCACCCGGAGGAAGCAGTGCATCGAGGATTCTCGCCAGATTGCCCGTGTACTCGGCTCGAGTCTCCTCCCACCATGCCGGCTGGTAGACTCGATGTTTGACCACAGGTTGATGAAAGTCGCCAAACGGAAACCCATTGAACGTGCAGGGCACCAATCCCTGCTCGGCAAGCCATGCAGCGAATTCCTCGAGTCGATCCGGCTGCGACACCAGCTCGCGCGCCGTTGCGGCCGACAACCACAGTCCGATCCCCATCGGATGCTCGGGCGCATACTTAGCCTTCACCGCACAGGCGTAAGTCTGCAAGGCTTCGCGCGTCATCTCCAAATTGCTGCCGGGATGGACGTTCGTGCAATAGGCCAGCCGGTCATGCATGGTCGTATCGGCCTCCATTTCGCTAGCATATTCCAGCACGCTTCCGTTATACACGGCCGGCGCAAGCCCCGACACCACGGATTGATCCATACAGCGCTTGGCACCGCTGTGCGCTCCCGAGCGCCGATCGAGTTCCCTTCGCCATATCGCCGGGTTACGATAGGACGGCGACTGGAGCTGTCAACCGCGCACACCATAGGAGACTGCCGATTGTCCAAGTCAAGACGCAAGGAAAAAACACGTCGATCGGAGCGTAAGCAACCTGCGGAGCCCGCAAACGCGGGTTCCACTCGTACTCTCTCCCGCACGACGACGATCGTCCTGCTGGCCGCCGCTCTGGTCAGCGCGGGACTCTGGTGGAAAAACCGTCCGCGAAGAACCGCCACGCCCGTCTGGTCTCACGAGATCATCGACAGCTTTCCGCATGATCCCGACGCGTTCACACAGGGACTGGCCTGGCACCAGGGGACGCTGATCGAAGGAACCGGCAAGTATGGGCAGTCGGAACTGAGGCAGGTGAAACTGGAAACAGGCAAGATACTCAAACGCGTCCCCCTTCCCGATACTCTGTTTGGAGAAGGCGTTACGCTCGCCAACAACAAGATCTATCAACTCACTTGGAAAAGCGGCAAAGCACTGGTCTATGACATCGAAAACTGGGATCATCCACGGCAGATCTCCTATGAGGGTCAAGGTTGGGGAATCACCTACGATGGAACCCATCTGATTACCAGCGATGGTTCATCGACATTGCGATTCCGCCGGGTGAGTGATTTCAAGGTCGTGCGAAAGATCAAGGTTCGAGACGGCCGGTTCCCGCTGAGCAAGCTGAACGAACTGGAGTTCGCCAACGGATACGTACTGGCCAACATCTGGTACCGCGACCGCATCGCCGCCATCGACCCGGCCACTGGGCAAGTGCGAGGATGGATCGACCTGCGGGAGTTGTGGCCATCGCACGATCGCGAAGCCGTACTCAACGGTATCGCCTACGACCCGCAAACAAAACGCCTGTTCGTCACCGGCAAGAACTGGCCGCGTCTCTACGAAATCCGGCTATCGAGCTGGTAGGGCATCCGCCAACCGCCTCACGTTCGCACGCATCATCTCCACCCAATCCCTCGTCTCCTCCGCGCCGTTGTCATCGGCAGCGCGTCGATCCAGGAGTCGATACACCACGACAGTGATCTCCCGCTCGGCCAGCTTCCGGCGGATCGCCTCGATGGGAGTATCCTCCCACAGCATCACACGAGCGCCGCTCTGCTGCTGCAGCGTCCACAGTTTCTGCCACTCCTCCTCGCTGGGCATCTGATTCGGCTCGAAGTGAACGCTCTGAATCGGCCACCCGCCGCGCCGCGCCAAATAGTCGTAGACCGGATGAGACGCCAACAGCGGAGTGCCGCGCGTCCGTTTGGCCAACTGCTCCAATTCGCGGCGCCATTGGTCCAACTCATCTGCGAGTCGCTGGAATCGGCTCTCGAATCCCTCTTGTCGCTCAGGAAACGCCTTTCCCAGCGCCGAGCGGACAGCTTGGGCCTGCAGCCGAGCCAGGTCGGGATCGAGCCACGCTCCGGGAGCATAGCCCGCATGCGTATGCGTACCGCCGGGGCCGTGGCGGTGCGTCACAGCGCCCTCCAGGCGGATCAGCCGATCCCTCAGGGGCCGCGTCGTATCGACTGCCCGCGTCAGCGGCAGCGCCGACGTGGTGACCCAGGGTGAGTAGCCGGGATAATCCAGCAGAATGAGCCGGCAGGCCTGGATCTGTCGAAGCTCTTCCGCGGAGGGACGCCAGTGCTGCGGATCCGTGCCGGGTGGAACGGGAAACCAAACGTCCACGTCGGCGCCTCCCATCCGGCGGGCGAAGTACGCGATGCCTCGATGAGCCGCGAAAACGCGACGCGTTCGAGTGCCCGCGGCGTCCGGTCCCCCGTCACGGGAACGACACCCAAGTGTCAGACAAAGGGCAGCGATCAGCGCACTTGCCACAATGCAGCGATTGGAGAACCAACTCTCCCTCCACATCCAACGGACTAGCCACATCATCCCAGTCTTCTCCGACTCTTCCGTTTCGTTATGCCTCCGTGTCTCCGCGTCTTGGTGAGCACTCGCAGCCAATCGCCCCGACAAGAACACGATCTATACTCCGCCACTCACGATCCACCAGCGTAACAACGAAGGCCCTACCAGCCACGTTGTCCCCAGCATGACGACCAGCACGGCACACGACAATCCCGTCACGATCAGCAACTCGGCCGAAATCAGCCGCGCCGTGGTGGCTCGACGGCACCCCAGCTTGAACAGCGTCGCCATCTCGGCAGCTCGCAAACGGAGGCTCAACAACACGACCAACGCAATCAACAGTCCCGTCGACACCGCCACGAAAACGGCGGCCAAATCCAGCAAGTGCTTGATCTGAAACACCGTACCGAGTAGCAATTCGACGACACGATCCGGCTCGATGACCTGAAACTCGTCCGACTCGTGCCATCGCCCCAACAGAATGGTCTCCGATTTTTCGTCTCGAGGAATCAAGATGACCGCCGTAATGGGGAAATCCCGCATGTTCCCGTGGAAGTGAAACGAGGCTTCGTTTTCGGGAGTGATTTCCAAATACTGCTTGAGTGCAGCGCCGGCCGTCACGGCATTCTCGGTTCGCTCCAGCACCACGCCGGGCTCGTCGACGCCGCCCAAGTCCTGGTGGCCGTGCCCGATCCCCTCGATGACCCAGACGGTCTTGATATCGCAAAAGACTGCGTCATCGTCGGGCGTTCCAGCCGCGGCCAGTACTCCGACGACATGGAGTTTGAGCGGGTACCGGGTCAGCTCGACGAAACTCTCGGTATCGGTCAACAGCGAATCGCCCGGGGACAATCCCAGTCGCCGGGCGACACTCGCTCCCACCACACACTCGCCCAGCCGGCCGAACGTCCTACCGCTCGAGACGCGCAGCCGACGGTACTCGAAATAATCGAGCGACGTACCTACGAGCGAAACGCGCTTCGCCGTATGCACCGCGGCCAGCGGAATGGCTCGAGCATACCCGTCGGCCGTCACGGTCTCCATCGTCCCGAACGGGATCCTGCCGGGAGCCTTCGCCGTGAAGTAGAGGGCGTGCAGCATCAAATCGGTGCGGCTGCCCAGCTTGCCGACTACCAGCGGCGTCGCATCGGCTCGCGAGCGCAAATCGTGCTGAAGCCGCCGCAGCAGCAACTCCGTCGCGATCGGCAAATAACCGGCCAGCGCGATCGCCGCTACCAACAATAGGGTCTGCCCGCGGTAATACACGACATGCCGCCAAGCCAGATGCCACATCGCACTACCCCACTTTGGCTGTCCAGTCGGCAAAGTCGACCACCCGATCCATGGCCGACAAGATGTCGCGATCGTGAGTCACCACGACCAGGGTCGCGCCTAAACGGCGAGCGTGATTCTGCAGCAGGGCCATGATCTTCCGCTTGTTCACCGGATCGAGATTGCCGGTAGGTTCGTCCGCCAAAATCAACGGAGGCTCGGTGATGAGCGCTCGGCACAAAGCCACTCGTTGCCGCTCTCCCTGCGACAGCCGCGTGACATTGCGCCGCATCCGGTCCCCCAAACCGACTGCCGCCGCCAATTCGTCGGCCCGTCGGCGAACGTCGCCCGAGATGCGCAAATCGGTCCCGATATAGTACGGCAGCAAGATGTTCTCGCGGACGTCCAAGTACTCCAACAGTTGAAAGTCCTGAAAGACCATGCCGATGCGGCGGGCTCGAAACGCACGCAGCTCCCGGTCCGCCAACTCGTCCAGCCGCCTCCCCTCGACGCCGACCACTCCTGCCGTCGGTCGTAGTATCCCGGCAATCAAATGGAGCAGCGTGGTCTTGCCCGATCCACTCGGGCCGATCACGGCCACCTGGCGGCCTCGAGCCACTTCCCAGTGGGAAATCTGGAGGCGGAACGAAGTCGCCGGATACGCGAATCGCAGATCCGACAGCCGTACAACCGGCTCGTCTGGTGTCTCCCCTGCACCCGTCATTCCCGTCGCCACTCCAACACCCGCGCCGCCGACTCGACCCCACGCCCCGCTGCCGAACCCTCTCCCTATCAGGCTAGGTCACGCTGGAGCCTCGCAGAAGTGCGGGAGCATGCTGGGGACCGGTTCAGCGGTTGCTCCACAAAAGCAGAACCGCACTCGTCACCGACTCCGCGGAAAAAAACTGGTGTAGGCGGTCGGTGGCAGCTTGCCCTAAAATGTCGGCCACGTCGACCGCAGCGAGTCGCGACTCGCTCCAGCGGCCACGGAAGATCTTCCAATGCTCTTGGAAGAATTTTTCCGCGCCGACGACCGGGCGGGAAAGGACCGGCGCGGTTCGCTGAAAGCGAAACACGCTTGGGGCCTTGAGTTTGCGGCGCAAGCGCGCCCAACCACGACCGGACGGCCCGCCGTTTGCAGCGACATCGCCACGACCTCGAGAACACGGGTCGCGCGGACATGGATAGTCTGCGCCGGGCCTTGCAGGAAGGACAACACACGTCAAAGGAGTGACAGAGCATGGATGCTCGCAAACACGCGGCGTTGGCCGTGATCGGGTTGGCAATTTCTTCGCTGGCCGCCGGCTACCGCACGGAGAATTTCGTGGTCTCGGCGCGAACGGCCGAGTTCGCCCAGCGCGTGGCCCTGGCTGCCGAACAGTACCGCCGCGAGCTGGCCATCTCCTGGCTCGGCGCTCCACTTCCCCGTTGGCAATCCCCGTGCCCGATCCAAGTGCACGACAGTCCCGCGTTGGGAGCCGGCGGAGTGACGACCTTTGCCTTTGACAACGGCCGACCGTTCGGCTGGGAGATGGTGATTCAAGGATCGCAGCAGCGCATTCTCGACAGCGTACTGCCTCACGAAATCACCCACACCATCTTCGCCACGCACTTTGGCCGCCCCTTGCCTCGCTGGGCCGACGAAGGCGCTTGCACGACCGTGGAAGACATCAGCGAACGAAGCAAACAGCACAAGCTACTGATTCGTTTTCTGCTGACCGAGCGGGGGATCGCCTTCAACAAGATGTTCGCGATGAAGGAGTATCCTCGCGACATCATGCCCCTGTACGCTCAAGGCTACTCGCTGACCCGCTTTCTGATCCAACAAGGAGGCCGACAGCGATTCGTTCGATTCGTGGGTCAGGGGATGGATACCAACAACTGGACCGCCGCCACGCGCGAGTTCTACGGCTACTCGAGTCTGGGCGAACTGCAAGACGCCTGGCTCGAGTGGGTCAAACAGGGTTCGCCTCAGATCGCACTTCCCATCGCTGCTCGGCCGCCGAGCGCAACGCGCGGTTCGGCGTCCGCCAACATGGGGACTGCGGCAACGCCGACTTCGACTACGACATCGGATTTGGTGGCAGTACAGCCGATGGCGGCCGGCCCGGCCCGCCCCTACACCCCCGGTTCGACCGGCCGAGTCGAACTGGCCATTCGTTCTCAACCAACGGCAGGCCCCACCGCAACCAAAGTCCGTCCTCGCCAACAACTGACGCGCCCTCAACCACCCCGCCAATCGGGCCAGCAGGTGCTCGAGTGGTCGGCCAGGCGATGATCGTTGCGACCGCCGTAGAGTCTTCGAGCCGATAACAAAACCCGCCGCGCCGCTTCCCGGCCTCGGGCGTGTTGCCTGCAGCCTGGAGTCTTGTGACAGCCTCTTCGAGCCGGTAACAAAACCCGCCGCGCCGCTGCCGAAGCTCGGATATGTTGCTTGCGGCCTGAAGTCTTGTGACAGCCTCTTACTTCGTAACACCCGTGCGACGTGCGCGCATGTCGCGGGAGTCGGGTTCATTCATCCCTGGGCGGCCGTCGCATCTGCTTCCGCTGACTGCGTCGGCGCTTCGCCTCGAGTCGCTTTTCCACCGACCGCCGAGAAGGGCGCGTCTTCTTCCGCGGCTTCGGGGCCGCGGCAGCTTCCCGCAACATGGCTCGCAGCTTCTCCAGACAGTCGGCCACATTGCGCCCTTGGTCGCGAAAACGCTGGCTATGCAGGACCAACTCCCCTCGATCGTTGATGCGCCGGTGGTAACGGGTCATGAATCGGCGGCGCACATCGTCCGGCAACGATCTGGAAGCGGCGACATTCCAGTGCAGCGTCACTTTCGTGTTGACCTTGTTGACGTTCTGTCCTCCCGGTCCACTGCTGCGAGAGAACGTGAACGAGAACTCTCGCAAAGGAATCGAGATGCGGTGGTCGACTTCGAGCATGACGGATTGTCGGCTGGCGGAAAAGGGGGTTCCGGTCACCGAGCCAATTCGGCGAAAAAGGGAGTCAAGTGGAAGAACACCGGAGCGCTGAAGCAGAGCGAGTCGATCCGGTCGAGCAGTCCGTGATGACCTTGCACCAGCGTACCGTAATCGGCCACGCCTCGATCGCGTTTGATCGCCGACATCGTCATCCCGCCGGCAAATCCCATCACCGAGACGATCATGGCCATGAATGCCGATCCCCACAGCCCGAACGGAGTGACGCCACTGAGCAACACGCCGAACAGAGTCGTGGAGGCGACACCGCCGCAAAAACCCTCCCAGGTGCGGTTCGAATTGACCTTGGGCGCGATGACGTGTTTTCCGACGAGCTTGCCCCACACGTACTGAAGAACGTCATTGAGTTGGACCAGCAGCACGAAATAGAACAACAGACCCGGGCGGCTTCCCTGCCACGGCTGGAGATTGCCGTCGGCATCCGGCACTCGCAAGCTCAGATCGAGCAGGGCTGGAGCATAGCTCAGTGCATAGACGCAGATCAGCAACCCGAACTGGATCTTGGCCGAACGTTCCAGAAACCACTTGGGATCGCCCGAAATGGCGATCCTGGCCGGTATCAACAGCGAGCCGTAGACGGGAATGAAAATGCTGTAGATCTTGTAGGCATCTTCGCCGAATCCCACCAACACGTACTGCAACGGAGTGACCGCCAGAAAAACCCAGAACAGCGCACGGTGGTCGCCTCGGCGAGTCGGCGTCATGGTGATGAATTCGCGCAGTGCCATGAACGAAACAATGCCGAACAGGACCACCGTCGCCACGTAGCCGAAAATGAAGCCGGCGATCAAGATAGCGCACATCATCCACCAGGCTCGTACCCGGAGGTTGAACAACCGAGCCAGCGCCGGATTGACGGTGCCTTCCGGCTGCCGCCGCAGGAAGCGGCTCACCAGCGACGCCGCTCCCAAGACGACCAACACCGTCCCCAGCAGCCACCGCGTGGGCGTATCGAGCCACTGAGCGGTCGATGCCTGCGAGACGGCGTTGTCGCCGGCCAGTGCCACGGGCAACCAGGATGTCACGCTCACCTCCATCAGAGTCGTCCCTGACCGGCTAGAACCCGGCGGCTTGTCCGTCCTTGCGGGATTCCGACGCACCGTAGTAGACGTCGTTCTCGGCATCGTAGCCGATACCCTGGTAACCGCCGTAGACCCCCAGTGCGTAATCGATACGGTGACCGCGTCGCAATAGCGCGCGAATGGTCTCCCAGGCGAACCCCGATTCCAAGTGGACGCGTCCGCCATCACTCATCCGCTCGCCCGTGGGCTGTGATGATCCGCTGTGAACAACTCGCGGCGCGTCCCCCGCCTCTTGAAAGTTCATCCCGAAATCGACGATGTTCATCATAATCTGAGCATGCCCTTGCGGCTGAGTCGCCCCGCCCATCACACCGAAACTCAAGAACGGCTTGCCGTCCTTGGTGACAAACGCGGGAATGATCGTGTGAAAGGGACGTTTGCCGGGCGCATAGCTGTTCTTTCTTCCCGGTTCCAAATCGAACAACTCCCCGCGGTCCTGCAGGCAGAAGCCGAGTCCCGGTGGGCACATCCCCGAACCGAATCCGCGGTAGTTGCTCTGAATCAGCGATACCATATTCCGCTGGGAATCGGCCGTGGTGAGATAGATCGTGTCTCCTTCCTCGGGACCGGGATCGCCTGGCGGATAGACTCGAGCGGCACGGGAGCGAATCCGCTTCCGCCGCTCGGCCGCATACTCCTTGGAAATCAACCGGGCGACCGGGATTTGCTCCACAGCCGGGTCTGCGTAAAACCGAGCCCGATCCTCGAAGGCCAGCTTCTTCGCCTCGATGAACCAGTGCAGATGCTCGGCGCTGCCGAACCCGGCACTCGGCAAATCGAATCCTTCCAGGATGTTCAAGATCTGCAGTGCCGCGATCCCCTGGCCATTGGGCGGCAGCTCCCACAGACGATAACCCCGATACGTCGTCGAAACCGGCTCGACCCACTCCGAACGATGCGAGGCCAGATCGTCGTAACTCAGGAATCCACCATGTTCGCGCATGAAACGGTCGATGGTGCGAGCCACATCGCCTTTGTAGAAGTAGTCGCGTCCCTGCCGGGCAATCTGCTGCAGCGTATCGGCCAGCATGGGGTTGCGAAACAGTTGTCCTTTGCGCGGAGCCTCTCCACCGGGCAGAAACGTCGCTTCGAATCCGGGAAACCGCCGCAGGCGCGCACCACCGGACCAACTGCGGGCGATGACTTCGGAAACGGGGAATCCTTCTCGAGCATACCGGATGGCCGGTGCCAACACTTGCTCCATCGGGAGTTTGCCGAAACGGCGATGGAGCTCGAACCAGCCGTCGACGCAGCCGGGAACGGTCACCGGCAAGGGCCCTACGGGCGGAATATGCTTGAGACCTCTCCGTTGGAACTCCTCCAGCGTCAACGAACGCGGAGAGCGGCCGCTCGCATTGAGGCCGTACAGTTTTCGACTCTTCGCATCCCACACGATGGCAAACAAGTCTCCGCCGATGCCGCAGCTCGTCGGCTCCATCAGCCCCAAACACGCATTGGCGGCAATGGCGGCATCGATGGCGTTGCCTCCCTGACGCATGATCTCGAGCGCCACCTGAGTGGCCAGCGGTTGACTGGTGGCGGCCATGGCGTGCCGAGCGATCACTTCCGAACGCGTGGCGAAAGAACGCCCGGTCAGCCGATCTTCGGCCGACGAGGTGGCCGTCAACACCGAGAAAATCGCCCACCCAAGCAGCCATCGACTTGCGACCAACCCCATTGCCATTCGAGGGGCAAACGGTACGGATTGACGGGGGCAACGCAAGGTCCTGTTCTCCCTTCGCATTGGTCGTGCCTGCCAGCGGTTTTTCCGACGGAAACTCCCAGCATACCACCGGCGGCCGCCCGCGTCCAAATCCCCCGAATCGGGCGTCACACCGCCTCTGCTCGCCAGCATCGAGGCGCCGGGCCAACCCGGTCTCCGCTGCGTTGCCGTTCGTCTACAATGAGCCGCAACCGGGTGCGCAGGTTTTTTTCACTTCCCGTCCTCGCTGAAACAACTCGTCCTGATGCCTTCGCCAGCCTCCTCCTGCGAAAGCCGACCGCCACACGGCGCCCTCCGCTGGATCCGAACGGGGTGGAGCTTGATCGTCGCTGGTTTCTTGCTGGCGTTCATCTGCGCGGTCGCGCTCTCGAACGAACCCCGCTCCACCGAGAAGCTCTTTTCCGACCTCCACCGTACATCGATGTATATCATGCTGGGAGGGCTGATCTGCCTGGCAATCGGCTACCGCTGGTTACACCACTTCCGCCGACACGAATACCTGGTACGAAAGATCCAAGAGCGATCGCTCGATTCGGCGCCCCCCCATCCCGCGGCGGAACAGCCTCCACCTGCCCCTCCGGATGCCACTGAGATACCGCAGTCGGAGAATGAGAGCGGGATCTCGTTGACCCAGTGGACCGCCGTCACGGCGGACAGCCATCGGTTGCAGGGAAGAACCTGGGAGCCCGAAGACTCCAGCCGCGGGACGGTGCTGATCGTCCACGGCCTGTCGGATCACATTTCCCGCTACGCCGATTTCGCCGCGTTTCTCTGCCAGCGCGGCTATCGAGTCGTAGGATACGACCAACGAGGCCACGGCCGATCTTCGGGAATTCGCGGACATGCCCCCGCGTTCCAGCGGCTTCTGCTGGATGTGCTGCAAATCTGGAACGAGCATGTGCAGGTCCACACGGGCCCCCATTTCTTGTATGGACACAGCCTGGGCGGCTGCGAGGTGCTCAATCTGGCGATGCGGCCACCTCAGACCGCACCGGCCATCGATGGCCTCATCGCATCCAGCCCGCTGTTGCTGCCGGCTCACGCCATCAGCCCGTGGAAAGAACGGGTCGGCCGCATCGCCAATCGTGTCTTTCCCTGGCTGCCGTTCTCCACCGACATCGATCCCAGTGAACTGACTCACGATTCCCGAGTCATCCACCAGCTTCGCCACGATCCTTACTGGCATCGTCGTGTCACAGCCAGGTTGGGTGTGGAGATGCTGGCTGCCGGAGAGTGGGCGCTGGATCACGCCGAGCAGCTCCGCGTACCGACCCTGATGCTTCACGGCGACGAGGACTCCCTTACCAGCCTCGACGCCTGCCGCCGGTTCGCGCAGCGCAATCCCCGCTATTGCCGACTGGTCGAATTCCCGGGCATGCGTCACGAATTGCACCACGAAACGGATCGCGACCGGGTATGGAAGACCATCGCAGAGTGGCTCGACGAGCGAGCGGCATCCGCCGAAAGCGCCCCTTCACAGAGTCTCGAGAAAATGCAGTAGGGCTCGACGCTCCTCGTCCGACACTCCACTCCAGTCGATCTCGCCGTGGCAGGACAACGCCTGGCCAAGCGTCGTGGCGCGGCCGTCGTGAAAAAACGAGTCCCGCTGCGAGACGCCCCGCAAGCTCGGCGGGTTGAACTCTCTGCGGCCCAACTCATCGGGCATCGCCACGTCCCACACCTGCCGCGTCGTGTAGCGGGGCGGCGGATGGCACTCGCCGCAATTCAACCGGCGAAAAACCTCGGCGCCGCGAGCGGCCAGCTCGTTCTTGATGGTCCCTCGGGCCACTGCAAGGCCGGGAGGCGGCTTGAGCGTCTGCAGATAGGCTACCAGGTCGTCCCGATCGGTCTCATCCGCCGGCTGCTCTCCCTGCATCGTCGTTTCCAGCGATCGCTTCACCAGGTCGTGCAGCCGCGATCGCGATCCCAGCCACGACCAGGGTGGCGTGTCGGCAACCCCCAACAGACTGAGCACACGCTTGGGAGCTCCGTAATCTCCGTCGCCGAGGTTGTCATTGCGCAAGTGGTTGGTGTGCCCGTCGATGTGGCAGCTTCGGCAACTGTACCATCCGTCGTGGGACAACCGGGCATCGTGAAACAGCGATTCGCCTCGTTCGACCGGACCGGGTGGCGGCGTCGGCCCCAACGACCATGTCACCGGCGCGCGGTCGGTTCGCACCAGATCGACCACCGTCACCGAATCCTCGAACTGGTTGACCACATAGGCGAACCGGCCATCGGGAGAACAATGGACGTCGGTCGGATGGCGCCCCACATCGATGCGCCGGA
>Ga0256839_1001148_pt1 | contig 32890 bp, 25 predicted proteins | sample 354166metaG_FD_185968 | JGI IMG/M metagenome (GOLD analysis project Ga0256839, IMG submission 185968) | Hydrothermal vent microbial communities from Mid Atlantic Ridge, Atlantic Ocean - 354-166 | ecosystem: Environmental > Aquatic > Marine > Hydrothermal vents | place: Atlantic Ocean: Mid... | reverse complement strand
AGCCCCGCTCGCCGACGGGCGTCGGGATACCCTCCCCGAGCCGGCTGCCGGAACGGCCAAGGGCCCAGTAGGGCAGCCCGGGTGGCACCGTTATCTGCCGCCGAAGAGGGCCGGCCACAGGCCGGCCAAGCGGGGTGGAACCGCGGGAGCAACGCTCTCGTCCCGGCGCGGGCGGGGGCGTTTTTCGTTTCAGCCCGGCTGAAATTCGCACAGGGGGTGAGCTCATGTCCACATCGCGGGAAGAAGTCCTCAAGGCCGAGGCGGAAAAGCACATTCCGCCGGGGTACGACCCCGAGCTCTACAAGATTCGCCACTCGGCCGCGCACATCATGGCCCAAGCCGTCATGGAGCGCTTCCCGGGGGCACGCATTGCCATTGGCCCCCCCGTGGAGGACGGCTTCTACTACGACTTCGAGCTGCCCCGTTCGCCCACAGAGGAGGACCTGGCGTGGATCGAGGAACGCATGAGGGAGATCATCAGGGGCAACCACCCCTTCCGCGTCCGGGAAGTCTCCGTGGAAGAGGCCCGTGAGCTCTTCAAGGACCAGCCTTACAAGTTGGAGCTTATCGAAGGGCTCGCGCGGGGCCAATACGACGAGTACGGCAACAAATTGCCCGAGGACCAGCGGCCGCGGATCACCGTCTACCAGCACGACACCTTCGTGGACCTGTGTCGGGGCCCCCACGTGGACCACACCGGCAAAATCAGGCCCAACGCCATCAAGATCATGCAAGTGGCCGGCGCCTACTGGCGGGGTGACGAGAAGAACCCCATGCTCACCCGCATCTACGGCACAGCCTGGCGCACCTCGAAGGAGCTGAAAGCCTATCTCCGCCGCCTCGAAGAGGCCAAGAAGCGGGATCACCGCCGCTTGGGCCGCGAGCTGGCCATCTTCGCCCTGGAGCCGGAGCTCGTCGGCCCTGGGCTCGTCCTCTGGCAGCCCAACGGCGCCGTGATTCGCGACCAGTTGGAACGCTTCCTCAAGGACGAACAGCTCAAGCGGGGGTACCAGCCCGTCTACACCCCCCACATTGCGCGGGTCCAGCTCTTCCAGACGAGCGGCCACTACCCCTATTACGCCGACTCCATGTTCCCGCCCCTCACGGTGGACGAACAGGAGGAGTACCTGCTCAAGCCCATGAACTGCCCCTTCCACATCCTGATCTACAAACAACGCCTGCGCTCCTACAGGGAACTGCCCATCCGCTACGCCGAGTTCGGCACCGTCTACCGGTTCGAGCAGAGCGGCGAGGTTCTGGGCATGACGCGGGTGCGGGGCTTCACGCAGGACGACGCCCACCTCTTCTGCCGCCCCGACCAGCTCGAGGCCGAGTTCAAGAGCGTCATCGACCTCACCCTCACAGTCTTCCGCTCGGTGGGGCTGACGGGTTTCCGGGCGCGGGTGGGCGTGCGCGACCCCGAAAGCGACAAGTACGTGGGGGACGACGAGGTGTGGGAGCAGGCCACTCGGGCCATTCTCAAGGCCCTCGACGACTACGACTTCGAGTACACGGTGGAGGAAGGCGAGGCGGCCTTCTACGGCCCCAAGCTCGACTTCGTGGTACGCGATGTCCTGGGGCGGGAGTGGCAGCTCGGCACTGTGCAGGTGGACTACAACCTCCCCCGGCGCTTCGACCTCAGCTACATCGGCGAGGACAACCGCCCCCACCGGCCGGTCATGATCCACCGTGCCCCCTTTGGCAGCTTCGAGCGCTTCGTGGGCATTCTCATCGAGCACTTCAACGGCGCCTTTCCGCCGTGGCTCGCCCCTGTCCAAGCCGTGCTCATCCCCATCGCCGACCGTCACCTGGAGTACGCCCGCCGGGTGGCCGCGCGCCTCTTCGAGGCTGGCTTCCGCGTCCGCGTGGACGAGAGCGACAAGCGCATGAACGCCAAGATTCGCGAGGCCCAGCTCCAGAAGATACCCTACATGTTAGTGGTGGGCGACAGGGAAGTGGAGGGAGAAAACGTGGCCGTGCGCCTGCGCACAGGCGAGAACCTGGGGCCCATGTCGGTCGGCGCCTTCGAGGCCCTTCTGGGCGAGGTCGTCGCGGCGCGCGCCCTGACGTTGAGCCTACAATAAGCACGCCTCCCGGGACGCCACCCCCTGGTGCCTAGTCCCGGGAGGCGCACTCCCGCCCGTTGCCGAGTTCGGCTTACTCCATCGAAAGGGCCGTCTCGTATTTGACCTCGCGCAACACAAAGGTGGTGCGCACTTGGTCCACGGCCGGGGCATTGCCCAGCTTTTCGGCCAGGAAATTCTCCAACTCCTGGGCGTCTTTGGCCACGACTTTGAGCAAATAATCGCCGTCACCGGTAATGCGGGCGCACTCCAGCACCTCGGGCCACTCGTGCACCTGGGCCTCAAACTGCTCCAACGTACTTGGGTCGTGGCGGTTCAACGAAACGGTCACATAACAGACGGCATTCTTGCCCACCTTGTGGCGGTCGAGAAGGGCGACGTACTTGCGAATGTATCCCCCTTCCTCCAGACGGCGCACCCGCGCCAGGATCGCCGGCGCCGACATGCCCATGCGGCGCGCCAGCGTGGCCCACGTGAGCCGGCCGTCCTCCTGCAGGATGGAGAGAATGCGTCGGTCGCGATCATCCAGTCGGGAAAGTATCCTTCGTGGCATAGGAGCACCTCTCTTATACTGATTTTGAGTAGGTTGTTCTTCCGGTGAAAAGTTAGGTCCTTCCCCGGCCACCGGTGTCGGCCTGTCTCTATTCTACCATAATTTTCCTTTTAGGGAATTCTTGCGAAGATTGGCCGCCAACACTCCCTACTCATCCCTCCCAGGAGAAGTTATGGAAATCGTGTGGTGAACTTTCAGCGAAACCAGACGCAAACTCGGAACTTGGGCGCGCGGGCGCAACGCGGCCGAGATCTCGCCCACTTGACCGGGGAAGCACTCAATGGTATGCTCTGGTTGCCCTTTGTTCCTTATATGCACACACGCCGTAGAGTCCCTCATCTTTGACCGGCGAACGCGAAGGAGGCTCGGGAACGATGGTCAACGTGGAAGCGGTGCGCCAAGCTGTCGAGCGAACACTTTTGGCCTACGACCCCATTCGGACCGGCGAGACGGCCATTCACGTGGAGGTGAGCAACGGTTCGATCGTGTTGCGCGGATACGTGCGCACGGAGAACATGAAATTCGCCGCCGAAGAGCTGGCCGGCCGAGTGCCCGGCGTCCGGCAGGTGGAGAACCGGCTCATCTCCGACTCGGCCCTGGAAGTGGCCGTGGCCGAGGCCCTGGAAGAAGCCGACGGCGGGTGGCTGGCTCCCCTCCCCGTCCAAGTGCGCGCCATCAAGGGGCACGTGATGCTGCGCGGCCCCGTGCCCTGCGAGAGCGCCCGCGAGGAGATCCGGCGCATTGCGCTCCAGGTGCCGGGAGTGCTGGACGTTCACGATTACATGGACGTCAACCCCGCCTGGATCGAGCGCGTGTTGGCCCCCAAGAAGCGGCGCAAGGGCGGAAAGGCCGGCGCCGGCGGCCCTCAACAGGCGATGGTCGGCGGCCGGCCCGTCACCGCCGACGACTTGCCCGCTTGGGCCCTCAAGCCCAAGGAGGAGTGGACCCCCGAGGACTTCAAGGCCCGCGCCCGTGCCAAGATGGCCTTCAAGCGGGGCGAGGGGCCTGATCCCAAGGAGATCGAAGAGGCCGGCCGCATTCTCCGCGAGAGCGCCGCGGCGACGGCTGCCCCGCCCGAGGAGGAGGGCGAGGACGACCTGTTCGGCTTCGACGTGGGGCCGGCACCGGCGGCCCAGACAGCTCCCGCACAGGCCACGCCGGCAACGCCGGACGAGATTCCCGACGAGGTGTTGGCCCAGCTCAAGCAGGAGTTCCCCGAGTGGGCCCTCAAGCCCAAGGAGCAGTGGGCCCCTGACGACTTCAAGGCCTTCGCCAAGGCCAAGAGCGCCTTCAAGAAGGGCCAAGGCCCCGACCCCAAGGAGGTGCAGGCCCAAGCCCAGGCCAAGCTCCAGGAGGCCTTGGGCGCCGCCCGCCAAGCCTCGGCCCAGGAGAGCGCCGAGGCCGTCCAAGACCCGCGCCGGGCCGCCCTCATGGCCCTGCGCGCCCAGTTCCCCGATTGGGCCCTCAAGCCGCGCCGGCTCTGGACGGCCGACGACTTCCGCGAGGCAGCCGAGGCCAAAGTGGCCGAGCTGAGGGGCACGGGGAAGCCCGTGGTGGAGATCCTCCAGGCCGCCCAAGAAGCCCTGGAGAAGGCCAAACGGGGCGAGGCCGTCGAGGGCGCTGGCGACGCCATGGTCACCCGCCGGCGGGAGCTTTCGGCCCAAGAGCTCCAAGCCATCGTCGAGCGGCTGGCCGCCCAATACCCCACGTGGGCCCTCAAGCCCAAGGACGAGTGGAGTGCCGACGAATTTAAGGCCTTCGCCAAGGCCAAGAGCGCCTTCAAGAAGGGCCAGGGGCCGGACCCCAACGAAATAGTGGCTCAAGCCCAGGCTGCCCTGGAGAAAGCCAAGGAGGACGCCCTGGCCTCGGCCCCGGCTCCCCAGGGCGCCCAAGAGACCCAGGCCCCCGCGGGCGACATTCCCCCCGAGCTGTTGGAGAAGTACCCCGCTTGGGCCCTCAAGCCCAAGGAGCAGTGGGCCCCCGAGGACTTCAAGGCCTTCGCCAAGGCCAAGAGCGCCTTCAAGAAAGGCGAGGGGCCCAACCCCGAGGAGATCATCGCCGAGGCCCAGGCCGCGCTCAAGTGAGCTCGTCCGAATTCGGCTCGGCCTGACACGGGAGGAAGAGCCCTCCACCGGCGAAAGAATGAGGAAAGTCGGCTCTTCACGAGGTGTTGAAATAGGGAAGGAGAGGGGCGTATGGCCGGACACTCCAAGTGGGCAAACATCAAACACCGCAAGGCGGCTGTGGACGCCAAGAAAGGCAAGCTCTTCACCAAGCTCGCCCGCGAGATCGAGACGGCGGCCCGCTTGGGCGGGGGAGATCCAAGCGTCAACTTCACCCTCCGCATGGTGCTGGAGAAGGCCAAGCAGGCCAACATGCCCAAGGAGAACATCGAGCGGGCCATCAAACGGGGCACAGGCGAGCTCCAGGGCGAGGCCCTGGAAGAAGTCTGGTACGAGGGATACGGCCCTGGTGGTGCCGCCCTCATGATCAAGTGCCTCACCGACAACCGCAACCGTGCTGTCGGCGAGGTGCGTTCCACCTTGCGCAAGCACGGTGGTTCCTTGGGCGAAGGGGGGTCCGTGGCCTGGCAGTTCGAGGAGAAGGGGATCATTCTCATCCCCTTGAACGGCCAAGATGCCGAGGAACTCATGCTCCAGGCCATCGACGCCGGCGCCGAGGACGTGGACGAGGACAACAACTACCTCGAAGTCGTCACCGGGCGGGCCGACTTGCAGAAGGTCAGGGAAGCACTGGACGCCCAGCAGGTCCACATCGAGTCGGCCGAACTCAAGATGATTCCCAAGACCTACCTCGACCTCGACCGGGAGACGCAGCTCTCGGTGGCCAAGCTGATCGAGGCCCTGGAGGACTTGGACGACGTGCAGGCCGTGTACACGAACGTGCGGTTCAGCGACGAGGTGCTGGAGCAATTGGCCGCGTGACCACGGTGTTGGGCGTTGACCCGGGCACGGCCATCACGGGCTGGGGCGTGGTGCAGGGGGACGACCGGGAGCTCCGGCTGGTGGCTTACGGGACGATCCGCACGCCGGCCCACACGCCCCTGCCGGAGCGGCTGCTCACCATTCACGCGGAGATGACGGCCCTGCTGCAGCGCCACGCGCCCCAAGTGGTGGCCGTGGAAAAGCTCTTCTTCCGCAAGAACGTCACCACAGCCTTGGCCGTTGGCCACGCGCGTGGCGTGGTCCTCTTAGCCGCGGCCCAAGCCGGGCTGCCGGTGGAGGAGTTCACGCCGGTGGAAGTCAAGCTGGCCACCACGGGATATGGCAGCGCCAGCAAGCGCCAGGTACAGGAGATGGTGCGCCGGCTCCTCCACTTGGACGAAATCCCCCGCCCAGACGACGCCGCCGACGCGCTGGCCGTGGCTATTTGTCGTCTCCACTCGTTTCGCCCGTAGAGCCTTCCTCCCCCGCACCGCCGCGATCGCCCCCTTCCTCCAACCTCGTGGGGCGCCGGAGGGGAAAGCGCTCCTCGAAGTCCGGCGTCAAGTGGAGCCGTCCCAAGCGCAGGGCCCGCACAGGGGCGGCGTCGCGCATGGGTGTCCGCACCACCAAGTGGCCGGAGGCCGACGTCACCTCCTCGACCACGCCCAAAGCCCACGTGAACCCATCCCGGTCCTGGAGCCCAACCAACAGGCCCGGCTCGATTCGCCCCTGGCCCACCACAGGGAGGCGGTCCAAGGGCAACACGAGCCGGCCGGCGCGGGCGAAGTAGCGGCGAAACTGCTCGCGCCGGTGAGCCCGCCGGCGTTCCGGTGGCTTGGGCACTGCGGACGGGGCGACGGGCAGGCGCACAACGCGAATGGTGGGGTGATCTGCCCACGGGGCCAGGATGGGCTCCAGTTCGGCCTCGCGTTGGAGAGCGACCACCCAACGGGGGCGCAGCAGCTCGATCTTGGCCTGCTTGAGCGCCACGCCGCCCCGCTCCGGGGCGACGAGCCCGGTCGTGTCCACCAGGACGAAGTGGGCCCGCCGTCGCAGGGCCAAGCGGGCCAAGCGCACAACGCCCACCACCACGCTCAACATGTGGCCGCGCGGGGAGGTGTTGCCCACGAAATAGCGCCGGCGCGTTCCCTTGGGCGGATACACCGGTTCCGCCGCCGCCCGGGCGAGTACGAGGGTCATTGTCGTCGGCGGCCCCAAGGTGCTCTGCCCAATGTCCGCGTCCAGCCAAGCCGCCGTCTCCACGAGCGGCGCGAAGCGCTCCCACAAGTAGCGGGCCAGAGTTGTCTTGCCGCTGTCCGGCGCGCCCACGAGCATAACCAGCCCCCGCGGTGGCTCGTCCGGCAGGCGCGCCAGCCAGTCGTCCGGCACCTCGATCCTTGAGGACACTGCCTTCCCGCTCCCGATACCGCCCTCCGACGCCAAGCTGAGCTCGCTCGTCCCCTGAACGTCCGTCGGCCTATGACGTGGATCGGTCGGCCATGTGTCATGTGTATTGTATCCTCTCCACTCAGGCCTTCCAAATGGTCCCGGTCATTGTGGAGTTGACACGGACGGCATGGTGTGCTACAATATATATAGGATTCCTATATAATTGGCCGCGGCCGGTCGGGAGGATCAATTCGCCAACCCCGTGAGGAGGGCGACGATGAGCGGGCAGAGCATTCCCGGCTACACGTATGGCAGCTCGGAAGTCGTCTCGTCTCCGGTGAGCGACGAGGACTTCGCGCGCCTGAAGAGCACCGTGCTCTTCACCGACGAGGACGTGCGCTACTTGCGCATGGCCGGCGAGGTGTTGGCCGATCAGGTTGAAGAGGTGCTCGACCTGTGGTACAATTTCGTCGGCTCCCACCCGCACCTTGTGGCCTACTTTGCCGACCCAACGGGCCAGCCCATTCCCGAGTACTTGGAAGCCGTGCGCCGGCGCTTTGGCCAGTGGATTCTGGACACCTGTCGCCGGCCCTACGACCGGGACTGGCTCAATTACCAGCACGAGATCGGCCTGCGCCATCACCGGACCAAGAAGAACCAAACTGATCGGGTGGACTCGGCGCCTCACATACCGCTCCGGTACCTAATCGCCTTCATCTACCCGATCACGGCCACCATTCGCCCCTTCCTCGAGAAGAAGGGCCACAGCGCCGACGACGTGGAGAAGATGCACCAGGCGTGGTTCAAGTCAGTCGTCATGCAAGTGGCCCTGTGGAGCCTGCCCTACGCTGGGGACGGGGAGTGGTGACCCGGTGTCGGCCGCCCCGCCAACGTCCTTGGGAGGCGCCGGTGCGGGGTGAAGAGCGGGGATGCCCGTGTGGGCATCCCCGACCGGAATTTCACCGGAACCGATCACACCATCATGGACTCTGTCTTTCACCCGGAGACCCAACACCAGGACGTTGGCGCCAAAGTGGTGGCCGCCTTGGAGCGGTTGGTCCACCTCTTCCGGCACTTGGTGTGGAACGAGGCCAAAGCCCACGGCTTGAGCCCCATTCAAGTGCGGGTGCTCATCTACCTCCTCGTTCACGACCCAAGCCGCTGTCGCGTCGGTCACCTGGCGCGCGAGTTTCAAGTGACCCAGCCCACAGTCAGCGACGCGGTGGCTGCGCTGGTGGCCAAAGGCTTCGTGACCAAACGCCCCTTCCCCGCCGACCAGCGGGTCTCCCTGCTCCAGCTCACCCCGGCAGGCCGGGCGTTGGCCGAACGCCTCGCCGGGTGGGCGAATGCCCTCAAGGCCCACGTGGACGCCCTGCCGCCGGAAAGGCGCCGTGAGCTCATGCTGGCGCTCATGGAGCTGATCGCCTCCCTGCAGAGGGCGGGCCTCATCACCGTGGCGCGCATGTGCCTGACGTGCCGTTTCTTTCAGCTCGACCGCTTTCCTGCCCGGGAGGCCCCCCACTACTGCCTGCTGATGGAGCGCCCCCTGGCCATCACTGACCTGCGCCTCGACTGTCCCGACCAGAAACCGGCCGCCTAGCCGTTCCCCCTCGGCAGAAATCGAGGCCGGAGGAATTGCTCGCCCCCACTCCGACAGGGACAAAGATAACTTTGGTTCCCCATGGGTCGGTGGTATAATGTGGCGGTCAAGACGTGAGGCGAAGCCGGCAGCAAGCCCACGAGAGCATTCGAGCACGACGGAGGGCTGATGGACCGACTCCGACACCCCGAACCAGTCCGGCGTGTTGGAGGAGGAGGCAGACGAACCATGAACCGGGAATTTGAACGCGCTCTTGAACACCTGTTATCGCCCGACGAACGCATCTCCCTGGCCATGCTCTACCACCTCTCGGCCATGACAGACGACGAGCAACGGCGCTTCGCCGCCGTCTGGCCCCGCGTGCGACCCACCAAGCGCCGTCGTGCCGTGCGCATGATGGCCGAGCTGGCCGAGGACGATGTCTACGCCGACTTCACGGCCGTCGTCCGGCTGGCCCTGGAGGACGAAGATGCGGAAGTGCGGGCCGTGGCCGTGGACGGGCTGTGGGAGGACGAAAGCGTTTCGCTCATCACGCCCTTGTTGCGCCTGCTGCACTCTGATCCCAGCGAGGCGGTGCGGGCTCGCGCGGCAGCCGCGCTGGGGCGCTTCGTCTTGGCCGGCGAGCTGGGCCACTTGAGCGAGAAACGCGCCCGCACCGTCGTCGAGGCGCTCATCAGAGTCATCTCCGATGGCTCCTTGAGCACCGAACTGCGCCGGCGGGCCGTCGAGTCCGTGGCCTACAGCAGCGACGCCCGCGTGCGGGGCATCATCGGGCGCGCCTACCGCGATGTCAACCGCAAGATGCGCGTGAGCGCCATCTTCGCCATGGGGCGCAGCGCCGACCCCTACTGGTGCGACATTGTCGGGCGCGAGCTGGAAAGCGACGACCCTGAGATGCGCTACGAGGCCGCCCGGGCGGCCGGCGAGCTGGGGGACAAGCGGGCTGTCGGCCGGCTCATTGCCCTCTTGGAGGACGACGACCCAGAGGTGCGCGAGGTGGCCATCTGGTCCTTGGGCGAAATCGGCGGCAAGCGGGCCTACCGGGCCCTCAACGCCCTGCTCCGCCACGACGACCCGGGCGTGGTGGAGGCTGCCCAAGAGGCCCTCGCCATGCTCAAGCTCAACGAGGGCCTGTTCGACCCCACCTCCTTCGTGGACCTCTCCTTCGACCTTGAACATGTGGGCGTGGTGGTCGACGGTTACGGCAGCGACGTTGCCCTGTTCCCCGAGGAGTTGTACGACTTCCACATTGTACAGCCCGAGGACGACGAGGATGAGGTGGAGGACGAAGAGTGGGAGTGGGAAGAGGGGTATGGCGACGCCTACGGCGACGCCTACGACGAAGATGAGAGCGGCTGACACAGCACAGGGCAGCTCATGAGCGTGCTGCTCAACGTTGTCCTCCCGGTCTTCATGACAGCAGGCGTGGCAGCCGCAGCCCAGCCGCGCCTTCGCTTGGACGTGCGCACCATCTCGCGGGCGTCGTTCTACCTCTTCAGCCCGGCGTTGGTGTTGGATGCCCTGCTGCAATCGCGGGTCGCCGGGCAGGAGTTCGTGCAGATCGCGGCGGTGTTGGGCATCACCACTGCAGTTTTGTGGGGGATAGGGGCCGGTGTCGCCCGTCGGCTCGAGCTGGACGGTCCCACGCGGAGCGCCTTCCTGGTGGCCGTGCTCCTCATGAACGCGGGCAACTTCGGCCTGCCCGTCTCCCTGTTCGCCTTCGGCGAGGCGGGCTTGGCCAGGGCCACTGTCTACTTCACGGTCAGCGCCCTGATCTCATCGAGCTTGGGAGTTTACTTGGCCGCCCGGGGGCGCACGTCGGCCCTCATGGCCCTGAAGCGGGTCTTCAGCGTGCCCATCGTGTACGCAGCCCTGTTGGGCGGGCTGATCAACTTCGCCGGCGCCACCCTTCCCGGCCCGCTCCTCAAGGTCGTGCGCCTCCTTGGCCAGGCAGCCGTGCCCGTGATGTTGACCGTGTTGGGCGTTCAGCTCGTGGCCACGGTCCAAGGCCATGTTCGCCCAACTCACGTGAAAGCCTTGGGCGCTGTGGTGCTGTTGCGGCTGTTGGTGGCACCCGGCGTGGCCTTGGGCGCCAGCGGTCTGTTGGGGCTGCATCCCTTCACGGCCCGCGTGGTCACGCTCCAGAGCGCCATGCCCACGGCGGTCATGACCACCATCTTGGCCACCGAGTTCGACACCAACCCGCCCTTCATGGCCATGAGCGTCTTCATCACAACCGCCGTGAGTTTGCTCACCACTGTACTTCTGCTAAACTGGTGGCTGTAGAAGCCATCCTTTTCCTTCGGCGAAGCCAACCTTGGGACGGGCGCCGCGCGGTTGGAGAGGGAGCGCGCTGAACTTGCCGAAAGGAGAGAGCCATGCCGCGCGGTGAGCTGGACCGTCTTCGTGATTGGTTGACACACTGGTCGCTGTCAGCCGATGCCCTGCAGGGCAGAGTGCCCGAACGCCTGCGCTTCCTCAACGCGCTGGAGAGCCGGTTTGACGAACTGGTGGCCAAGGAGCTCGGCCAGCCGCTGGACTGGTGGCAGGTGCGCCGTGAGCTGGAGATTCCCTCGCCCACAACACACCCGTGGTGGTCGGTGGCCCACCTATCGGCCCGAGCTCTCTACCGCAGGGAGTTGGGCATCGCCGAAATCGAGCGCATGGAGCGGCTGTGGGGCGACTTCGTGCTCATAGTGGGCGAGGAGGTGCCGGCGCTCCACCACGTCGAGGGGTGGCTGGCCGGCTTGGAATACTTGGTCCGGCGTCTTGCCTTCGTGGCACCCACCCGCCAGGCGGCCATCGGGCGCTTCTACGGCGTCAGCGCCAGCACCGTCAGCCTGCGCTACCGCGTTCTTGTGGACACGTTGGGCGTGGTCATCTTCGACCACCCGGCGCGCAAGCGACTCCACGCCCTGCGGGCACTCCTCGTCGAAAGCGGGCGGATGGATGAGGCGGAGTTCCAAGCACGGGTTCTGGCCGGCGAGCTGGTGTGAACGTTCCGCGAAGTGGCCCTCGTCTTCTATGGGCAATGAAGCCTTCACGGTGTGAAGGCTTTTTCTTTTCTTCTGCCGTAGGCGCATGGGAGCACGTTCCAGAAATGCCCAAACACCTGAAAGGCTCTCACCATGAAGACCGGAGTAATTGCCAGGTACCGCGATTTCCTGCCGGTGACCGACCACACGCCACCGCTCACCCTCAACGAGGGAGACACTCCCCTCATCCGCTCCCGCCGCCTGGCCGAGCTGTTGGGCGTGCCGGAGCTCTACTTCAAATACGAGGGCACCAACCCCACCGGCTCTTTCAAGGACCGGGGAATGGTGGTGGCCGTGGCCAAGGCCCTGGAGGCCGGGAGCCGCGCGGTCATCTGTGCCAGCACGGGCAACACCAGCGCCGCGGCCGCGGCCTACGCTGCACGAGCCGGCCTGGAGGCCATCGTGGTCATCCCCCGGGGCAAGATCGCCGGCGGCAAGTTGGCCCAAGCGTTGATCCACGGCGCCCGCATCGTGGCCGTAGACGGCTCCTTCGACGACGCCCTCCGCATCGTGCGCACGCTGATTGAGCGCCACCCGCTGGCCCTGGTGAACTCGATCAACCCCCACCGCATCGAGGGACAGGCCACGGCCGCCTACGAGATCGTGGACGCCTTGGGCGATGCCCCCGATGTGCTCTGCCTGCCCGTCGGCAACGCCGGCAACATCACGGCCTACTGGGAGGGGTTCAAGCGATACCACCGCGCCGGACGGGCAAGCCAACGCCCCCGCCTCTTCGGGTTTCAGGCGGCCGGCGCGGCGCCCATCGTGCTCGGCCGCCCTGTGGAACGGCCCAGCACGGTGGCCACGGCCATCCGCATCGGCAACCCGGCGAGCTGGCAGCGGGCCGTGCGGGCCCGGGACGAAAGTGGGGGGCGCATCGAGGCGGTCACGGACGAGGAGATCGTGGATGCCTATCGCCTCCTCGCCTCCCACGAGGGCATCTTCTGCGAGCTGGCCAGCGCGGCCAGTGTGGCCGGGCTGCGCAAGGCGCTGGCCAACGGGTGGCTGGACGGCTCCGAGCGCATCGTCTGCGTGCTCACCGGCCACGGCCTCAAAGACCCCGACACGGCCATACGGCTGGGCGGCCGGCCGGAGCCAGTCCCCCCACGTGTGGAGGCCGTGGAAGCGTACTTGGGCCTGTGAACCCATCACCCAGGAGGGAAGAGGAGACCATGAGCGCCCGGCGGTATGTGATGAAGTTCGGCGGCACGTCTGTCGGCTCCCCCGAGGCCATTCGGCGCACAGTGGCCCTGCTCAAGCGGTGGCACGCCGAAGGCCACCAGGTCATAGGCGTGGTGAGCGCGATGCGGGGCGTCACCGACCGGCTCATCCAGGCGGCCACGGCGGCCGCCCGCGGGGACACGGAGACCCCGGCACAGACGAGGGACGAGATCTGGCAGCGCCACGTGGAGGCGGCCAAGGCCCTGTTGGGCACCGGCCGACACCACGTCCTCGACTTCGTGGACCGGGAGCTGGAGAGCTTCTCCAACCTCTGCGCGGCCATCACCGTGCTCGGCGAGGTGACACCGCGCGCCATGGACTTGATCTCCTCCTTGGGCGAGCGTTTCAGCGCCCACCTGGTGGCCGCCGTGCTACAGGCCGAGGGCACGCCCGGCGAAGCCCTCATGGCCGACGAGCTTGTGGTCACGGACGACACCTTTGGCGCCGCCAACCCCCTGCTCGACCTCACCACCGAGCGGGTGCGCACACGCCTGATCCCCTTGCTCCAGAAGGGCGTGCTGCCGGTCGTCACCGGCTTCATGGGGGCCACGCCCGAAGGCTACGTCACCACCTTGGGCCGGGGCGGCTCCGACTACACGGCCGCCATCCTGGGCTATGCCCTCGACGCCGACGAGGTCTGGATCTGGACCGACGTGGACGGCGTGATGACGGCCGACCCCCGCATCGTGCCCGACGCCCGCACGCTGGAGCGCATCAGCTACACGGAGGCGGCCGAAATGGCCTACTTCGGGGCCAAGGTGCTCCACCCCAAGACCGTGCGGCCGGCCGTGGAGAAGGGCATTCCCATCCGCATCGTCAACACCTTCAACCCCGACCACCCGGGCACGCTGATCGTCAAGGAGCCGGTGCGGGGCGGCCGGGCTGTGAAGGCCGTCACCATGATCCCCAAGTTAGCACTCATCACCGTGGAAGGGCGTGGCATGTTGGGCGTGCCGGGGGTGGCCGCGCGCGTTTTCGAGGCCGTGGCGCGCGAGGGGGTCAGCGTGCTGATGATTTCCCAGAGCTCCTCGGAGCAGTCCATCTGCTTCGTGGTGGAGGAGAAGGCCGGCGAGCGCGTGGTTCACGCCCTGGAACACGCCTTCGCCCGGGAGCTGGACCAAGGACACATCGACCGCATCTGGGCCGAGCCCAACGTGGTCATCATCGCGGCCGTGGGCGCCGGAATGCGCCACACGCCGGGCGTGGCAGCCACCATCTTCGGCGCCTTGGGCCAGCGACGGATCAACGTGCTCAGCATTGCCCAGGGCAGCTCCGAATACAACCTGTCGCTGGTGGTCCTGGACCAAGACGCCCACGAGGCAGTGCGGGCCATTCACGCGGCCTTTCGGCTGGGTGGGCCCGCGCCGGGGCGAAACGGGTGAGCAACGGAGGAAAAGCGTGCGCACCGTGGCACTGATCCAATTTGGCGTCGGCCAGGTAGGACGCGCCCTGGTGGAGATGATCTTGGACGTGCGGGGCCGGCTCGCCCAACGGGGCATTGCCTTCGAGTACGTGGCACTGGCCGACCGCGACGGCGCCGTCATTGCCGAGCCGGGCGCCCCTCCGCTGAGTGAACCCCTGCTGCGCGAGCTATGTCGCCTGAAAGCGGCGGGGAGCCGGCTGGCCGAACACCCGCGCGGCTACCACCAGGAGAACCTCGCCGCCATCGTGGACGTGGCCGGCCGGAGCGAGACGCTGGTGGTGGATGCCACCGCCGCCGAGGTGACGGCCATTGGCCCCGCGTTCTGGCGCGCTCAGGAGCTGGGCTATGGCATCGTGCTGGCCAACAAGAAGCCCCTCACGGCCGACATGGCCACATTTCGCCGGCTCACCTCAGGCCCACTGGGATACGAGGCCACAGTGGGCGCCGGCCTGCCCGTGATCCGCACGCTCCAGATGCTGCTCGACACCGGCGATGTGGTGCGCGCCATCCGGGGGGCGCTGAGCGGCACCCTGGGCTTCATCATGAGCCACTTGGAAGGGGGCCTGGCCTTCTCGCAGGCCGTGCGCCGGGCTGTGGAGCTCGGGTACACCGAGCCCGATCCGCGCGACGACCTGAACGGCCTCGACGTGGCCCGCAAGGCACTCATCCTGGCCCGCACCATGGGCCTCGAGCGGGAGCTGGCCCACGTCCACGTGGAATCCCTCGCGCCGCCCACACCAGCGGACGCCAGCGTGGAAGAGGTGCTCGTGGCCCTGGAAGCCGTGGATGACGCGATGGCCCAACGTTTCCAACAGGCGGAGGCCACAGGCCACACCCTGCGCTACGTGGCCACCGTCACGCCCGACGAGCTCCGCGTGGGCGTGGCCCACGTCCCCCGAGATGGGCCTCTGGGAGGGCTTCAGGGGCCCGACAACCTGATCCTCTTCGAGACCGAGCGCTATACGCCTCGCCCGTTGGTCATTCGAGGGCCGGGAGCCGGGGCCACGGTCACGGCAAGCGCCCTCCTGGCCGACTTGTTGGCCCTTGTGTGAGGACCTTTCGAGAATGAGGAAACTGTAACTTTGTTTGCCAAAACTACAAGAGGGGCTTGAGGGCCCTCTCTTTTTTGCTTCCTTCACCGAAATACGTGTACAAGTTGTGTTCTTCGATATTTTCTCCTATACTACGAACAAATACTTTCAGCAGGAGTCTCGGGTTTCAAGGTGCCAGATCAATCAGGCAGCATAGGGAGGCAAAGTGTGGAACAGGGAGCACAGATAGTCAATGATAAAACCTTGCTTAGCTTTCGGCCATCATCAAAGGGAATTACACGGAGTCGCTTTGGGCCTTTGGATTCACCACAGACGGTGACGATTTTGCCGCTGACCGTTTTCATTGGTCCCCAAGGCACCGGAAAGTCGTGGATTACCCAACTCATTTACTTCTTCCGCAATTGGGAATACCTACTTGCTCATTACGGTGAGGTAGGAGCCCCTGAGACATTGCTCCGTTCTGTTATCGAACGATTGCGCTCCGGCCGTCGTGCCTTAGCGAACGCCTTCTTAGAACACACACACAACGTTATTTGGGAAGATGGCACGAGCCGGTTATCTTTCTCCATGAACCCCAAGACGCGCAAAATTCAGCCGCTAGCTCCTTGGTCATCTACGTTGAAGACATGGCTCGAGCAAGGCGATCTGTGGCGTGCCAAAGCGAAGCGCCGTGCAATCTTTATCCCCGCCGAGCGTACCTACTTCTCGAGATTTATTAACTTCGCCCGGGGAATGCTCTACCATGAAGCCCTGCCTATCACGATGAGAGAGTTTTCAGAACTCCTTCAGGCTGCCGAACATATGTGGGAACTGAGTGAGCATGCCAAGTGGCCTGAGGGGGCTCAACGAATCTGGCAGCGTATGACCGAAGCACTATCAGGTGCTATTCGATATGAAAGGCGAGGACGGTTTGCGAATATGTGGCAATGGGTTGTGGAGAATCAAAGAGCTTTTGAGATAGAGATGGCGTCATCGGGGCAGATGGCAGGCTGGCCTTTGTTCCAAGCCCTCATCTTTACTCTGCTCGCGAATAAGGAACACCAAACTTTTTCCCCGTCATTACTTGCCTTCCACGTAGAAGAACCGGAACTTCACCTTCATCCTAAAGCGCAGCGCCTGCTCACGGAATCTCTCCTCTACATGGTCAATGAGGGGTTCCCCGTACTTGTCACAACTCACTCATTGCTTATCTTGCGCACAATTAACCTTGCCCTTCAACGCTATCAGCTTCAACTTCGGGGCTCTTTGAATTCCACTGAAGATAAGTTTAGTGCAATTTCCCCAGATATAGTTGCTGTATATATGTTTGTTAACGGAAAGATCCATAATATTATGGACCACAAGACTGGATTTGTGGACGAAACCAAACTCGGCGATGTAGCCGATGCAATGGGAGAAGAACTTTATAATTTGTGGTTCAATGCTGAAGTGTCAACATGATGTTGCGGGAGATCAACATGGATTACCTTAACCCATATCTGTCAAACGATAACACCATTCGCGAGCACAATCCCCAGTATGTTCTTGAAATACAAGAAGCACAGTGGGTTTTTCAACTCGACGGCCGTCGAGCACCACCTTGGGAGCACGCCCCATTACCTGATGGGGTTGCTGTTGGGCAAGTTGGCCGAAGCTGGGTTGTCGCTATTGTGGAGATGAAATCATTTCACAACAGGAGCGCGCTGAGCGCTCAACTCTTCAAGGCTAGATGGCAGATTTTGAGCGCTATTTGGCATTTTCGGCCGGCCTGTCGGTGTGCAGGATGTCACGACCAGAATTGCACACATCGCGCTCATGGGGACGAGCACCACGATAGGTGGTTAAATGATCTGCACATTGACGCCCAAGACCTCCAAACTCTGCGTGCCCACAGTATTGTGGGCGTAATCGTGTTGTTTCAATTTGCCGGACACGCCATACACCGACCACGACATCCAGGTCGCTTTTCCTTAGGCCAAGTACCTTTATGCCAGGTCAAGGACGTAGCCTTTCGTGTGCGTCTACGAGCCTTCCCCAATCGCCCCCCCGTCATGTGGTCCATCCGGTTCCAGGATTTGGTGAGCTGAGCGCCGGGGGTCCCCACTTGCCGAGGGGAACGGTTCGGATATACTCCAGACAACACGTTGGCCGGGCCAAGGCCGTCCCACGTTCGGGCCGGTACGAAGAGGTACAGCACGAGAGAAGGAGGGAGCCATGAGCACGCTCAACGCCGGCATCAAGCTGACTTGGTTAGGCCACGCCACGTTCCTCGTCGAGAGCCCCAACGGCACGCGCATCCTGATCGACCCCTGGGTTGATGGCAATCCCGCCTGCCCCGACCGGTTCAAACAGGGGGGCATCCAAGCCCTCGACGTGATGCTCTGCACCCACGGTCACTTCGACCACATCGGCGACGCGCCTCCCATTGCCAGGGCCACCGGCTGCACAGTGGTGGGCATCTTCGAGCTCATCAACTGGCTGCAGAAGAAGGGCGTGGCCGAGGAGAAGTGCATCCCCATGAACAAAGGCGGGACTGTGGACGTGGCGGGCATTCGGGTCACCATGACCCACGCAGTCCACTCCTGTGGCATTCTGGACGGGGACCAGATCATCTACGGCGGCGAGGCGGCCGGCTACGTGATCGAGTTCGAGAACGGCTACAAGGTCTACCACGCCGGCGACACGGCCGTCTTCGGGGACATGGCTCTCATCGGCGAGCTCTACCAGCCCGATCTCTGCCTCCTGCCCATCGGCGATCACTTCACCATGTCCCCCCAGGAGGCCGCCAAGGCCATCCGCCTGCTGAACGCCAAGGCCGTTGTCCCCATGCACTTCGGCACGTTCCCCCTCCTGACCGGCACGCCCGACAAGCTGCGCGAGTTGACGGCCGACATTGACGGACTCCAGATCTACGCCCTGGAGCCGGGACAGACGCTCGAGTAGCCCCCGAGATGCCTCTGGCCCCCCGAGGATCGGGGGGCCTTTCCACAGCGACAGATCGCCGCGACGAGGAGGAACACCACGTGTTGGCCACAGTCCATTCCTGCGCCGTGATCGGCGTTCAAGGCGTTCCCGTGCAAGTGGAGGTGGACGTTTCCCGCGGTCAAGCCGGCGTCATCACCATTGTGGGCCTGCCCGACGTGGCCGTGCGCGAGGCCAAGGAGCGCGTGCGGGCCGCGCTGCTCAACAGCGGATTTGATTTCACCCGCCGGCGCCTGACCGTGAACCTGGCGCCGGCCGACTTGCGCAAGGAGGGGCCGGCCTATGACCTGCCCATGGCCGTGGGGCTCCTGTTGGCCACAGGACAGGTCGTGGCCTCGGTGGAAGACGCCATCTTCGTGGGCGAGCTCTCCCTCGACGGGGCCGTGCGCCACGTGAGCGGCATCCTCCCCATTGCGGCCGCGGCGCGGGAGGCCGGCTTTCGGCGCCTCTTTGTGCCGGCGTGTGACGCCCAAGAGGCGGCCCTCGTGCCCGACCTGGCCGTTTACGGCGTGCCCAACCTCCGCGCGCTGGCCGATCACCTGCAAGGCGTCCGCGCCTTGCCCCGCCAGGAGCCCGTTGTGGCCCTGTCCGACGGGCACACTTTGCCCGAACACGCCGTGGACTTCAGCCACATCAAGGGCCAGGAGCACGTGAAGCGGGCCCTCGAAGTGGCGGCCGCGGGGGGGCACAACGTCCTCATGAGCGGGCCGCCCGGCGCCGGCAAGACGATGATGGCGCGCGCAGTGCCCGGCATCCTGCCCCCGCTCACCCTGGAGGAGGCCCTGGAAGTAACAGCCATCTACAGCGTGGCCGACCGCCTGCCCGGCGACACGCCCCTGATTCAACACCGCCCCTTCCGTGCCCCCCACCACACCATCAGCCACGCCGGCCTCGTCGGCGGCGGCCGCTGGCCCCGCCCCGGCGAGATCAGCTTGGCCCACCGGGGCGTGCTCTTCCTCGACGAGCTGCCTGAATTCGGGGCCCGAAACCTGGAAGCGCTGCGACAGCCCCTCGAGGACCGCGTGGTCACCATCAGCCGCGCCCAAGGCACGCTCACCTTCCCGGCCAACTTCATGCTCATCGCGGCCATGAACCCCTGCCCCTGCGGCTACTGGGGGGACCCCACCCACGAGTGTACCTGCTCGCCCGCCGCTGTGGCCCGCTACCAGAAGCGCATCTCCGGCCCCATGTTGGACCGCTTCGACATCGCCGTGGAAGTGCCCCGGGTGGAGTACGAGAAGTTGGCCGACGACCGCTTGGGGGAACCGAGCCACGCCGTGCGGGCGCGCGTGGAGGCCGCCCGCCGGCGCCAACAGGCTCGCTTCGAGCACCTGCCCCACATCGCCTGCAACGCCGACATGGGGCCGGCCGAGATTCGCCTCTACTGCCGCCTCGACGACGACGGCCAGACGCTGATGAGGACGGCGGTGCGCCAGCTCAACCTGAGCGCACGCGCCTACCACCGAGTCCTCAAGCTGGCCCGCACCATCGCCGACTTGGCCGGCAGCGAACAGATCGCCACCCACCACCTGGCCGAGGCGCTCCAATACCGCCAGCGCCACCGCACGGCCGGCTGATGCTCAGTACGCTGCCAGCTCCCGCGCCACGGCCGCGATCCGCCGCGCGTTGGGGTACCAGAACGTCGCCAGGGGCGGGGCCGAGGGCGTCGGCGTGTCGGGCGACGTGAGGCGCAACACCGGCGCGTCGAGCCACTCGAAGGCGCGCTCCACAATGCGCGCGGCCACCTCGGCGCCGAAGCCGGCCGTGCGGTTGGCCTCGTGGACGACCAGCACCTTGCCCGTCTTCCTGGCCGAGCTCAACACTGTCTCCTCGTCGAGCGGCACCAGCGTGCGCAGGTCCACCACCTCGGCCTCGATGCCCTCCCCCGCCAAGGCGGCCGCGGCCTCCAGGGCCTCGACGACCATGGCCCCGTAGGCCACGATGGTCAGGTCACTCCCCTCACGGCGCACGATGGCCTGGCCCAACGGGACAGTGTAGTAGCCCTCCGGCACGCTTCCTTGTCGGTGGTAGAGGGCCTTCTGCTCGAAGAAGAGCACGGGGTTAGGGTCCTCGATGGCCGCCAACAGGAGCCCCTTGGCATCGTAGGGCGTGGCCGGCACGACAACCTTGAGCCCCGGCGTGTGGGCGAACCAAGCCTCGGGGCTCTGGGAGTGAAAGGGGCCCGTGCTGCCGTGAGGCTCGATAATGGCGCCCGCGGGCGCCCGGATGACCAGGGGCACAGGCCAATCAGTGCGGTAGTGGTACTTGGCCGTCATGTTGACGAGTTCGTCCATGGCCGAGGCGATGAAGTCGGCGAACTGGATTTCGGCCACCGGCCTCATGCCGAAGAGGGCCGCACCCGTGGCCGCGCCGACAATGGCCGTCTCGGCGATGGGCGTGTCCACCACACGGCGGGGCCCGAAGGTCTCCAGCATCCCCTTCGTAATGCCGTAGACGCCGCCATATTCCACATCCTCCCCCAACACGAGGACGCGCCCGTCCCGGCGCATGGCCTCGAAGAGGGCCTCCCGAATGGCTGCCCGGTACGTCAGCCGGCGCTCAGGGCCGGCTGGCGAGGTAGCCCGGGCCGTGAACGGCGCGAACACCCCCTCCAGCGTGCTCTCGGGCTTGGGCAGCGGCTGCGCCAGGGCGAAGGCCACGGCCTCCTCGATCTCCTCCTCGATCTGGGCCTCGATGCGGGCCTCTTCCTCCTCGGCCAGCATCCCCCGGCGGCGCAGGAAGTGGCGAAAGTGCTCGATGGGGTCGCGGGCAGCCCACTCCTCCACCATCTCCGCCGGCACGTAGTGGGCCGGGTCCGTGACCGAGTGGCCGGCCATGCGCATGGTGACCGCCTCGATGAGCGTGGGCCCCTCACCGCGACGGGCTCGCTCCACGGCCTCCTTGGCCGCGCGGTAGACGGCCACCACGTCGTTGCCGTCCACGCGCACGCCCGGAATGCCGTACCCGCGCGCGCGGTCGGCCAAGTGGCGCAGGGCCGTGTGCTTGTGGACCGGCGTGGAGAGGGCCCACTGGTTGTTCTCCAACACGAAGACGACCGGGAGCCGGCGGGCCGCCGCCATGTTGACCCCCTCGTGGAAGGAGCCGTGGGCCGAGGCCCCGTCCCCGAAGAAGGTCATCACCACCCGGGGCTCCTCCTCCGCCCAAAACTTCAAGGCCGCCCCCACGGCCACGGGCAGGGAGGCGGCCAAGTTGCTGATCATGCTGACGATGCCCCGCTCGGGATCGCCCACGTGGAGGCCGCTGTCCTTGCCCCGGGTGCTGCTGTTCGCCCGTCCCATGTACTGGCAGAAAATCTCGCGGACCGACACCCCCCGGACCAAGAGGGCGCCCAAGTCCCGGTAGAGGGGCGCCATCACGTCACGCGGCCCCAAGGCCGAGGCCGCGCCCACGGAGATCGCCTCCTGGCCGCGCCCGGTGTAGACCCGGCCCACAATGGGCGAATCGTCCTGGTGGTAGAGCGCTGTCGCGCGCTCCTCGATGCGCCGCATCTTGAGCATGAGCGTGAAGAGCCGCAGGGACTCCTCGCGCCCCAGGTCGCCGTTGACCATTGCCACACCTCCTCGATCGTTTCTCCCGGGTGAACCTGCCCCCGCTTCGCGCCCACAAAGGTGGCTTGACACGCAACCGGGAATTATACACAATACCCCATCCGGGCAAAGCCCACGAGCAACGTCTGCTCCCCCACACCTGCTTCCCACACCGCGACGCCGCCGTCGGCCGGCGAGAGGGCCCTGCGGCCACTGTCTGACCAGTGCGCTCGGACGCTGTCTTCCGGCGTGCTCCGGCATGTCCTTGAGGTCGCACCCCTGAGCACGGCGCGCCTGAGCGCCCACACGGAACGAGGAGGGAGATTCTTGGACGAGTTGCAACGCCGGTTGAGCCAGACCATCCATTTGTTGGGCGACCTGTTGGGCGAGATCATCATCGAGCAGGAAGGCCGCGAGGTGTTCGACCTGGAGGAGAAGATTCGCGGGCTCACCAAGGCCCACCGCGCCGGCGACGAGGCTGCCGGCCGCCAGGTGGCCGCCTTGGCCGAGAGCCTCGTGCAGGACTTGCCCCGCACGCTGGCCATCCTCAAGGCCTTCACCACCTACTTCCAGCTCGTCAACTTGGCCGAAGAACAGCAGCGGGTGCGCGTGTTGCGCCAACGGGCTCGCCTCGCCGCCCAGCAAGGCCACCCCATGAGCGAGACCGTGGCCGAGGCCATCCACCGTCTGCGCGCCGAGGGGGTGAGCGCCGACGAACTCCGCGAGCTGCTGGAACGCCTCTACGTGATGCCCGTCTTCACGGCCCACCCCACGGAGGCCAAACGCCGCAGCGTGCTCGTCAAGCTCAAGGCCATTGCCGACGCCCTCCACGATTTGGACCTGCACGACCTGCTCCCAGAGGAGGAGGCCGAGATCGTGCGCTCCATTCGGGAGCACATCGTGGCCCTCTGGCAGACGGACGAAACGCGCGACCGCCCGCCCACGGTCATGGACGAGGTGCGCAATGGGCTCTACTACTTCGAGACTACCCTGTTCGACGTGATTCCTCAAATTTACGAGGAGGTGCACCGCGCGCTGGAGGCCGCCTTCCCGGGCGAGTCGTTTCACGTTCCGCCCTTCCTGCGCTTCGGCTCGTGGATGGGGGGAGATCGGGACGGTAATCCCTTCGTGACGCCCGAGGTGACCGAACAGGCCCTGCGCGAGCAGAAGGGGCTGATCCTCCAGCTCTACATGCAGGAGGTGGAGGCCCTTCACGGCCTGTTGAGCATGGCCCGCACGCGCGTGGGCTTCTCCGGCGACCTGCTGGCGAGCATCGAGGCCGATGTCGCGCTCTTCGACGACGGGGAATGTGAGGAGATCATGCGCCGTTTCCGGCTGGAGCCGTACCGGCAAAAGCTCGCCCTCATGCACCGCCGGCTGGTGGCCACCTACCACGCCAGCGAGCACCTCTGGGAGCACGACCACCTGCCCCCCCACGCCTACCCCGACGCGGCGACCTTCCTGCACGACCTGCGCCTGATTCAGGAGAGCCTGCGCCGTCACCGGGGCGAGGCGCTGGCCGAAGGCCAGTTGGCCCGCCTCATCCGCCGCGTGGAGGTCTTCGGCTTCCACCTGGCCACGTTGGACGTGCGCCAACACTCGGAACGGCACACCCGTGCCCTGGCCGAGATCTTCGCCCGGTATCGCCTGGCCGACGACTACGCCGGCCTTCCTGAGGAGGCCAAGCTCGATCTCCTCTCGCGGGAGATCGAGAGCCCCAGGCCCCTGACAGCCCAGCTCGACTTCAGCCAGGCGACCAACGAGACGGTGGCTGTCTTCCGCCTGATTCGCCGCGCTCAGGAACACGTAGCCCCTGAGGCCATCCAGACCTACATTATCAGCATGACCACCGGCGTGAGCCACGTGTTAGAAGTGCTCCTCCTGGCCCGGGACGCCGGCCTTTTCGGCCGGCTGGACATCGTGCCCCTCTTCGAGACCATTGAGGACTTACACGCTGCCCCCCGCATCATGGGCGCGCTTTTCAACCATCCCACGTACCGGCGCCACTTGGCCCTCCGGGGGAACGCCCAGCAGGTGATGATCGGCTACAGTGACTCCAACAAGGACGGGGGCTTCTTGGCCGCCAATTGGGAGCTCTACAAGGCCCAGCGGACCCTGGCCCACGTCTGCGACGCCCACGGGATCGAGCTGACCCTCTTCCACGGCCGCGGGGGCACCGTGGGGCGCGGCGGCGGGCCGGCCAACCGGGCCATCCTGGCCCAGCCGCCTGAGTCGGTCCGGGGCCGCATTCGGCTCACCGAACAGGGGGAAGTCATCAGCGAGCGTTACGCCAACCCGGCCATCGCCCACCGCCACTTGGAGCAAGTCCTGCACGCTGTGCTGCTCACCAGCGGGCGACGCCCGACCTTTCCGCAGGAGGAGGAGTGGGCCGCCATCATGGACGAGCTGGCCGCCCGCGCGTACACCGCCTACCGGGAATTGGTGGAACACCCTCTCTTCCTGCGCTACTTTCACCAGGCCACGCCAATTGACCACATCGCCCGACTCAACATCGGCTCGCGGCCTGCCCGGCGCCGGCCCACGGCCGGCATCGACGACTTGCGGGCCATCCCGTGGGTCTTCGCGTGGACCCAGTCCCGCGTGAACTTGCCAGGGTGGTACGGCCTGGGCTACGCCCTGGAGAGCTGGGCCGCCGAGGCCCTCGAGCAGCGCGTGGCCAGCCTGCAAACCATGTACCAGGAGTGGCCCTTCTTCCGCACTGTCATCGACAACGCCCAGATGAGCCTCCGCAAGGCGGACATGGCCATCGCCACCCTCTACGCCACCCTGGCGGACGAGGAAGTGCGCCGCACGGTCTTCGAGGCCGTGCGGGCCGAGTACGCGCGCACGGAGCGCATGATCCTGCTCGTCACCGGTTACCGGGACTTGTTGGACAACGAGCCGTGGCTCCAGCGCAGCATCCGGCTGCGCAACCCTTACGTGGACCCGCTCAACTACATCCAAGTGGCCCTGCTGCGCCGGCTGCGTGACACTCCTCCGCCCGACGAGGCCGAAGGGCTCCAACAGGCGGTACTTCTCTCGGTGAACGGGGTGGCGGCCGGCCTGCGCAACACGGGCTAGCGAGGTGTTCCCGTGCGATCACGAACGCTGGACGTCACCACATCCGACGGGTTCCGGCTTGAGGCCACGCTGGAGGTGCCCGCGGGCGCCGGCCCGTGGCCGGGCGTCGTGCTCGCCCACCCGCACCCGTTCTACGGTGGCACCAAGGATGTGCCCTTGCTGGTCGCTCTGGCCGACGGGCTCACGCGCCGTGGCTTCGCCGTGGTGCGCTTCAATTTCCGGGGCGTGGGCCGGAGCGAGGGCCGGTTCTTCCCCGACGAGCGGGCCGTGGCCGACGTGGCCGCGGCGGTCGCGGCCCTCTGGGAACAGCCGGCCGTGAAGGCCGACCGGTGTGGGCTGGCGGGATACAGCTTTGGCGCCTGGGTGGGGCTGCGCCACTTCGTGAAGGAGCGCCGCTTGCGGGCCTTCGTGGCCGTCGGAATGCCTCTCTGGGACCAATCGCCAGCCTGGTTCCGCGACGACGGCCGGCCGCGCCTCTTCATCACCGGGAGCCATGATGACATATCGCCGGCCGAGGCCCTGTCTCCCCTGCTGGCCGGCGCGGAGCAGGCTCGTCTGGAAGTCATCTCCGGCGCCGACCACTTCTACACTCCCCCTCACCAACAGGCCGTCGTCAAGAGCACGGTGACGTTTCTGGCCGAGGCTCTTGCCTCCCCGGGGTGAGTGGCCGCGTCACGTTCCCCTCAGGGCCTCGGCCAGGGCGGGCAGAAACTGCTCCCGGACCACGACGGCCCAGGACATGCGTCGGACCAGCGCTTGGCCGTCGGCCAGGAGACGGGTGAGGGCTTGGGTGTCCCTGGGCAGCCGGGAAATGAGCTGGGCCGCCACAGCCTGCGCGGTCATCGCCTCCACCAGCTCCCGCTCCGCCTGGCCAATGGCCAGCACGTCGGAGAGGCTCTGGGCCGGCACCTCGGGGGGAAGGGTCACGTAGTCGGCCACGAGCACGTTGGGCAGTGCCCCTCCGCCGGCCTGCTCGACGAAGCCCACACAGCCACACACACTGCTTAGACAACAGAGGGCGCCTGCCCCCAGCGGCTCCACTTGTGCAATGCCAAAGGGCTCGTACACCGACTGGCCGAACTCTACGTCCGTGCCCCAGCGCAAATCCTCGAAGCGCATCTCGGCCGGCATCCGCCGGCCGCAGCGGTCCGCGCTCCACCCGAACTGGTTGACCAACACGATACGGGTGGCCTTGGCCGTGTGGTTGTACTGCTGGATCATCCGGTAGTAGGCGATCTCGGGGCCGAGCAAGTCGCCGTTGTCCGCGCGGTGGTTGACCGGCCAGCCGTACTCCGCCTCCCACCGGAGCACGTCGTCGGCCCGCCGGCCCGCCGGCAGGGCCGAGCTGAGGGTGAAGAGCACGGCCGACTCGCCGCGCTCGGCCAGCAGGGGGTCGAGCCGGGCCATGACGTTCACATCCCGCCAAAGCCCCTTGCTGGGCACCAGGCGGGCCACGTGGGAGAAGATCCACGTGGGACGAAAGCCCAACAGGTTCTCGGCATATTGTTGCAGGCGGGCCTTGCTCGCTTGTTTTTGGGCGATGTCCACGGCCTCGTCGGGCACGCCGTTGTAAACGAGGCACATCGGGCGCCGGGCGAAGACGGGGGAGAGGAAGCGCAGCTCGTCGAGCACCAGGTCTCCAACGGCGAGGAAGAGGTCGAGGGCGCCGGCTGCCTTGAGCAGGGCGTGTTTGAAGAAGTCACCCTGGTCGCCGAAGACATCCTCCACGTAGAGGCCCCGGGCCCGAGCACGCCTCATGGCATTGTAGAAGCGGGTGTCGTGGCCCGGATGGTGTTCCACCAGGCGCCGCACGGTGGCCACCTCGTGGGCGTAGAAGGCCGTTCTGTAGGCGCCGGGAAAGCGCATCATGGCGCAGAAGACCGTGGGCAGCCCCAACCACTCGTGGGCTATGAGCACCACGTGCTTGGCAGGGTCAGGGGCCCGTGCGGCCGGCGGCCGAGGGTGCTCCCCCGCGCCGACAAGGGCTTGGACGGCCAGCAGGGCCGGCTCGGCCACGCGCACGTGGCGCTCGTAGTCGGGGTCGTGCTCGTACCGGTCGCTTTCCACGCCGAAGTGCTCCCAGAGGTGATACTTGAAGCGCTCGACGGCGTTGGGGACCATTTCCCGGGGGTCCACGAGGATGACTTCGTGCTCGTGGGAACCGAAGCGGCGTGTCCCGTAGAGGAGGTGAACGTGGTAGTAGAGCTCGATGCGCTCGAAGGCCCGCGCCAGCATCTCCTCCACCTCGACGATGCCGTGGAGGGCCGAATAGCGGACGCGCAGGCCGTTCTGCGGCGCGAAGAGCCGCTCGCGTTCCGCAGGGTCGTGAGCGTCGAAGGGGCCCACCAGCAGCGTGCGGCGCACGGCGCGCCGGTACTCGGGATCGGCGAGCACGTGGTTCAACACGGCGCCGATGCCGCCCACTTTGAAGCCTGCCTCGTGTGTGGCGTGGACGATCACGTCGAGCTGGGGCGTCATGGTCACCTCCAACGGAAAGGTGGAGCCTGCGGCCGGAGTGCGCCTCTCACGGCATGACCAGACGCACGGCGGTAGCGCGGTGTGCCGGTGGAATCGGGAGTCCCTTGGCCTCCAGGCGCCACAGGGATTCCTCCTGCTCCTGGACGAGCGGCCAGTCGAACCAACGCGCCAGCTCGTCGGCCGGGTGGACCTGCTGCATGGCCTGCCACCAGGTGAGATCGTCGGTGCGCTGGTAGTGCCAGAACTCCAGCGCGGTCTTGTCCGTTCGCCAGTCGAAGTCGGGGGACTCGTAGGAGCTGATGCGCCGCCACCCGGCATCTTCGGCGAGCTGGGTGAAGTCCACGTAGTAACCCGGGACGAAGCCCCGGGGCTTGCCCCCTTGGCCCGGGGCTTCCACCCAGCGCGCCCGGTAGCTCAGGTCCCACGGCGGCTCGGTGAGGGGGCGGCCGCAGGAGCCGTCTTGGGCAGCGCAGCGAAGCCAGACGCGCCAGAAGACCTCGTCGAACCGGTCCTCGCGCACGATCTCCAGGCGCGGGTATCCGTCGTGGTCGAAGCCGGCGTCGAGCAGAATGTCCACTGCGCGGCCGGCCTTGTGCCACGAGAGGTAGTCGCTGCCTTCGGAGGCGAAGTCCACGGGGCGCAGCGCCTCGCTCACCTCGGCCAGGAAGTCGTAGCCCACTTCGGCGCGCACGCGCTCCCGCAGGGCCTCGAAACTCGGGGCCACGAGGCTGTTAAGCCGGGGAATGCCCGTGTGCCAGTCCTCCAGCCGGACGAGCAGGGGCTCCTCTTCTTGACGGCCGCCGGCGCCAGCCACGGGAGGAGAGGAGAGGGATGCCACGCGCTCGGCCTGCTGAATGAGGAGCTGTTCGTCTGCAAGGCCCCACTTCAGATCGCGCGTCGGCTCCGGGAACGGGCCGGCCACGCGGCGCGGGAGGCGGTCCGTGCCCGCCGTCTCCCCTTCGACGATGAAGGCTCGGTTTTCCCTCGGCTCAACCCAGCGGAGGAGGCGCCCGTCGGGCGAGGGTGCGGCGTCGGAGGCCACGCCGACCCCCTGAAGGCGCTTCCACCGGCCGGTGCGGGCGTCGGCCAGGGCCACGTCGGCGCGCCGCCCGGCCCGAACGAGGAGGGCCAATCGCCCGTCGGGAAGCCAGCGGGGCCGCCTGAAGCTCTGGGGGCCGGACACGAGGGGGCCCACCGCGCCGCTGTCGAGCTCCGCCAAGAAGATGTCGTGGACGCCGGCGCGCGTGGAGACGAAAGCAATAGCACGCCCGTCCGGGCTCCAGTCGGGGTCGAAGTCGTGGGCCGGGGAGTCGGCCGTCATGTTTTGGAGCGCACGGCGTCTCAGGTCGAGCACGAAGATGTCCAAGTCGCCGGCGCGCATGGAAGCGAAGGCCAAACGCTGGCCGTCGGGGCTCCAGGCCGGCCAGCCGTCGAAGTGGGGGTCCTGGGTCAGCCGCTCCTCCTGGCCCGTGGTCAAGTCGAGCACGTAGATGTCCCAGTTGCGATTTCGGCGGGCCGCGTAGGCCAGGCGCCGGCCGTCGGGGCTCAGCGCCGGCCAGCGCTCGTCGTCGGGCGTGGCTGTGAGGCGCAGAAGGCGTTCTCCGTCCGGCGAGAGGGCCCACAGGTCATCCTGGCCGCCGACGCGCCGGGCGAAGAACAACCACGGTGAGGTGCCTCCTTCCCGCGCGTGGACCCACGGCGCGGGACCCGATGCCAGCCCCCACACCGCCAGCAGGCACACGAGAACGAGCCAAGAACACCGCCCTGTGGGAAATCGCCGCATCCCAGGGGGCCTGGTGTACCCTCGCATCTTCTCCCCTCCGCCGGACCTAACCTTTTCCCGGCCCTCGGCGCCGGGGGATTATACACGGGTTTCCGGGCCGCGTCCACCAGTTAGGTGGCTACCCCCAAATAACAAAGCCCGCACGCTATGTGCGGGCTTTCACCTGGGTTTGGCGGGCGCGACGGGGTTCGAACCCGCGACCTCCGGCTTGACAGGCCGGTGTGCTGACCGCTGCACCACGCGCCCTTGCAATCACGGTCATTATACTCACTTCCTGCTAGATGTCAAAAGGCAGGGGGAGTGCGTGGACACCTCACGAACCGGGCCACAGGGGCCAGAGGAGCACGTTGACGATGTTGTAGAGGGCGTGAACGCCCACGGCGGCCGTGGTGTTGACCCGCTCGCGGACCACGCCCAAGACAAGGCCAATGGCAAAAACCTCCAACAGCGCGGGCGAGACAGCATATTGGGTGTGGGCCAGGGCGAAGATGGCCGACGTGAGCACCAGGCCGAAGCGGGGTTGCACCGCGCCCCGGAAGAGCAGCTCCTCGCCGACGCCGGCCGTGATCCCCAGGCTCAAGGCCCCCGCTGGCGTGACCAGCCCGGCGAAGAGGCGCTCGTTGAGGGCCGAGATGCGCTCGAAGGAGGCGGGGTCCCAGGCAAACCACGCCAAGTTGACGAGGTAATCGAACGCCTCCAGTCCGGCCACGGTCACAAGCACCGCGCCCACTTGGCGCCCGTTCAGCCCCGCGAGGCCCAGCCGGCGCAGGGCCTCGCCAAAGGAGCGGCGCACCGGGAAGCCAACGCCTGCCAGGCTGAGGGCCACGAAAAACCCCCCTTGCACCCAGAGCACGGCCAGCGTGACTTGGACGCCCATGCTGAACAACTGGGCCGAGACATCGGCGGCGTATTGGGCCAAGGTGATCCCGACGAAGTAAACGGCGTACACGACCGCCAAAGTGTGGACCGGACGCTGCGGGTGCAGCGGGAGCACCTCGGCCAAGGCGCGCCGCACAGTGGGGATCAGCAGGGGGAGGAAGGCCACAGCCCCGGTGACCAGCAACACGGCGCCCACGCGGGGGGCGAAGAAGGGAGGCGGGGGCGCTTCGACTCGCGAGAAGATCACTTGAGCCAAGAGCGCAAAGCCACCTGCGGCCATCAGCAGGAGATTCGTCGCCGCCAACAGCACTGCCACCACATACCAGACCGGCCGGTACCGCTCGCCCACGTTGGCCAGCACCAACACCACCAGCGCGACTAGCAGCTCGATCAATCCCCCTCTCCCTCGTTGTGCCCGGCCCCCATGAAACGCCCGTTCGCCTACGACAACTGCGGGGGCTCGACGGACATGGGTTCGCCCAACACCTCGTCAACCAAGCCGTACTCCTTGGCCTGCAGGGCGTCCATGTAGAAGTCCCGGTCCGTGTCCTGTTCGATGCGCTCCAGCGCCTGCCCCGTGTGCCTGGCCAAGATGTGGTTCAGCCGTTCGCGCAGCCGCAAGATCTCCCGGGCCTGGATCTCAATGTCCGTGGCTTGGCCGCGCATGCCGCCGCTCATCAGGGGCTGGTGCATGTGAATGGTGGCGTTGGGCAGGGCATACCGGTGCCCCTTGGTGCCGGCGGCCAGGAGCACCGTCCCAAAGCTGGCCGTCATGCCCACGGCAATGGTGGAGATGGGAGCACTAACGAGCTGCATGGTGTCGTAGATGGCCAAACCCGCGTAGATAACGCCGCCGGGACTGTTGATGTACATCTGAATTTCCCGCTCTGGGTTCTCGCGGTCCAAGTAGAGCAACTGGGCCACCACCAGATTGGCCATCATGGGCTCAATGGGCGTGCCCACGAAGATGATTCGCTCCTTCAACAGCAGAGAGTAAATGTCATACGCCCGCTCACCCCGCCCGGTGGTCTCGATGACCATCGGGATGAGCGCGCTGACAACGTCGCGCGGATCGTGGCTCATGGGAAATGCCTCCTTCCCTCCCCAACATTTCCGAAAAGTTTTGCGGTGGACATTGTAACGGTGACCAGCAACTCGTCAAATGGGGCGAAAGGTTCCCCACGTTGACAAGAGCCTCAGATACTGGCACAATTACACCGAAGAGCACAACGTCCCCTGCCGGCGGCCGAGCGTGTCGCCGGCCATCCGCCGACCGCGGCCCACCCGGCTCAGGCAGAGGTCCGAGCCGGCCAGTGCACACCCATGAAGGCGAGGAGAGCGCATGGCCGAATTGACGCTCCAAGCATACGAAGAACGAATCCGCCAACTGCTCGACAGCGAGCAGTACGAAGAGGCCATCGTCTGGTCGCAGCACTTACTCCGCACCTTTCCCAAATACATCCGGGGCTACGAGTACCTGGCCCAAGCGGCCCTGGAGGTGGGGCGCGAGGACGAGGCCCTGGAGCTGTTCCGGCGCGTGCTGAGCGCCGACCCCGAAAATGTCGTGGCCTACACCGGCATCGCCCTCATCTTCAGCAACGCCAACGTCCTCAACGAAGCCATCTGGCACATGATGCGCGCCTTCGAGCTCCAGCCCGGCGCCCACTTCATCCGCGAACAGCTCCGCGACCTGTACGCCCAACACGAGGGCCGGCGGCCGGGGCGCCTCAAGCTCAACAGGGCAGCGCTGGGGCGCATCCACCTGCGCAACGGCCAGTACGACATGGCCATCCGCGAGTTCGAGGCCGAACTGGCCGAGGACGCCAACCGCGTGGACCTCAGAGTGGCCCTCGCCGAAGCCTACTGGCGGGCCGGCCGCTACCGCGAGGCCGTGGAACAGGCGGAACTTGTGCTCCAGGAACTTCCCCTGGCCCTCAAGCCCAACCTCATCATGGGTCAATTCTACGCCCAAGAGGGCGACATGGATCAAGCCAACGAGTACTTCCAGGTCGCCCAGCGCTTGGACCCCGAAAACCGCGTGGCCAAACAGCTCTTCGGCAACCGGAGCACCCTGACCGTCCGGGAGGTGACCATCGCGGAGCCGGGCCAGGAGCCCGAGCCCGAGCCGGAGTCCTTCGAGGAAGCTGCCGATTTCACCTGGGCCTTCGACGAAATCGAGGGGCTGGAAGGGCTCGAGGGAGTAGAGCTGCCCGCCCTCGAAAGCCCCCACGAGCCCGAAAGCCCAGCACAGCCCGATTGGCGCCACGAGCTCCGCCGGGCCACGGAAGAGGCCCTGGCGGACGTGGCCGTCGTCACCCCTGACTGGCGGGACGAGCTCCGCCGGGCCACGGAGGAGGCCTTGGCCGGCGTGCCGACCGGCGAGGAGCCGGCCGAGTGGCGGGCTGACCTGCGCGCCGCCATCGGGGACGCCATGCAGCCCCTGGCCGACCTCCCGGCGGTGGAAGTGCCCGAGCGCCCGCCGTGGGTTGTCGAGCTCCGGGCGGCCACCCACGATGCCCTCATCGAGCGGGAGCGGGTGCCCCATTCCCCTGCCGACGAGCAGCCCGCCCCTGCCGACGCCCCCACCCCTTGGGCCCACGAACTGCGCCGAGCAACTGACCAAGCGCTCGCCGAAGCCGAGGCCGCAACGCCTCGCGGAGCGGAGGTTGAGCCGGCGCGCGCCGTCGAACCCGCTCAGGTCTCCCCTCCGGCTTGGGTCGAGGAACTGCACCGCGCCACACTTCGGGCGTTTGAGTCCCCTGTGGCTCCGCCAGCGTGGGTGGAAGCCCTGCGGCATGAGACTGACGAAGCCATTCAGAGTTCCCTCGAGCCGGCCGCGCCGCCCCAGCCCGCCACCG
>Ga0256839_1001147_pt1 | contig 32961 bp, 37 predicted proteins | sample 354166metaG_FD_185968 | JGI IMG/M metagenome (GOLD analysis project Ga0256839, IMG submission 185968) | Hydrothermal vent microbial communities from Mid Atlantic Ridge, Atlantic Ocean - 354-166 | ecosystem: Environmental > Aquatic > Marine > Hydrothermal vents | place: Atlantic Ocean: Mid... | reverse complement strand
GGTGCGTATCTTAATGTAACCGGAAATACGACTCTTATTGACAGGCCAACTGCTTATCCGTTCGGCGTATCTCTATGGGCCAAAAAAAGCGCGTGGCCATATGATTATTCATCGGCTTTTGGATGGGGCGGGGTAGATGATCTTCTGTTTCTTCCTTACGAGGAGCGCACCACTCCGCCGCAAACAAGAGTCTTTTGGCGGGATGCTACCGGCGCAAGGCCAATAACAAGAAACAGTAACCTTGTAAACCCCATGGTTATTGGGACATGGAACAGGTTCGCATTGGGTATGGCGAATCTTGACCAAAGGCTTTACATCAATGATGAACTTGGAGCGGATGATGGAACTAATACCGGTTCGCTATCAGGCGCAGGGCCGTTCAGCTCTTTTAGAATTGGAGGCTGGGCCGATGGCTCGCAGGATTATCGTGGGGATATAGCGGAGTTTCGTGTCGGACTTGACAGGTCGGCCGACTGGCTCACAACAGAATATAACAATCAATCGAACCCCGCCGCCTTTGGCATAGCGGGAACGCCGGAAGCGGTGGGAGGCGGTGCCACGCTTGTTGTAAATGGCGCAATATCGGGGCAGACGGTGGATAATGCAGCATTATCACAACAGCAATCGATGTCAGCTGACCGCGCAGATCATACGCAGACGGTGGATAATGTAACAATTGCGCAAAGTCAGGCGTTGCTTGTTGCCATTGCAGATCATGCAGTCGCAAGCGATAGCCCTGCCCAGACCCAAGGCGCTACATCCATTGTCAATAGTTCTCGCCATACTATTGTATCAAATCAGGTTGCTATTAATCAATTTTTTGCGTTAGTGGCACAAAGGGCAACACACGCCTTAAGCAGTGATGTGGCACCGTTATTTGACCCCGCTGACGTAACGCCAAGCACATTAAGAATGCAAAAGGCAGAGAGGGCAAACAGGGCAATTTCCAGCTCGGGAGAGCCTAGAATAATATACCCAATTAACACTCGAAATTAAAGGATTTAAATATGGGAAAGAAAGTAGACGACAGTGTGCTTGATGTGGCACTGAATGAAATAAGGACAAAATGCACGCTTATGACAGCTTGCGCGGGCGAGCCGGCAAATTATGCGGCCGCAAATGTGGGCGGCGCGAATTTTCTCGCCGATGCGGCAATGTCGCCTGCGGATTTCACCATATCTAACGGCGATGTCAGCGGCCGAAAAGTCGCGGTGGCGGCAAAGGCAGGCATCATTGTGGATAATACAGGCACGGCGGATCATGTGGCCTTGCTCGATACGACAAACAGCATTTTGCTTTATGTCACGACAAGTACGTCCCTTGGCCTGACGTCTGGAAGCTCGCTTACCCTAAGCACTTGGGATGTGGAAATCGCGGACCCCAGCTTATGAGTGAGCAATATTTAAAAGACCCCAATGCGGTCATTGATTATGCCATCGACTGGTCGGCAAGCTATCTGTTGACCGGTGAAGCGATCACCGCGAGCAGCTGGTTTATTCTGCCCCAGAGCAGCGTCAATGATCTGAGTATTGATACAATCCCGCCCATGATTTCGGGCAAGGCCAGCGTATTTGTAGCGTCGGGGATTCCCGGGAAAATATATCAGCTCACCAACAGGGTTACCACAGATCAGGGCCGAACCGATGAGCGGTCCATAACCATCAGGGTTGAAGAAAAATGATGATACAGCTTATTTCAGAAGCAGAAACTCTTGCCGTTGGTTTACCCGAGGTGCGGGATTTCTTGAAAATCTCGCATAATGATGAAGATGCCATGATTGCGGGTTTTATTCGGGCTGGCGCAGCGGCCTGCGAGACTTTCACCGGACGAAAATTGATCCAGCAACAATGGCAGCTAACCTATAATGACTGGACAGAGGAGGTGATATCTATTCCCCTCTCGCCAATTTTATCTGTGGATAGAATAGAGGTCTGGATTGCGGAGGAATTTCAGGAGATTCTGCCGGAGAAATATCTTCTGGACCGCACCTCTTATCAGGCCAGGATTTTGCTCAGGGTCGGCGATCATTGGCCAACGCCTGAACGGGATATTGAAGGCATAAAAGTCATCGTAACGGCGGGATTTGGCGCGGGGAAAAATGACGTTCCCCATGATATCCGCCATGGACTGCTTCATTGGGTCGCCGCCGCCTATGATGGGGGGCTATCCGGCAATCAGGCGGTGAAGATAGCCGAAAACCTATGGCAGCCTTACCGGCGGGTGGCACTGTAATGACAAGAAGAATGCATCAAAAAATCACCTGTCAGAAGCGGCTATTCACGCCCATATCAGCGGGGGAACAATTGCAAAACTGGCAGGATATTGCCATCGTCTGGGCCGATGTCAAGGCGGCGTCCAATGACGCAGAAATTACGGCGCGGCAAAATCAATTCGTGGGGAAATATAACATTCAGCTGCGCTATCAAGACATATTACTGGCTACCCGAAGGATTTTGTGGCAGGGGCAGGCCTACCGCGTGGTCAGTTTTCTCAATCCTGATAATCGCAAGCGTATCCTTGAATTTGACGTTGTGGAGGATCAGGCCTGATGGCTTCATTGCAACTGACAAACAAGGCGGTGGATTATGAAGAAAAACTGGCGCGAATGATCGCGCAAATGGCGGATCAAATCGTGAGCAGCGCGCGAAAGAGAGTATATGCCAATTTGAAAAACCGTAAGAATAACAGCCCCCTGGCCAGCTCCATCGATCGTGTGGTGACGCCGGAGGGGGAGATCCGGGTTTTTACGGACAAACCCTATGCCAGATTTGTGGAGTTTGGCACCATCAATCAGCCCGCCAGACCTTTTCTTACCCCGGCGGTGGAAGAGGTGAAGGTGACTTTCTCGGGCCTTATTGGATAGTTTTATCCAAGCTATATTTAACCCCCGCATTTTTTCTGAAAGAAATCAGCTATGACGTTACTTGCAACGCAAAGCCTGTGGCAGGCGATCTATGACAAGCTCAATAATGACAGTATTTTGATGGCGGAAATTTCCGGTATCTTTGATCCCGCCCCGGAAGGCCAGAATTTGCCCTATATAACCATTGGGGAAGGCAGCTCATATGACTGGTCGGCCAAGGATTTTTCGGGTCAGGAGCATATAATAGATGTTCATATCTGGTCCGGACAAAAGGGCGGGGGCCAAATACGCATCCTGGCGGATAAGGTCGCAGATTTGCTTGCGGGTCAGGATTTAACCCTGATGGGCCATCAGCTTATTGAGTTGAAATTTATCTTTTTCGAGAATTTTTTTGATGAAAATGGTGACGTGCGCCACGGCATATTACGCTTTCGCGGCAGCAGTATACAAAATTGATAAATGATTTAATCACATAATTTAACAACCAAACAACTTAATAATAGGAGATTTAAGCATATGGCAGCAGAAAAAGGACGCGCCTTTTTGTTGAGAATTGGCGACGGAGGCGGCCCCGAAATATTCACTGTGGTGGGGGGCATGCGCTCCACATCCATCAGAATAAATAATGAGACGGTCGATGTGACCAATAAAACTTCCGGCGGCTGGCGAGAAATTTTATCCGGCGCGGGCATTCGCCAAATTTCCCTGAGCGGCAGCGGCATTTTCACCAATTCCGCCAGTGAGGCCAACTTGCAGGCGAAAGCTCTGGCAGGCAGCGTCGATAATTACGAGGTCGTCTTTGAAAGCGGCGATAAATTTTCCGGAGCCTTTCAGGTGACGTCACTGGAATTTTCCGGAGATTACAACGGTGAGAGAACCTATAGTATCGCTCTGGAAAGTTCTGGTATGGTAAGTTTTGTCAATGTTTGATCAGGCTGTCGATAAATCCTTTAGAAATAGTGTGATCATCACGCTGTCCGGCGCGGAATATCGCCTGAAACCGACATTTCAGGCGATCATGGATATTGAAGAGCGGTTGGGCGGTATCATTGGCCTTGCGGTAAAGGCGGCGGACGGTGATTTTGGCTTTAAAGAAATGACCGTTATTATCTGGGCCACCATGGAAGAGCAGATGAATTTTGAAGATGTGGGCAGCTTGCTGCTCAATGAGGGCGTCGCGAAGGTATCGCCGGTGGTTCGGGATCTGCTGACCCTGTGCCTTGTGGGGCTCAATGCTGGTGATGATGGATAAGATCAACTGGTCGCGATATGGGGAAATAGCTTACGTTAATTTTGGCTGGTCGCCGGATCAATTCTGGCGGGCGACACCGACCGACTTTTGGTGCGCCTATAAAGGCTGGCAAAAAATACGCTGTGGCTTTTCGGATAATATGCCGCCTTTAAAAAGATCTGAGTTAAATGATCTTGTAACTCGACTTGCCAAATTGTAATGTAACGACATGAGACAAAAAAATGCAAAATCCCGAAAACCTCTGCGTGAGCGGGTGGCCGACCGCAAGGCCGGTATTAAAGAAGAAACCAGCCCCAAACGCGAGAAAATTCTCCGGCGGGTCAGGCTGTGCGCCAATTTGTTTCAGGCCATTGGTCTTATCATGCTTTTGGTCATGCTGGCGCAATATATCAGTAGCGGCTACGGCCATATGAACTGGATCAATGTCATGATCTATTCCGGCGTGTTTCTGATCGGGCGCGCCGTGACATCTTTCATGAACTTAAGCAATATCATGCGGTAGATTAAATTGTGCATGGCGGGGCCCATTTTTTGCAACCTCTTTTTTGCCTTTAAATTGCCCTGTTACGACTTATAGTGGTTAATTTCATTATGGAGATGATCTATGCCAGATGTTTTATTTTTTCGGGGGCAATAGGGGATAGGTAGGGAAACGGTTTTCTTTTATATTTTTTTCAATGAGATCAATCTGATATTTGTCCAGGTTTTTTCGGATATGTGACAGGCCCTCTTTTGTGATATCAGGATCATTCTGCTGATATAATCGTAACATCCAGAAATAAATATCCTGCTGTTGGGTTATATAGGCTGGGGCATGTTGATGAAAACGAAGAAGCTCTTTGTCGGCGCGGGTATCTGCGGACTTAGCCGCATTTTGTAATAGACCATATGCCCTCATCTTGACATAGAAATTGTCATGGGATCGGCGGAAGTCGATGGAAACTATGGAGAATTTCTTTCTTTTCTCATAAAATTCTTCGTTACGCATGAGCATGGCGCGGGCATAATGCGCCGGGCCATAGTCATAAAAATGAGAGGCAATATAAATCCATTCATAAGCTATCACCGGGTCTCGTTCATATCCACCCGTGCCATTAAGGAGGTGCAAACCAATTTTAAGATAGGCCTTTGCGCCATCCTTGTGAATTTCTTTTAACCAGTTTATCTGTTGGATAAGCGGCCCCGGCATATCCCACGGCCCCGTCCCATGAAAGGTGACATTTTCGAGAATATCCACATCGGACATGCTCCATGCATTGGTGGGGCCAAGATCGGGATCAGGGGCACGGTGTTTTACTTTAGCATACCACGGGGCCAATATAAGGGCGGCTTCTTTTGATAATTCCAGAGCTTTCTGTCTGTCTTCAGCAACCCCTTGGCCGCGCCAATAAAGGGTTGCCAGACGAAATTTAATATGGGCGGTATAACCGTAATATTCCGCCAATAATATCTTAGGTTGGGCATTGGTTTTTGGGCTGTCATCATAAATATAATGTAAAGAAGTGTCATAAATTGCCAAGGCTTTGGAGAAGTCCTGCTTTGCGCATGTGCCGCGCATATAAAGATCCGCTTGCAGAAGGCTTTCCGGGGTCATTAGGGGTATTTTAAAATCAAGAAGTTCCAGAAAATCAGGGCAACGGCCTTCTTTGAAAGCTGTGCTAAGTGACATATGGTATAGCCGGCTTTTCCGTTCTCGTTCTCTGGAAGCTTGCCGGATTTCTTCGTCTTGACGTTTCCTTGCGGCGCTATCTCTTTCAAGGGATTTAGACACTTCAGCTAATTCCTGATTCATCCGGTTATAGTCATTTTCCCAGTAATATTCCTGCACGACCACAACAATAAATATGGTTACGAAGATCAGTATAATTCCGGTGCCGAGGGCTAGGAATTTTTGTATTAAATTTCGGAATATCATGACCCTAATCCCCTATTATTATTTATTAAAATCAAAACGGCCTCTTTCATTACATACGATTATTTTTATTGAACAACATTTTGGAGATTTACTATGCGTCAACCAAATATTCATACCAAATCGTCTGTCGAAAATTATTTGTGTTACGGTAACGGCCAGAGTTATATCGTCATTAATAATCATCCAGAACAAAAAGGAACGGCAGAGCAACTATCAATGGAGTGTCGCAGGATATGGGTAGAATTTAATAATGTCAAACTCACTCATGATGAAGTCAGGGAAAAGGTTCTTAAACTTCAAAATGAATTAAACCAGATAAACCTCACAATTGAAAATATGCTTAGGCAAATCAAGGATCCGAGAACCGGAAAATTACTGCATATGGCAGCTGTTTTAATACCATTACTAAGAGCTGCAAGATCCTCTCGAAGTACAAGGAGTATTATCGCCGCAGTAGGGGATATAATAATATGAATTGCCCTAGAAGGTAACTTTAAAAATAAGAGGCGAAGTTTATTTTGACCTGCCCTCGGCGGTTTTTTTATGGAAAAAATTATGACAGAAACAGTTATAGACAGTCTGGTCGTGAAGATCAGGGCTGATAGTGCGGACTTGCGCGGGCAGTTGGCGGATATCGAGAAAGATTTTGGCGGGCTTGAGGATGTGGCGGCGCGAACGACTGATGGCATGACGCGGGTTTTTGAAAATTTCGCCCGCAATGGAGAACTTAATTTTTCCAGTCTGAAACAGGTGGCTTTATCGGTGCTGAATGACATTGCCAATAGTGCCGTCCAGTCCGGCCTGAACAGTATTTTTGGCCAGAGTAGCGGCATTGGCGGGGCAATTGGCAATATTGCCAGCGCGTTTTTTGGCCGTGCAGGCGGCGGGACGGTCGGGGCGCGCCAGCCCTATCTGGTGGGGGAAAGGGGGCCGGAGTTATTCGTACCGGAAAACCCGGGCCGCATTATCCCAAATCAGGGTGTGAAGAGCGAGAGGACTTCGGACAGAATGACCAATATTACCATAAATATTACCAATCAGGGCGGCGGCAATGATATGTCACGGCGCAGCGCAGGCCAGGTCGCCGTGGCTGTGCGCCGGGCCATGGGCCGCGCCGAAAGGGATTTATAATGTATTGGCTGGCAACGCAGGAAGATCAGGCGCAAATCAGTTATATCCGCAGATTTTCGCCCCGCTACTGGACGGTTAATTTCCCCCGTCCCATGATGGCCTCTATGGTGACGACGGGCTATGACAGCCTGGCCATTGACCTTGTATTTTACCGCTATGAGGATTTATGCGGTCTCATATGGGATACGGTGGACACTATTGATCATCCCTTTCATCAGTATGCCACCAACAGGGATTATTCTCATAGCGTGCTGAGTTTCCGCTGGCAATCCGTTAATGTCAAGGCGCTGGATATTTTACATAGCCCCACATTGACCATAGAGGGCAGGGATCAGAATGGCCTTGCGCGCACATGGTATGTCCGCCTGTGGAATTATGCCGTGGGCAGCAATGACGATGCCATTATCACGTTGAATTTTGATGATCTTGCCGGCGGCTATCTGCATCCGTTAGAGGCAGACCCCGTATATCCAAAAGACATTGACCGGATGTTTATCAGTATGGTGCCAACGGCTTTTGACGGTGCAACCACAGGCCCCTTGCCCGCCGCCGTCGACGCGCAGGTCACCATTTCCGAGATCACCGTCAGTGGCCCCACATCGACTTTGAAAGTCGGGGACGGTTATGTCCAAAGTCATGACCTGCGTATTGCCAATGGCTATGATGATGTCACATCGCTTGCCCCGGAACGGGTGATCTGGAATATGATACGTCTGGGCTATAGCGGCTGGATCAACCATTATGTGGGGATGAGCCATTATTATAGTTTGAGCTGGGATGGGGCAGAAGGCCGGTTCATCATTGATACCACCAAGGAAAAATTAAACAAGGCGGCCATAAGCTGGCATAAAAACTTTCTGGAACTGGCCAATTATTTTGGCTTTAAAGTTATATTCTCGCTGTCCTATGAGGTTTTTGCAGAAAATATCCCCGAAATCTGGCAGCAAAAAGCCCATGATGGCGCGCCGGCCCGAACCGGCTGGGTGCCGCCTTCCGGTTTGGTCGCACCAACCAATCAGGACGCTCTTGATTATTTGCGGGATGTTTTTCTGGCATTCGGACAGATTATAGAGCTTGTTGGTGCGGATCATTATTATCAGGTCGGCGAGCCCTGGTGGTGGATTGCAGAGGACGGGGAAGGCGTGCCGCATATTTATGATGATGTGACCACAGCGCTTTATACGGCAGAAACCACCAATGCTGTGCCGCCCAAACATCTGCTGGCCACTGAAATTGCCACGCCGGATCAGCAGGATTATTTAAACTGGCTCAGGGATAAACTGGGTCAATCAACCCTTTGGTTAAAAGATCAGGTGAAAGCTCAATATCCCTCGGCTAACGTGGGGCTTTTGTTCTTCACGCCGCAAGTGCTGCATGATAATGCCCCCATCGCGGGTGTCGTTAATTTTCCATCATCTTATTGGCAATGGCCGGCTTTTGATTTCCTGCAGGTGGAAGATTATGATTTTGTCCTGAATGGGGAATGGGGAAAACGCCAAGCCGCCATTGATATTATCGATCAAACATTAGCCTACCCCCGGGAAGAAACCCATTATTTTGGTGGTTTTAACCTGCTGCCGGAAACTTTGGAAAATTGGCGCAATATCATTGGGGCCGTGGACCTTGGGTTTCAGGATAATTACGCAGAAATCTTTGTCTGGGCCTACCCGCAAATTGTCCGTGACGGGGTAATTTACACCAATAATCAGGAAAATATTATGACAGGATTTCACGAAGTAAGGCTGCCGGAAGACATCAGCTACGGTGCGAGCGGCGGGCCGCAATTTATGACAACTGTGATTGAGATGGCTTCGGGGCATGAACAACGCAATCAGGAATGGGCGCAGGCCCGAAATATTTATGATGTTGGTCTGGGCCTCAGATCGGAAAATGACCTGGGCGAATTAATCGGTTTTTTTCGGGCGCGTGCCGGGCGGGCCTATGGTTTTCGCTATAAGGACTGGCTTGATTTTAAAAGCTGCGCCCCGATGGAGGCTATTGCGGCAACCGACCAAACCATCGGCGCGGGAGACGGCGTCACGGCCTCATTCCAATTGACAAAAACATATGACAGTGGGGGAGTTCTGCACATACGTGATATCCGAAAACCGGTAATAGGTACGGTACTCATTGCCGTTGATGGCGCGGTGCAGGCCGCCGGCTGGCAGGTGGATGTGACAAACGGTGTTGTCATTTTTGAGGTGGCTCCCGTGAACGGAGCTGTGATTACGGCGGGATATGAATTTGATGTTCCGGTGCGTTTTTCAGATGATTTCCTGCCGATAACCTTAGAAAGCTATCAGGCCGGACAAATCCCATCCATTGCGTTGATTGAGGTAAGGGTTTAAATGAAACAAATTTCTCCGCAATTGAAAAGCCATATTTCAGGCGAACTTACCTCAATGGTCACATGCTGGGTATTAACGCGCCGGGACGGCGTGCGGCTGGCCTTTACCACCCATGACAGGGAAATCTATTTTGATAATCTTACCTTTTCACCGGTTAATAGTTTCCTGCCCTCTATGGTAAGCAGCACCAACAGTTTAAATGTGGATAATCTGGAAGTTCAGGCGATATTATCTTCGGATGGCCTGTCAGAAAAAGACATTCGCGCCGGGCTGCTGGATCACAGCCGCATTTCAATTTTTCAGGTGAACTGGCAGGATTTGACGATGGGAAAAATCTCTGTCCGTCATGGCTGGCTCGGGGAATTCACATTGAAGGATCAAAATTTCACCGTTGACATCAGGGGGCTTGCGCAGAAATTACAGCAGGTGATAGGGCATCTATACTCGCCCGAATGCCGCGCGGATCTGGGGACTGATAATTGTCATGTTAATATGGAAAAATATACAGCCCTCGGCAGCGTGACAGAAGTTCTGGGCCGAGACAGCTTTACGGATGTGAACAAGCCAGAGGCGAGCGGATGGTATGATTATGGTTATGTCCGCTGGCTTCGGGGCGGCAATAGCGGCATTATGTCAGAAGTAAAGACTTTTACGGGGGGGCAATTTATTTTATATGATCAGCCGCCCGAACCCATAATGGTTGGCGATCAGTTTCTTGCCGCTGCGGGCTGCGATAAACGATCGGCAACCTGTAAAAATAAATTTCAGAATTTTGAAAACTTTAAAGGCGAGATAGCCATACCCGGGACAGATTCCCTCTATAACTATCCCGGCCTTAAATGAGGGGATTATTTTTTAGCGGCTGGCTTCTTGGTCGTTTTCTTTGCAGCCGATTTCTTTTGGGCCGGTTTTTTTTGGGCCGGTTTTACTAGGGTAGTTTTCTTCGCCGCCGTTTTTTTCGGGCTTGTTTTCTTTAATGCTGGCTTTTCTTCTTCTTTTGAGGCGGGCTCTTCTTTCCATTGGTCAGGATACAGGCGCATATGAACCTGATTCACCCGGTTGCTCACATCCGCCAGTGCCTTTAACAGGGCCTCAAGATTAAAGCTCGTGCCAAGATAGGTATATATTTTCGTGGCTGTATCAAAGGCCCGGAAAATATTTTTTGTTTCAACGTCTTTATGCTGACTTGCGGATATATCGCCAATGAAGTCATAGAGGATATACTTATCCTTGGATCGGTTGATCCATTGATCGCTGGCTTCATCAGCATGATCAACAAGTGACAGAATACTCTCATTATTCAAAGGGTATTTCTCTGGAAGGCCAAGGGTTTCCCGTAAGGATGCGGCGCGTTCTTTCCCCTTTTTACGCGGTGTCCAAAGGGTGCGGGAAATATTATTTGTCCCGAGCATGATATTTTGCAGACCAAAAAAAACGCCAACAGAGGCTTGTTTTTCCATTGACTGGTTTAAAATATCCACACTTGCCTCGATAAAGCGGCATTGGTTTCTTAACTCGTGAATATGCAACCCGATAACATTCATGTCCATAGCCGACAATTTCTCCATTTTATTTTCTGTTGAATAGTGATAGCAAAGTTTTTTTGAAATGACCACATGCGATCTGCATCAAAAAAAGATAATTTCAATAGCGCGAAGCTGCGTTGGGTCATCTTTCCGTCATCAGGGACGCGATCCGGCCAATGGTCTGGATTGCATAGGCTTGATCGTCTATGTGGCAAAAGCCATAGGGCTTACGGGATTTGATCATAAAGACTATAAAAAAATACCTGAAAAATTCGCAATTTCCCGGCAGGCAATAGCGGCGGGTTTTATGGCTTGCCCAAGAAATGATCTGACGGCGGGTCATATTCTGATCCTGAAATTTGGTAAATATCTGGAACATGCTGCCATCATATCGGATCGCGGCATTATTCATGCTTGTGAGAAATATGGCAAGGTGGTTGAGCATGGGCTGGACGACGTCTGGCGGTCCAGAATAACCTCGGTTCATGCTTTCCCCTCTAAACTGATTTCACAAAGTCTCTCATTAAAAAATACAGGAATGATATAATGGCGAGTGTTGTACTTACTGTCGTTGGAACCGCCATTGGCGGGCCTATTGGCGGCCTTGTTGGTGGTTTGATCGGTCAACGCGTTGATCAGGCAATTTTCGGGGGCACCAGTTCCCGCACAATCGAAGGCGGGCGGTTGAAAGACCTTAGCGTTCAAACCTCTGCTTACGGCGAGCCGATTTCCCGGATTTATGGGACAATGAGAGTGCCGGGCAATGTGATCTGGTCTTCGGGCTTGAAGGAAACCCGAAATGAGAAAACAGAAAGCAGCGGCGGCAAGGGCAGCAGGCAAAATGTTACGACGATTGAATATAGTTATAGCGCGTCATTCGCCGTGGCCCTGTCCGGGCGCGAGATTTCAGATGTGGGGCGTGTCTGGGCAGATGGCAAGCTGTTGCGGGATGGCGCAGGTAAAATAGCCGTCGGCGGGGAAATGAGGATTTATCAGGGCGATGGCTTTCAACAATCAGACCCCATGATTGAAGCCCTTGAAGGGCAGGGCAATGTTAACGGGTTTGCCAATCTGTCCTATGTGGTATTTGAGGATTTGGCGTTGGGTGAATATGCCAACCGTATTCCTAATCTGACCTTTGAGGTCATTGCGGATACTGGCGGGGAAATTTTACTTTCTGCTATTGTTTCTGATATTTGCCAACTGTCAAATATTACCATATTTGATGCCAGTGACCTGAATCAGGTGGTCGGTGGTTATTTGATCTCTGGCCCTGTGAAATCCAGAGCTGCCATAGAAGAGCTTGCGCGGGTTTATCAATTTGATGTGGTAGAGCAGGAAAATGGTCTGCTGTTCCGAAAGCTGGGACGATTGCCGGGGGCGGTGGTGTTGCCTGATGATTTGGTTCAATCCCCACAGGGGGCGCGCCCTTCGGACAAGATAACCATAACCCGCCAGCAGGATATGGAGCTGCCCCGGGAAATCGGCCTGTCTTATATTGATCCCAGCCGGGATTATCAAACCGGACATCAAAGGGCCAGAAGATTAAATGTGGCAAGTGACATTGTCCGTCAAAGCGGGCTGCCATTGGTTTTATCATCAAGTCAGGCAAAAACCGCCTCCGAGATACAGCTTGACCTTGCCTGGTATGGCCGGGAAACAATAAGTTTTGCCTTGCCCCATAAATATGGTGACCTCTTGCCCGGTGATATCGTCACGATGGCGTCCGAATCACAGGTGCAGGATTATTTGCTGCAAGAAACAGAAATCGGGCCGGAGGGAGTGCAATGTCAGGCGGTGAAATTCTCTAATCTTCGTCTGGAAAGATCTGCGCAAGCGGATAGTGGCCCTGTGCCGGCGCAACAAGTGGAGGAATTGGCAGAAAGTGTGTTTTTTCATTTTGATATGCCGGCCATAACGGGTGAAAATGTCACATCACCTGTTTTTTTCTGGGCCGTGGCCGCAGGGGCAGGGAAATGGCCCGGCGCGGGCCTGTTCATATCAAGAGATAATGATCAAACATATGCGCCGTTGGATTACGCCAATGTGGATGCCATTAGCGGAATTGTTGAAAATATATTGCCGGTTGGGCCCGCCGCCTATTGGGATTATGGCAATGAGATATTTGTCCGGTTGGATAATCCGGATCACGGATTATCTGGCGCAACATCGGAGGCTGTTTTGAATGGTGCCAATATCGCCTGGGTTGGCGGGGAGATTATTCAATTTCAACAGGCAAGCTTTGAGCCGGATGGCTCCTATCGATTGACCGGATTGCTCAGGGGGCGGCGAGGGACCGAAAGACATATAACTCAGCATACCCTGTCAGAAAGCTTTGTTTTGCTTAACAGCGCAACGGTTAATATGGCGGCAATGTATCCTTCTGATATTGGGCTTAGTCACCATTTCAAACTTGTGACGGCGGGGGCAAGCGTCGAAAATGCCCCTGCCATAAGCCGCGTTTTCGGGGCCGCCGTTTTGAAGCCTTTTTCGCCCGTGCATGGAAAAGGGCTGCGGGACGGTGCCGGTACGCTGGCGTTGAGCTGGATCAGGCGCAGCCGTGTGGGCGGGGACTGGATGGATAATGCTGATGTCCCGCTCGGTGAGAATTTTGAAAGATATGATATTGAAATTTTAAATGGCGGGGCGGTGGTTCGAACTTTGACCAGTGATGTTTCCGAAGTGATTTATTCGGCATCATCCCAGATTGAGGATTTTGGCACCGCGCAGGCAATTCTGGATGTTCGAATTTTCCAAATCAGTGACAATATTGGCCGTGGCTGGCCGTTGATTCTATCCGTGTAAATATATAACTTTTTAAGAAGGAACCCTAAAATGGTTAATCAAACACCGCGGCTCATGACGCCCTATATTATCTCTACGCAGTCCCAGAAAGAGGTCACGCATAATATGGCATTGAATATACTCGATGCTTTGGTGCAAACAGCGGTGGAAACGGCCAGTTTAGCCAGCCCGCCGGTGTCCCCTCCCGAGGGTGGTTTATGGCTTGTGGCGAGTGTGGCCACAGGTGACTGGCTGGGCCATGACGGGAAGATTGCCCAATATATCGGCGGCGTCTGGCAATTTCACGCCCCTTTTGAAGGTCTGCAACTTTGGCTGAAGGATGATGAAGTTATGGCCCAATTTCGGTCTGGTCTGTGGCAAACAGGGGTCGTGACAGCGCAAAAGCTTGAGGTTTCAGGTCAACAGGTCGTCGGCCCGCAGCAGCCCGCCATTAGCGATGCAGCGGCGGGCACCGTTATAGACGTGGAAGCGCGCGCCGCCCTGAATAGCCTGCTCGCCGCTTGCCGGGCCCATGGGTTAATCGCGCCCTGATCAACCGGGATGCTCTAACTGAAAAGGTCGCCCATTTTCAAAGCGAGGCCCATATCACCGTCAATTTTCAGCTTGCCCATCATAAAAGCCATCTGAGGATTTAAGGAGCCATCCATGAGCCCTTCAAAATTTTCTTCACTGATAATCAGCGTGACATCAGCCTCATGATCGTCGTTGGTGACGGTTGGCGGCGATGTCGTTGCATCGATAAAGACGGTGCCATCACCCTTCAAGTCAATTTTGATTTTTTTCCCATTGGCGTCCATTGATTGCGCTTTGTCGCGAATGGTTGCTGTGATGTCTTCCAGACTCATGTGTATTTCCTCTAAGGTAAGTTTAAATTTGGATTACCAGTTATTCCTGAGTTGCCTAAGGGCTTTGAATATTTCTCGCGGCGCCGGCTTGTCAGAAATTTCGGCATTTTCATTTTGTAATTTTTGAATGATGTCAGGGTTGCGCAACCTGAAAAAACTGTTGATACGGCGTTCATCAGCCATGGTGGTAATATAGGCATCATGGGGGTCTTGGCCGCGCAGTTTTTGCAACATTTTTCGGGCTTCCTCATTAGCGGGTTCCCGGTCCAGCGTGAATTCCAGATTATTGATAATATAATCATGCCCCGGATATATCCGCACATTGTCAGGCAATAAGTCCAGTTGCTCAGAAAATGTATCATATAAATCATCGGGGTTACCGCCATTATGGCAATTTCCGGCCCCGGCATTGAATAGGGTGTCCCCGCAAAAAAGTGCGGGCTGATCAGATTCAGAAAGCAGGCACAGGTGGCTGCTGGTATGTCCGGGCGTATCCAGAGCTTTCAGTATAACCGAGCTGCCGATGGCCAGCCTGTCTTGCGCGCGCACCCCCACATCAACATTGCCAATTTTTTCCATCGCGCCATGATGGGCATATATCTTCGCACCGGTTTTTTCCCTCATTTCCTCATTGCCGTCGATATGATCCCAATGTTCATGGGTGTTGAGGATTTTGGTAATTTTTAAATCTTGCTCCGCAGCAGCCTCAAGGCACTTGCCGACGTCAAGCGGGTCGATCACCATGGCATCACGGGTTTGTGGGCAGGCGATCAGATAGTGAAAATTTCTGAGGGGGTTGTCGGCATAAATCTGCAATATGATCATATCTGTGTCCTTTAGGCCGATAGACTGACCTGTAATCTTAGCGGTGATTTATTTTCCATATTTAACAGATGGGCCCGCCGCGCGAATTTTTTCGCGTACTGTAACAGGATTGTGGTTGTCATCAACGGGGACGATGACACAATCAACAACGATATTATTTTCCATATCCTGTTTTGCACGTTCGAATGCGCCGGCCAATTGATCTTCTGAATAGACCGTGGCCAAAGAGCTGTCGCTTTTCCAACGGGTCTCTCCCTCATTCTGGCCCTCATTCTGGCCCTCATTTTGGGTAAAATAAACATTCAAACCGCTGCGAAGGTTATTTGCGGAAATGATATTCAGAGAATTACTCATGTCTTGTCCTGAAGATTATGGTTACTTTGTCATATATGGATAATTATATGGGGTGAAGGCGGTATAAAGCAAGTATCAGATTTCATTTTGAGGGTTTTTCATTGTCTGATGATGCTCTAGCAAAGCCGTTCAGCAGGCAGATACAGGGTTACCGTTGTCCCTTTGCCGACCGAACTGATAATGGATACTGTACCACCGTGTTTTTCTATAATCTGTTTGACATAGGAAAGGCCAAACCCAATACCAACAGTCGGGGCGGCGTATATATCGGACAGATGGGTGTCATGACAAAAAGCTTTGGCCAATTGTTGTGAAGGCATGCCCTGCCCATTATCCTGACAATTAATAAGGCCTGCGCCATTTTTATCTTTTACCGCAGTGAGGAGAATTTCACCGCCGGGCGGGGTAAATTTCACCGCATTGGTCAGAAGGCTGTGAATGACCTGTTGAAGGCGGGATTTGTCGCCGAAAATATCTGGAAAATCTGGTTCGATGTTCGTTGAAAGACGTATCTTCCCTTTGTCAGCAGACGGAGATATTTTTCTCAGGCATTCTGCGATCATGCCGCCGGGCGGGAATGTTTCTTCTTGTAGTTTGAACTCGGTCGTCTCCAATTCTTTTAACTCAAGAAGATTGTCAATAAGTTGCAGCAAGTCTTTTCCGGCCCCATGAATATCCTGAGCGTAACTCTTGTAAGATTCCTGACCAATGGGGCCCATCATTTCCGACATAATGACCTCGGAATATCCCAGAATACCATTGAGGGGGGTCTTAAAATTATGATGCATGGCGGCGAGAAGTTTTTTCTTGGTTTCTTTTGCGGCATCATTTCGAACATTATTCTCGTTCTTATTCTCTCGGAGGACGCAGATGAACTTGGACTTGCCGTCATGGCTATTGAAGGGTCGGATGGTCATGTCAATATCGAGAGTTTGGCCATTCTTATTCTTCCACGGGCAAGAAAGGATGGCCGCCTGACGGTTTTCTATTGTTCTTTCAATGATATGTCGATTGGCCTCAAATTGTGTGCCGATCAGGAATTTATATAAACTCTGGCCCTGTATTTCATCAAAATTATAACCTGTTATTAGTTCAAAATGATGATTTATGTCCATAATTTCCGGGGGAAGATCTTTGTCTGTACAAGAAATGATGACGATGGCCGTACTGACCTCATGGAAGACTGAGTCAAATAACCCGAAATCTTTTCCAAATCCCTCAGAGCTAGAGGTTTCTTGGCTGGAGGCTTCTGCGTCAGATGTTTTTAAGTCTGATATTTTTAACCGTTTGGAGATACGGTGGTTTAATAACGAAACATTCATTTGACGAACACGCTATGTCCTTAATATTGCAAATTCCGCCAATAACAAATTATACCCGGGCGGGATTTTCCCATGGATTCAAATCACTAGATGAATCATCCTCTATATGATTCGTCAAATCAACTAAAAAATTAACACTTTGTTAACTATTTTGAATTTAATTGGGGGTATGCTCACCAATAGGGCAGGCGAAAACAATGATAGCGCGGTGACTTCGGTTACTCAGGACATCTGGATGACTTATAGATAAAATTATGCTATTTCAGTGCTTTATGGGCAGCCTTCGCTAAACTCAATCGTCGCGTAGCGTGGTTTTTGTACGGACACATGATAGATGTCGTGGGGCGCAAAAATAGTGTTGTGCAACAATCCACTAAGATTCATAACCATAGGCTCATATCGGTAAACCACTTCTGAAATTACGACGGTTTCCGTATCTTCTATGGTAAAATTTCCTGGGATGCTGGTTAAGTCGGCCTCGTCTCCTTCTGCACCTATTTTACTGGCGAGGGAGGCATTTGCGGTACCTTTACATTGCAGGTCTATGTTATTTCCGCCAGCGGTACCTGTTATGTAGGACATAAATATTTGCCCATCTTCGCTCAATTCCAGCGGTTTCATAATATTTTCAACAGCGTCGAATATATTTTGAACGGCCGCACTATCAAGCTTTTTATTTTGAGAAACCAGATTGCCGACGCTCATGACTGTCGTATTGGCTTTTCTGTGTGCCATCAAGAGCCTGAAAGTTTCGAATCCGCCCATTAATAAAATCAGGGCGATCGGAAATATATAGGCAAATTCGATCAGAATAGTGCCTTTGGTTGATTTCTTCAAATTCCTGATGAAGCGCGGAATAATTATTTTTCTAAGATTAATCAGCATGATATTTCCCCTTAAGTTTTCACAGCGGCTACGCAGCTGGGATCAGGGGTGCCATAGGGCTCGTTTTGAATGACGGTACTTGCGGTCAGCCTGATTTTACCGTCTTCATCTCCCACCATTCTTGAGAAAAATCCTGTCATAAGATTGGCGTCATAAATGGCCTCATACAAGACGATCTGTCCTGGGCCGCCAACGCCGTCGGTGCCGACTTCTGAATCCCACTGATCATTGCAGTTCATATCAGTGTAGCTATCGACACCTGCGCTATAGACATTGTCGCCGTTGACATCAGTATAAGGCTCGGGAATCCCCACATCCGCAAAATCTTCATAAACTCTTTGATTGATCACGAGATTGGTAAGATCAATCATGCCAAAGGTTCTTTCGGCGAGAAGATCATTGATATATTCTTCGCGTGTCTTGCCATCTACGGCATAACCTGTCATGCCGGCGCGGGATGCTTCTGAAATTGCGCCCTCGAGCATGGTGGTGCTCAGCATGGTTACGCCGACTTCTAACGTGCCGATTGTGGCCATTGAAATCACAGGCAGAACAAAGGCCATCTCGACAAGAGTAGAGCCGGTCTGGTTGCGCCTTAGCCGCTTAAGAAATCTCCTTAAGGGCGTTTTTCTGATGTTGTTTTTCATCTTAAGAGCTCCTGAATAATAAGGTTATTAAGCAACTCTCCTTGCGGCCATTTTTTTTCATTTCGTACCATTCCTAAACAAGGGTACTGGAAATTTGACAGGCTGCGGGACCTATCAATACAACAAATAATGTTGGCAGAATAAACAAGATAAGCGGAATGGTCATTGTTGCCGGAAGTTTTGCCGCTTTTTCTTCTGCCTTCATCATGCGGTCATTCCTGAATTCAGCGGATAATACCCTTAATGATTGGGCGAGGGGCGTACCGTATTTTTCTGATTGTATCAGGGTCGCGGTTACGGATCTTACGGCGGGCAAGGTTACGCGTTCTGCCAGATTGGCCAAAGCTTGCTTGCGTTCTGGCAGGAAACCCAGCTCAATGGCGGTCAAACTAAGTTCATCTGCCAGATCCGGCCCTGTCTGGGCCATTTCTTTTACGACCCTATGTAAGGCTGAATCCAGAGTTAGGCCGGCTTCCGCACAAATCACCAGCAAGTCCAGCACATCGGGCAAGGCCTTTTGCATTTCCAGATTGCGTTTAATGGTAATATTTTTCAAAATTGTTTCAGGCAAAATAGACGCCACAAGAACCGAGCCACCGCTGGCAAGCGTTTTCATCATAGGCTCCAGATCAAACATGCCGACACCATAAATAAGAACAACAGCGACGATGCCAATAAGAATGGGCAAGACCAATTTAAAGAACATAAAAAATACCAGAGCGTCCTTTGAACGATACCCGGCCTGCAAAAGCTTTAGGCGGAATTTTTCGGCCTGTTCATTTTTCAAGAGGTTAAATCCGTTCACGATGACTTGCATTGCGCCCAGATGGGATGCTCTTTTCACTGGTGATTTGCGTTTGACAGGCGCCGTATAGCCCCGTTTCAGGTCTTGCCGGCGGCCTTGCAGATGTTTAATCCGGCCGTGCATGGGGTCTTTGATAAGCCCGCTAGTCCAGATGGCTAAAACCACCAGAAATGCGGACATCGCGGCCAATACGGTAATGACATCTTCTACTGAAATTCCATTAGGTAAGTAAGCTTCCATGTTCTATGCCTCGAAATTTATCATTTGAGCCAGAATAAAGACGCCGATGCCCATCCATACAGCGGCCCCCGCGAGGGCCATCTGTCCCATTGGATCGGTAAACATGACGGACATATATTCATAATTCATCACAGAAAGCAGACCGCACATAAGAAACGGCAGGGAACCGATGATATAGGCACTTGCCTTGCCCTCCGAGATCATGGCTTTGATTTTAAGCTTTAATCTGGTTCTTCCACGAAGGATTTCTGTCAGGTTACTAAGGGTTTCTGCCAGATTGCCCCCGGTTTCCTGCTGTACGGACAAGCTGATAACAAAAAATTTAAAATCAGGTGTATCCAGACGTTTTGCCGTTGCCCACAAGGCTTCATCCATGGTCTTTCCCAACTTGATTTCGTCGGTTATTTTTAAAAACTCTGTTGATATGGGGTCTTGCATTTCCCGGGCCACGGCATGGATTGATTCCGTTACGGGAAGGCCTGCGCGCAATCCGCGTACAATCAGGTCAATGGCTTCTGGAAATTGTTTGGTAAATTTGGCAAGCCTGTTTTTCACCACCCTGTTAATATAGGTATGGGGGATGAAGAGGCCGAGAAAAATACCAATCATCAATGAGGGCAGAAAGGACAGCCCGCCGACGAATTCGATCAAAACTGTACAAAGAACAGCCGTTATAATCGTGGCTATGATGTATTTTTTGAAACTGATGTCCTTGCCGGTTTTATCCAGGCGTTGCCTGAGCTCTGCGGGTTTTGGAATGAAGCGATCGAAGAGGGAAACTTCTTTTTTTACAAAAAGATTCTTCTTGGCCTGTTCTTTTGCCAGCATTTTATCTTTGCCGTGCCGGATTCTGATTTTGTTAAGCTTTTTGCCAATAATCTTGTTGTTTTGGCCAAATGCGCCTGACGCGGCGGTTAGGCTGGCGAGTATGATAAAAACGCAAGCGAAGATTCCAATGGTGACTATGGTTGGGTTTGTAACGTCCATTTTATTCCTATAAGGCCTCCATCAAAGCTTTGTCCAAACCAAAGTAAGCGGCTTTTTCCGCAAAATACGGACGGACACCCATGGACTTGAAACGGCCCTCCAGGTTTCCATCCGCATCTTCTCCGGTAAACTCATAAATAAACAGATCTTGCGTGGTGATAATGTCGCCTTCCATGCCGACAATTTCTGTAATGGCCGCACAGCGCCGCCCGCCATCCCGCATTCTTGAAACCTGCACGACAAGATCGACGGCCCCTGCGATCTGTTCTCGGACAGCTTTCTGAGGCAACTTCAAATCAGCCATGCCGATCATATTTTCCATACGGGTCAGGGCTTCGCGCGGGTTATTGGCATGAAGGGTACACATTGATCCATCATGGCCCGTATTCATGGCCTGCAGCACGTCAAAGGCTTCTGCGCCGCGCACCTCTCCCAGAATAATTCGGTCTGGACGCATACGCAGGGCGTTCTTTACGAGATCCCGCATACTGATTTCACCTTTGCCCTCAAGATTTGCGGGCCGTGTTTCGAGCCGTACCACATGGGGCTGCTGCATTTGCAGTTCGGCGGTATCCTCAATTGTCACCACCCGTTCGCCGACGTCAACCATGCGGGACAAAGCGTTCAGCATGGTTGTTTTACCTGAACCCGTTCCACCCGAGATAAGAATGTTCAAACGACAGGCCCCGGCAATTTTTAAGACCGTCCCCATGTTGTGTGACATACTTTTCCAGTCGATCATATGATCCAGCGTGATTTTCTGTTTGGCAAATTTCCGGATTGATATTGACGGGCCATCAAGGGCAAGCGGCGGAATGACAATATTCACGCGGCTGCCGTCCATGAGGCGGGCATCACAAAGCGGTGTGGATTCATCAACCCGGCGGCCGACGGCGGTGACAATCCGTGTGCAGATATTCATCAGATGCTGATTGTCCCGGAATGTCACATCAGAAAGTATAAGCTTGCCAGCTTTTTCAATGTAAACCTGCTTGGGGCCATTGACCATAATTTCGGTAATTTCCTCATTCCCTAAAAGAGGCTCCAGAGGGCCGAGGCCAAGCATATCATGGAGCAGCATATTGACCAGGTCGCGCTGCTCGCGCAAATTCAGGTTGATTTTTTCTTGCACCATCAGTTCATTGACGGCTTCGCTTACTTGTTCTGCAAGCTCGGATCGGTCCATTTCATTGGCGGCGGATGCATCAATATATTCAAGTAGCAAGGGTTGCAAGCGATCCTTTGCATCCATGATGCTATCTTGGCTAACCTGATGTTTTTGTTCGTTTACTTGCTTTTGCGCATGTTTATGGTTGCGAACAACATTAACGTCTTCTTCCCCGCCGGAATTCTCATCCGCATTTTTCTTTTTGTCGCTACTCTCAGAGGTTAACAGATCGTTCAACAGCACTGTGACGAGATCCCGGCGCTCAAGGTCGTTCAAGTCCATACGATGTTTGCCGGTTTCTTCGTCAATGAGGTTTTCTATAAAGTCCGTAACTTCATTGCGATCCATTTCGCGCGCATGTTTGGGATCCATTTGTTCCAGCATGACGGATTCGATAAGCTCATACGCCTTATCAACCATATTGGCATTAGATAAGACAATATTACGCGCCGCGCCCGAAGCTGTTTTAGGCGTTTCAGGTGCTGAGGACAGGTGACCCTTGCCAAAAGCAGCAGGTTTTGCCACTTTTTTTGCTATCAGGGTTGCCTTCCCATCTTGGCTAGATTTTCTTCCAAACGCCGGTTTCATATTTTCTCACGATTTCACTATATTAACTGAATGCAGGTATTTATTTTTTGGGTCCTGAAGTTATTTTTTTCCAAAATGAGTTCTTTTCTTCAGCCATATTATCCCCGGTAATATCCGCGCTGATAGCGGTAAGAACTTTAACTATTTTACTCATTTTGGCAGCTTGCGGTAAAGGCTTTCCCGCTCTTGAAGCTTGAACCATTAATTTTGGATCAAAAGGAATTTCCCAATCTACGCTACGCTCTATTGAGGCTTCAAAATCTTTCTTGTCTACTTCAACCATGCCCGCGCCCGCGACCTTGTTCAGGACAATCTTAACGGTTGTCTCAGGCGCGATGGTTTTGCATAATGCCAAAAAGCGGATAACATCACGGGCCGCTGGCAGCGTAAGGTCAGATACGAGGATGATTTCATCTGCTTCTGACAACATTAATGGATATTCTGCGGCCATATTTCGCGGAAGATCCATAATCACATAATTGAAATTATGTTTTAATTCCGAAATCAAGTGGCTCATAGCGGCAGGATCAGTATAGGTTGGATCGTTCAGGGACGCCTCTGATCCCAGAATCGATAGATTTTCGCCTTGGCGAATCATGGCCCGCTCAATGAATAGCCCATCAATCCGGCTCGGGTTCTCAAGGGCATCACATAATCCGCGCCCCGGCTCCAGATCAAATGTCAAAGCATCTGTACCAAAATAGATATCCATATCAAGAATAGCGGTATTCTGTTTCATTTCATTGGCGATGACCCATGCGCAGCTACTGACAATTGTGCTGGCCCCAACGCCGCCTCTTATGCCGACAACAGCCACAAGTTTGTCCGATTTCTTCTCCACCGTTGTTTCGGTATTCTCATTTGCCATGCGCAGGGCATTTTCTGCGACCAGAATGCATTCCCTTAACTGATCTGTGGTTACGGGTTTGACCAGATATTCCTGCACGCCTGAGTTGATTAAATCCCGGTAAAGGTCAATGTCATTTTCTTTGCCGATAGCAATCACCATCGTGCCAAGCTGACAGACTTCGGCAAGGGCGTTCATATCATCCATGGGGGAGTCTGATTTGGACAAATCAACAAATAAAAATTTCGGTGATGCTGCCGTTGCCAGCGTTCTAATGGCATTTTCAATACCCCCCTTTTTTACCAAAGAAGGATCCCAGTCCCGTTCATTCAAAACGGGAACCAAGGCCTGTGTTGTGTCATCATCACAGACATAGGCCTCGAATTCATCTGTGACGGATTCATCTTTTTTTAGCAGTGATGCGATGCTCATATTCTATTCCCGTTACTATTATTTAGCTTTGGATGCGTTTGATGTGCCGTTGGCAGGTTTTTTCGTTCTGTAAGTATTGACGGCCTTCGCAGATTTTTCTGCATCAGGCGACCCGTTGTTTGTGCCAATGATCAAATCACGGGGATTGGCCACCATAAGCCCCAAATTTGCCTGATTGGCGCAACCCAGATTCAGCAAACTGCTATTCCCGTAATTTTTGTTGGAGGGCTGTGACCAGTCTCCGCAGCGCGGCGGTGTCACCACATAGCGTGAAATCAGTAACCGGGCTTGATTCTCTCTGGGGCTCAGGCCATAAGGCGTAATATCAGGCGACAGCCGCAGGCCACGTTTCTTGAGCAATGCGGACATTGACGCAAGCCTGGTTTCATTTTGTTTGGACAGTTTTCCGTCCCGCTGCAAAGGAAAATCCATGCTCAGTTCATCGCCGTAAGATACATTGCTTTTCATCATGAATATGTCCAGCTCTTCTGTCATCTCGCCGGACAGATTAGGGCTGCCCGTTTCAAAAGTGACGGTAAAGGGGATTCTGACCATTTCAACTTCATTGCGTTTATGGGAGTCGCTATCCATATAATTTGTGGCACCGCTACAGCCAGCCAGTATCAGGCTTATCATAACAGAGGCCAAAATAGAGATATGGCCGGAAATGAAATTCTTAATTTTTTTTATCATTGTTACTTCCATTTTTGTATCCCTTAATCCAGAATGAAGCCGGCGGCATTATTTAGTTTTTGCCCTTTTTTGCCCTGCACAGGGGCGGGCATATTCGGCTTTCTCGTGGCATATGACTGACCCTTGATATAGCGTTCATAATCATTTGGTATTTCCAGCCCATCTGTGGGCAACGGCATGTCACCGCCATTATGAGGCTCTACGATATAGGGCGTTACGATGATGACCAGTTCAGTTTCCTGACGCCTGAATTGACTGGATCTGAAAAGAGTGCCAAGGATGGGGATATCCCCCAGCCACGGGAATTTTTCCAGATCATGGGTAACGCTGTTTTGAAGCAGTCCCGCGATGGCAAAACTTTGACCGGAACCAAGTTCTATAGTGGTTTCAACCCGGCGCGTACTCAACGCGGGAATATTGAACCCCTGTAACGAGATCGCCCCGTTTGAAGACAGTTGACTAACCTCAGGCTTGATCTCCATGTTAATCCGGCCATTGTTTAAGACCACCGGCGTAAATTCGAGAGAAATGCCGAATTCCTTAAACTCAATAACCACGCGTCCGTTCTGATCAAGGGTCGGTACCGGATATTCGCCGCCCGCGAGGAAGTTTGCAGATTCACCGGATTGGGTGGTCAGATTAGGTTCCGCAAGAACAGATAATACGCCTTCGGTTTCAAGGGCATCAATAATGAAGTTGATATCAAGGTTTCCAGCCCTAAATCCACTGAACAGACTGTTTACCCCCCGGCCTTGAACGGCAAATTCTCTGAGCAGATTATTGGTAAGGCCTGTGGGATCTGGAACGAGGTTAAAAACATTCGCGCCCTGTATCATGCCGACAGCCGTACTGCCGCTGGCAAGTAGATTTTCCCAGTTAAAGCCAAGTTGTTTTCTGGTATCGCGACCAATTTCGGCGATCCTCACCCGCAGGTTAACCTGAACGGGTGTCGCTATTTGCAGTTTGTTGATGATCGTTTTACCTTTGCCAATGAAATCTTCTGCCATGCGGCGTGCATCTTCGGCCTCTTCCGGGTTATCTACATTTCCGGTTAACAGCAGTAAACCCTCATAGGATTTGACCTGAATATTCGCCCCTGGAATGACGTGTTTGAGGGCTGATTCCAAGCTGCCGAGATTATGATTGACCGCGATCGTGCCTTCATAAACAACGCGGTCATCATTAGTAACCGCATAGAGGTTGGTCTCGCCCTGGGCTTTACCATAAATATAGACAAGGGTAGGCGACTTTATTTGAAGGTCTGCTATTTCTGAATTGGCAATAAAAACATTATGGACAGGTTCCTTAAAGCGTATGAGCGTGCCTTTGCCAACTTCTATATTTTGCCGGACGGCCTCTTTGCTGACAGCCGTATTCGCCATAGAAAATGATAAAACAGGTAGGGCCAGAGCCATGACAATCGCGCGTTTCACCCATTTTATCAGGGGGCTTGATGTTATGTTAAAAGGGGGGTTTATCATTGGTCTGTTTCCTCTGATCCATCGTCATTAGTTTCATTTTGCCCAGAATTTGACCCAGAATTTGACCCAGAATTTGATCCAGAGTTGTTATTGGCGTTTAAAGCTTGCTTCATGAGCTGATTGAAGCTGAATTTTTGGGTATCTTTTACGCCGCCACGGAAAACTTCCACGGAGGCATTGTTGCCTGCGCCGCCGCCAGAGGAACCAGCGGAAATTTGATGGCTGACATCACTGTCCCATGTGACGGTTTGCACATCCTTTGTGTCCTCTGTCCCTAAACTTCTCAGGATCAATGATAATTCGCCAATATTCTTTGCGAGTGAAATGGCTTCGGCTTCTTTTGGCGTGACTTCCAATGTGGCAGTTTGTCCAATAGCCGGGGTATGGGTTGGATTATTCGTGCGTTGATTAATAGCTAATATTCGAACATTGTGGAGTATTGTTTCACTAATGCTGGCTTTTTTGCGAGTTTTATCCTTTATGGCCACTTGATGGGTCAGCAGGATATCAACCCTGTCGCCGGGAAATATAAAACCCGCATTGCCAGTGGTTGCGGTAATTCTTATGGAAATAGCGCGCTTTCCTGCGGGCAGAACCGCTGCCATAAAGCCCCTGTTGCCGGGCTTCACCATACGATTCTCTAAAATAGGTTCCCCAGAGGATGTTGCGGATCTTACGACGGCCCCGTTGAAAGAGTCTAATGTTATGTTAGACTCTTGCTGAACGTAGCTTTCATGTACGGTTTCATCTGGCCAGGACTGCCAGACGAGATCATCAGGTTTAATGAAGTGCCCTACCGGCATATTGATTGCAGCCACCAGGATTTTCATCTTGGAATCCACAACTTTTTCAACAATCTGTGAGCCGGTAGCTGTTGGCTCTGGCGCGGTGATGAGGCTTCGCGCAAGCACAGCCGTGATGCCGGCGACAACCAGTGCGACCCCGATAAGAACGATGCTTTTTATATTAAAATTCATTTATACTATCCTTGTTCTGAAACCCTGTGATTGTCGCCTCAGGCTATGAATGCCTCTTGCTTCATTAAATGCCCATTGTCTCATTAAGTCCGGCAAACAACTGATACGCGACAAAAAGACCGCCAAGGGCGATGCCAATTCCATAAGGGACTGCACTTATCTTCTTTTCTGCCACGTAGAGGTTTATATTTTCTGAAGATTTGTAATATTTTGACCTATTTATGCGATTTATGATGATTATAGTCATAGCAATGAGGCCGCCAACCAGAGAAGTGATGAATAAATAGGGTAAAACATGCGTGCTGCCAGCCCATAAGGCCACGATCGGAATTAATTTTACATCCCCGCCGCCCATGATATTCAGGGCAAAAAATCCGGCGCAAACGGCAAAAATGACGAGGGCAATGACAATAGACATTAAAATATCATGCAGGGGCATGCCGTCACCATCCACGTAAGTCGCCAGCAAAAATATGGGATAAAGCGCGGCGGCTGCCAGACATAGCTTGTTTGGCAAAAGATAACGTGTCAGGTCAGAATAGGCTGCCCATAACATAATCAAGGAGAATGTAATCAGTATTATTATCGTTAACAAAACGGTGGTTCCGATTTTTATTTTTCTATTGGTTCAGTGAGAAAATATATAAAAAAGATGTTTTTTCCGTTAACTATAATATTTTTTGTGCTTCATATTAGCGCCGAAAGAAAGTTAGATATGGCCTAATTTTCTTCCATGGCATCTGATACTCTTGAGGAGGTATCCTGCAAGCTTAAAACGATAGTATCGCTCATGGTGGTTAAAGCCCCCACAGATGCAATGACGACTAACGCCATGATCAGACCATATTCAATGGCTGTTGCTCCTGCTTCGCTTACATATAATTTCTTGAGAATTTTATTTTTCATTGCTTGCCCCGTTGCTTAAGAATAAAAAAAATAGAAGCCCTGGAAAATTCATCCAGAGCTTCTATGTATAATTCATAATTTATAAAAACAGGGAAGCCGTCTATTGCAGGCTGCTGTTAATAGTCGTGAACTTTGCTGTCAGTGACGTACCAACACTTGTCATCGCGCCGATAGCGACCACGGCGATCAATGCGGCAATCAGACCATATTCAATAGCCGTTGCGCCTTTTTCTGACTTGCGTAGTTGTGTAAAAAATTTTCTCATTTCTAAATCTCCAAAATGTGCTTGGTTAAATTATTGTTCAATGCCAAAGTTGTGAGCCTAATATGCAGGAAAATTATGAACAAAAGGTTAACGTTTTTCAGAAATTCTTATTTGATTACAATTGGTTATCAGGAAAATATTAATATATATTTAAGTATATTTTTCAGGAATTTGTCATAAAATTTAGCTAAAATTTTACTCATTCGTCTATAAAGCTATTTATGGGAAATGCTTATATAGAAGTTTCAAAGAATGAAATACAGGGAAACCTCTATGAAATCTTTATGAATTCGGGGCTTGCGAGGCTGGTTCGTGATTGCTGAGGGTAAGGGCCAAATGGGTGACATAACCTTGCGATTTATGAACAGAAATGTTGCCGCCAATCATATTTGCCAGACTCTTTGCCACATGTAATCCAAAGCCGGATGATATTTTAGGGGCATATTCCATGTTATTTTTTGGGTCATTTTTTGGAGAATCTACTGGCTCATCCGGTTCGGTTTTAACTTTTTCGAACATTTTTTTGGCATTTTCTTCATTGATTCTTGAGCCAAGAATCGGTATTTCGATTCTAACCTGCGCATTGCTATTGATCAGAACTGACGGTCTGATGACCTCACCGCCCGACGCTCTTTTGATAATGCTGGAGAGAATTTTGGTCAGGCACAGCTCTACGCTTTGTTTGTCATTATAAAGAATGACATCAATATTATTGCTGTTGTCCAGAAACTCTACCTGATGTTCCTCCGCAAGGTTTTTAACATTTTCCTGACTATTCTTTAAAACCGATTTTAGAGAGAATGACTCAGGATCGAACGGCATGAGTCCCGCTTCGAGCTTGGCGGAATCCAATACATCATTGACCGCTTCTTTTAAATGCCCGGCAGCGGTAAGGATATTTTTCGTATTCTTGTGATATTGCTCGTTTACAGGCCCCCATGCTTCCATATCGATCATTTCCGAAAAACCTATTATGGCGTTTAAAGGTGTTCTGAATTCGTGAGATATATTCTGGAGCAGTTCTGTGGCAATTTCATCATCATAGGCCTTGAGCGCCGCTGCTTCTTCTCCTAAGGCGTCTTTAGCCTTATATGTTTGTGCTGTCACATATTTTTCCAGGATATTTTCCTGTATATTTTGGGCGTCTGGCATGATGGCCGGGAAAGGTTGCTGGTCATTGAGGGCCGAACGTGCGCTGCCCCGGAAACCAGTGAAACGTCCGGTATGAATATCAAATACGGCAATGGCGCTGATAAGCCAAAGCGTTTCCTTGTCATCCTGGCTGGTAATATAAAAAGGTCTGTCCCGAAATGATGATCTTCGTTCAAATAAGAAGTCGAAAGTTTCCTGTTTGATATTTTCATCATTGCCCGTGATCGACATGTCACGCACATTGGGGGCCTCAAGTGGCTCGGGCAACCTGCATAGGGATATAAAATTTACGCCGATAAGGGTTGGGCCGCTGCAGCCAAATGCACTCAGGGCTTCTTCTGATACAAAGCTGATCAATCCAGTCCGGTCGATTTCCCAGAACCAGTCGGCGACGGACCGCACGAGGTCTCGTTGCTTGTCGGTTTCATTGCGGGTATCCTGAACCTGTTGGCAGATATCATCGGCAAGGTCTGAAGTAGCATCATTCATATGGATGATGCTGCGCGGCTGTATATGGCGCGGGGTATTCTCGCTGATATTTTCTCCAAATTTTTTCCTGCTATACTGGCTGTCTTCTTTCGGAGGCGGCACAGCGTCATTGGCCACAATAGTCTTCTGGAAAATATTATTTTGGTCTTGATATGGTGCCTGCTGCTGCGGCGTATGTCCGGAATCCGGAATTGGTGCGGAATCGTCAGTCGTGCCTTTTGCGCCGGCCAGATTTTCCTCTGGAGTTTTTGTAATTTCTTTTTGGTCTTCGGGCTCTGATATGTTGGTAAAAGCCGTTCCCTGTACGGATTCCTCAGGAGCAGGCATTTCATCTGTAGGTCTTTCGGGTGATATTTCAGGATAACTATTGTGAATTTTCTGGCCGTGACTTTTTTGGCTGTGAATTTTTTGGGCCCGCAATAGTTCAAGAATATTAGCGGTGGTTTCTTCGTCTATATGCGGAACATGGTCTTCCGAAAGTTTATCAAGTTCATTTAAGCTATATTTTAATTTTGAGCTTTGGGATTCCTGAAAGGCCTTTTCAAGTTCATGGCGTACAAAAGGCGAAAGTCCAAAGCGCCGGGAAATATGAATTCTATGTTGTTCTGTGCCGTAACGGATTAAATGAATAAGTTTTTCATCGGGCAGGATTGCTTTTTCCAATATGGGGCCAGATACTTCTACGACATCCTCGCATAAAATATTAATGAGCTGTTCCGGCGGGCTGGTTAAGGCACAAAGGGCGGCGGCAATTTCCTGACGCGCGGATAAAGTGACTTGATTGAGGAGCTCTTTTAATATCTCAACCAACATCCTTTCCTGAACGGGGGATGCCAGCGGTCTTTGTTGAAGGAAAAGATCGCTGATATGAGAGAATAACAGGGTTCGACTATGCTCAGAGCCATCCTGCGCAAGCGCAATCAGATTGCGAATTCTATCGTCAAACTGAGCTCTTTTTTGCACATTCATCCTTTCCCCAATAAATAAACTTTGCCCCCAACAAATAAACCCTGCTTAAAACAGGGATTTTTTTTGATTATTCAACGTCGTTATGCCGCGTATATCTATGGTGGTAACGGTAGCCTTTTTTTCAGCGAAAAGCCAGTTAAAAGATCAGTTTTTATCGGCTTTTTCGTTAACCATAATCCTGTAATCCATTAACCATAATTCTGTAAAATAATCATAGAATGAAAGTCATAATCTCATAAAATTATATTTTATTATGCAAAAATATGAATATATAATATAATATAATCAATCTGGGAAATATTGTTTCAACCTTGATTTTGGAATATTAACAGGGGAGCAGCTATTTGCAGGTTGCCATGAAAAATAGATTTAATCACGAGGAATGAACAGAATGCATCGCGTTAAGTTGGATGATATTGACTGTAAAATTTTAGAGAACCTCCAGAATGATGGCCGAATTACCAATGTTGAATTGGCTGAAAAAGTGGGCATTACCGCACCGCCCTGCCTGAGGCGGGTTCGGGCATTGGAAGAGGCGGGATACATTCAAGGTTATCATGCGGAACTTAACGCCGAATCAATGGGTTTTGGATTAACGGTTTTCGCCATGGTTGGTCTGCATAGTCAGGCGGAAAGTGATTTAAAGGCCTTTGAGGAACGGGTGGCAGAATGGCCGCTTGTCCGGGAAACTTATATGTTAAATGGCGAAATTGATTTTATCTTGAAGATCGTCGCTCGGGATCTGGCGCAATTTCAAAATTTTCTGACCACAAAATTAACGCCGGCCCCCAATGTAGACAGCGTGAAAACATCTTTGAGCATTCGCTGTGCCAAAAAACTTCACGGGGTTCCTGTGGGCAATGTTGAGGAATAGCTTTAAAAGCAATCAGCGGGTCGTCGCCAAGCGCAAATCGTGGCCAAGCGCAAAACGCTCTATATGAATTCTATATTTGTAATTTCATAATAAGTTTCGCCCATGGGGGTTTTGACCTCAACTTCATCTCCGATCCGGCGCCCGATCAAGGCGCGGCCAATGGGGGAAATGAAGGATATCTTTCCATTGGAAACATCAGCTTCATCGACACCGACAATTTGGTATTTGACGGTTTTGTCATCTTCGTCTGTCAGGCTGACTGTCGCTGAAAATAACACGGTATCTCCGGAAAGCTCCTTGGGGTCAAAGACTTCCGAGCGGCTTACCTTGCCTTCAAAATCCTGAATTCGGGATTCGATAAAGCCTTGTTGTTCTTTGGCCGCATGATATTCCGCATTCTCAGACAGGTCGCCGTGGGCGCGCGCTTCTTCAATGGCTTTAATAACAGCCGGGCGCTGCACATGCTTTAAATTTTTTAATTCTGCTTCCAGTCTTTGGTGACCTTCTGCTGTCATTGGTACTTTTTCGACCATCATGTAATATTTTCTATTTTTAACACCGCAATGAAGAATATATTTTATCCTATTATAAAATATAAACGCATCATTGTCATTTTATGAAAAATCTTTACTCAAACACATAAGACTGAAGGGGTTTAACTTCAAGTGAGCTGGATTTCAAGACTTTTATGGCCTCCATGGCTGAAATAGCTCCCCTTGTGGTGGTATAATAGGGAATATTATGGGTTAATGCCGTGCGCCGAAGCTGATAGCTGTCGGTAATGGACTGGCTGCCTTCCGTTGTGTTGAAGATCAATTGAATGCCTTTGTTTTTTATGGCATCGACAATATGGGGCCGCCCTTCCAGAACTTTGTTCATACGCTGGACGTTCAGCCCTTCATTTTGCAGATATTCAGCCGTCCCGCCAGTCGCGACCACGGTATAGCCCATCTCCAGCAGGATCCGGGCAGGTTCAGCCATTTTTTGTTTGTCGCTGTTTTTAACGGAAATAAAGACTGTTCCGGCGAGGGGCAGATGCGTGCCCGCCGCAATCTGCGATTTCAGAAAAGCCTTGGCAAAAGTATCATCCAGTCCCATGACCTCCCCCGTAGAACGCATTTCAGGGCCGAGAAGGACATCAACGCCCGGAAACCGGTTAAAGGGCAAGACGACTTCTTTTATCGCCACATGATTCGGTGTGGCTGACGGGAAGGTGAAGGCGGATATTTTTTCCCCTGCCATGATACGGGCCGCATATTTGGCGATTGGCGCGCCAATGGCTTTGGCGACAAAGGGCACCGTTCGGCTGGCCCGGGGGTTGACCTCAATCAGATAGACCACATCATCCTTAACCGCGAACTGCACATTCA
>Ga0256839_1001146_pt1 | contig 32964 bp, 22 predicted proteins | sample 354166metaG_FD_185968 | JGI IMG/M metagenome (GOLD analysis project Ga0256839, IMG submission 185968) | Hydrothermal vent microbial communities from Mid Atlantic Ridge, Atlantic Ocean - 354-166 | ecosystem: Environmental > Aquatic > Marine > Hydrothermal vents | place: Atlantic Ocean: Mid... | reverse complement strand
TCCGCATCGCCGGCATTCGTCACTGGGCTATCTGTCGCCGATCAACTTCGAGAAACAGTACGTCCAGCACAAGAGCGGGGCTCAAACCCCAAATGTTGAACTGTCCACTGAAGCGGGGTAACTCCACTTTCGATGGATTCAGAAACAGCATCCTTTTCTACTGCGGCGGGCTGGATATGCTACCCAAGGGCTCACACTAATCTACGAAGAACCAAATTTGTGAACAGTGATTATCCCGACTTGGACATCAGCTACAAGAGCCACGGCCAGCCGCAACGGCAGCACCGTGGACAGCTACACCAACAACGGCCTCGACTGGCAGGCTGGCAAGACTACCTCAAATTACCCCAGCATATCCACAAAATGGTGCGTGGTGGGCCCCCGGGTCATAAGGAGAGGATCCACTGCAGGACCTGCTGCGCCCGTCAGGCACGTGGTGTAATATGGGCGAATCAGTGCGCAATTCGGGAGGAGGCAAGCCATGGCCCTGGACCCCAAGCTCTTCGACGATCTCAGCCAGCGCCTGAGCGAAGTGCTGCCGGACAGCGCCCGGCTGCTGCAGCAGGACGTGGAAAAGAACCTGCGCGCGCTGCTCACCAGCACCTTCGATCGCCTGGACCTGGTGACGCGGGAGGAATTCGAGGTGCAAAAGGGCGTGCTGGAGCGCACCCGGCGCAAGGTCGAGGCACTCAGCCGCGAGGTGGCGCGGCTGGAAGCCCTGCTGCTGGACAAGGACCGCCCCGCGGGGGACAGTGGGGACGGGCAGAAAGACTGAACGCCCGCCCCTGAATCGCGGGCGGAGCTTCCCATGGGGGCTCGGAACACAACGCCCCTGAACGTGAACGAGGCAAGCTCAGGGAAGAGGCATGTCGCTGGCAACCGTCTACAGCCGCGCCCAATGCGGCATCGAGGCCCCGCTGGTCACCGTGGAGACCCATCTGGCCAACGGCCTGCCGGCACTCGCCATCGTGGGCCTGCCCGAGGCCGCGGTACGGGAGAGCCGCGAGCGGGTGCGTGCCGCCCTGCAGAGCTGCGGGTTCACCTTTCCCGTGCGCCGGATCACCATCAATCTCGCCCCGGCGGACCTGCCCAAACAGGGCGGCCGCTACGACCTCGCCATCGCCCTGGGACTCCTGGCCGCCTCGGAACAGCTCCCCCGCGACGCCCTTGAAGACCATGAAATCGCCGGCGAGCTGGGGCTGAGCGGCGAGATCCGGCCCGTTGCGGGCATCCTGCCGCTCGCCCTGCGTTGCCGCGACGCCGGTCGCCGCCTCATCCTCCCCGCCGGCAATGTCCGCGAGGCCGCGCTCATCGAGGGCCTCGAACTGCTGCCCGTCGCCAGCCTCCTGGAAGCGAGCGCCCATCTCGACGGCAGCCGCCCCCTGGCCCCGCTCAGGGGACATGCGCCGCCCCCGCCGGACGACGACACGGCAGGCGACCTGGCGGAGGTGCGCGGTCAGGCCCATGCCAAGCGTGCCCTGGAGATCGCCGCCGCCGGGGGCCACAATCTCCTCCTCATGGGACCGCCCGGCACGGGCAAGACGCTGCTGGCGAGCCGCCTCCCCGGCATCCTGCCTCCCATGGACGAGACCGAGGCCATGGAAAGCGCAGCCATCGCCTCCATCAGCCATCAGGGCTTCGATCCCGCAAGCTGGCGCCGGCGCCCCTTTCGCAGCCCCCACCACACCGCCTCCGGCGTGGCCCTGGTGGGCGGAGGCAGCCACCCGGCCCCCGGCGAGATCTCGCTCGCCCACCACGGCGTGCTGTTCCTGGACGAGCTGCCGGAATTCGACCGCCGGGTGCTGGAAGTCCTGCGCGAACCCCTGGAATCGGGCACCATCACCATCTCCCGCGCCGGACGCCAGGCGGAGTTCCCTGCCCGCTTCCAGCTCGTCGCCGCCATGAACCCCTGCCCCTGCGGCCACCTGGGTGACCCGGCCGGCCGCTGCCGCTGCACCGCTGAGCAGGTGCAACGCTACCGCGCCCGCCTCTCCGGCCCCCTGCTGGACCGCATCGACATGCACGTCGAAGTCCCGCCGCTGCCGCCCGGTGCCTGGCGCAATGGAGGGCGTAATGGGGGACGTGATGGGGAGCGCGAGGGAGGGGGCGAGGCCTCGGGCGGGCAGGTCACCAGCAGCGAAGTCCGCCGGCGTGTCGTGGCCGCACGCCGGCGCCAGCTTGCACGCGCGGGCAAACCCAACCAGCGCCTCGATGCCCGCGAGGTGATGCGCCACTGCCCCCTGGACGCCCGGCAGGCCCGCCTGCTGGAGAACGCCAGCCAGCGACTGGGCCTGTCGGCCCGTGCCTATCACCGCATCCTCAAGGTGGCCCGCACCATCGCCGATCTGGCAGACGCGCCCGCCATCGAAACCGAACACCTCCAGGAAGCCATCGCCTACCGCCGCCTGGACCGGCGGGGAACTTGAAAACGGCGCTGACTGTTCCCGCGGATCGCCGGGTTGTACTCGGCTCACTTTTCGCCGACTGCAAGTCGGCGCTCCCGTGCAGGGGTCTATTTCTGTCGTCTGATACGGAAAACAACCAGGATAAAGGGAAAGGTGGTGGACAAGGTTTCCCTGTTCAGTGACCTGTCAGTGAAGAAGTCGAAGGCCACGGAAACCCGTGTCCCAGGCGCAGGGCAATCGCAGTACCACCGTACAGCACCAGCCCCATTTCCGGGGCCCGACAAAGGGCCGGCCAGAGTCTTTTCTGCACCGGTGGCAGGATCTCGTGGTGAGCACGGAAGGTCCGCATCATGCGGTCTTCCTGGGTGGCAGTGGAGGCACCTTGCCAGGTTCAGAGAGTCCCAGGCGGTAATGCCAGTAGGCCCAGCTGCGCGCGGAAAACTGACCCGCCTCAGCGTGCAGCAGTACCCGGCGCAGGTCTTCTTCGTCCACGGCCGCGGTCAACTTCTGCACATCGTCGTAGTCCCCAAGTTCCATGACCTGCGCAATCACGCGCTCCGGCTGGCATACCGCCACGTCAGGCTCCTGCCACCAGACATACTTGGCAGCAAAGTACTTCAACAAGGACGCATCAACGGGCTTCTCGACGGGCTTCATGGCACACGCAGGCTCACCCTCCCGACCCTCGCCAATGGCATGGGATATCCTGTGGTATCGGGAAGATTGGCGCGAATCAGGCCGTTTTGGCAAAACGCGCTTCGTCCCTCATCCCCTGTCCGTCCTCTGTCCTCTGTCCTCCGTCCTCTGTCCCCTCTGAATTCAGACCGGGAATCCCCGCTGGCGCAGGTGTGCCTTGGCTTCGTGGGCGGTGAGCGCCATGTCCAGCTCCTTTTCCCAGTCGTAGGGCTCGACCGGGGGCAGTTCGGTGCCCACGTCGATGTCGTGCCAGGGCTCGTCGGCGTAGATCTTGACGTGACGTGTCTCTTCGATGGAGGGGGTGAGGTCGGGCCAGATCTCGTGGAAGAGATCCCTGGGGCGGGTGATGGACCAGGCAGCCACCAGGCGATAGTGGGGGGGCAGGTCGCGGAACGCGGCCATGGTGCCCGTCTGGGGACGGCCGCTGGACTCGTCGACATGGTCGGTATGGATGAAGACGATGAGCTTGGGGCGGTACTGGACGATCTCCGGCGTGCGGTTGAAACCCGCGGGCATCCAGGCGGAGAAGGCTACGTCGAAGGCGAAGTCCACGTTGCGGTAATCGGCGGCGCTGCGGGTATAGACGGCACTGTCGTAGAAATCCGGGATCTGGTTGGGCTTGTCGGCAGGGTCGTGGATGCCGATCACCGACACCCCCTCGCGTCCCAGCAGGCTGCCGAGGAAACCGTTGCGCCCGTGGAAATCACAGACCACGGGTTGTTCCGCCACCTGGCGGGCGCAATGGGCGATCTGGCGCATCTCCTCGCGCAGGGGGTAGAAGGGCGCGATGGTATGGGCGTGCGTCGCGGGATCGCGGTCCGGGTTGCTGAAGACGAGGGCATGCAGGGGCAGGTCGCGGATGCGTTCGTCAAAGGGCCTGGCGGGATCCCAGGCGGGATGCTCGCGCTCCTGGAAGGCGATGATGCGATTGAACATGGCGTCGCTGAAGGCATCCATCTCCTTCAGCTTCTCGAAATGTGGCGGGACGTCCTCCCGGCGGGTGTGGTCGGTCATGATTCCTTTTCGCGTTGCAACGGCTCTGCTCGGTTTTCCGGGCGGTCATCAGGTGCCATCCGGAGCGGGCACATCGTTCTGGTGATGAGGGTTCTGGTGATAAGGGGCACTGAGTTCATGCACAGCGTCGATGAACACCCCCACGCGCTCCGGATCCACGTGGGGATGGATGCCATGGCCCAGATTGAAGACATGGCCGGGGCCGGCGCCGTAGCTGTCCAGCACCGTCTGGACCTCGGCGCGGATCCGTTCGGGCGAGGCGTAGAGCGCACAGGGATCCATGTTGCCCTGCAGCGCCACCCGGTCGCCGACGCGCCGGCGCGCCTCGCCGAGGTCCAGGGTCCAGTCCACGCCCAGGGCATCACAGCCGCTGTCAGCCATGAGCTCGAGCCAGCCCCCGCCGCCCTTGGTGAAGAGGATCACGGGCACGCGCCGGCCCTCGTGTTCACGGATCAGGCCATCGACGACCCGGGCCATGGCGCGCAGGGAGCAATCGCGGTAATCGCGGGTGGTGAGGACGCCGCCCCAGGTGTCGAACACCATCACCGCCTGGACGCCGGCGCGGATCTGGGCATTGAGGTAATCGGTCACGGCCTGCGCCAGGGTGTCCAGGAGGCGGTGCATGGTCGCCGGCTCGTCGAAGAGCAGTCCCTTGACCCTGGCGTATTCCTTGCTCGCCCCCCCTTCCACCATGTACGTCGCCAGGGTCCAGGGGCTGCCGGAAAAACCGATGAGGGGCACCTGGCCGTCCAGCTCGCGTCGGATGAGACGCACCGCATCCATGACATAGCGCAGGTCCGACTCGGGATCGGGCGTGCCAAGCGCCTCGATGGCTGTCCTGTCCCGTACGGGGCGCTCGAAACGCGGCCCCTCGCCGGGACTGAAATACAATCCCAGCCCCATGGCGTCGGGGATGGTGAGAATGTCGGAAAAAAGGATCGCGGCATCCAGGGCATAGCGGCGCAGGGGCTGGAGGGTCACCTCGCAGGCCAGCTCGGGCGTGGAACACAACGCCATGAAACTGCCGGCCTTCTCCCGGGTGGCGCGGTACTCGGGCAGGTAGCGGCCCGCCTGGCGCATCATCCAGACCGGCGTGACGTCCACGGGCTGGCGCAGCAGGGCGCGCAGGAAGCGGTCGTTCTTGAGGGTGCTCATCGCGGCAGGCAGGTCTCGCCGGTGAGATACAGGTCCACGGCGCGCGCCGCCTGGCGGCCCTCGCGGATGGCCCAGACCACCAGGGACTGGCCGCGACGCATGTCACCGGCACTGAACACCTTGGGAATGGAGGTCTGGTAGTCCTCGGTACCGGCGCGCACGTTGCCCCGTTCGTCCAGCTCCACCCCCAGTTCCTGCAGCAGGCCGTCGTGGACGGGATGAACGAAGCCCATGGCCAGCAGCACCAGGTCCGCCTTGAGTTCGAATTCGCTGCCGGGCACCTCGTGCATCTGCCAGCGACCGTTCTCGTCCTTCTCCCATTCCACGCGCACCGCCTGCAGGGCCGTGACCCGGCCGCCCTCGCCCCTGAAGGCGCGGGTGGAGACGCACCACTCGCGCACCGCACCCTCTTCCTGGGAGGTGGAGGTGCGCAGGCGGTTGGGCCAGTAGGGCCAGGTGAGCAGCTTGTCCGGCTTCTCCGGCGGGCGGGGCAGGATCTCCAGCTGGGTGACCGAAAGCGCCCCTTGCCGGAAAGAAGTGCCGATGCAGTCGGAACCCGTGTCGCCGCCGCCGATGACCACCACATGCCTGCCCTTGGCACTGATGCCTTTCTCGACGGCGTCGCCGGCCACCCGGCGGTTCTGCTGGGTGAGGAACTCCATGGCGAAATGGATACCGTCCAGATCGCGCCCCGGCACCTCCAGGTCGCGGGGCTGCTCGCTGCCGCAGGCCAACACCACGGCATCGTATTCGTCCACCAGGCTGCGTGCCGGCATATCCACGCCCACGTGGACATTGCAGCGGAATTCGACCCCCTCCGCCCGCATCTGTTCCAGGCGCCGGTCGATGAGATGCTTCTCCATCTTGAAATCGGGAATGCCATAGCGCAGCAGGCCGCCGATGCGGTCGGCCTTCTCGTACACGACCACTTGGTGGCCGGCGCGGGCGAGCTGCTGGGCGCAGGCCAGGCCCGCGGGTCCCGAGCCCACCACGGCGACGCGCTTGCCGCTGGACCGCGCGGGCACGAGCGGCGTGATCCAGCCCTCGGCCCAGCCCTTGTCCACGATGGCGCACTCGATGGTCTTGATGGTCACCGGGTTGTCGTCCAGGTTGAGGGTGCAGGCCTCCTCGCAGGGTGCGGGACAGACCCGCCCGGTGAACTCGGGGAAGTTGTTGGTACGGTGCAGGGACTCCAGTGCCTCGCGCCAGTCGTCGCGATAGACCAGGTCATTCCAGTCGGGGATGAGATTGTTCACCGGGCAGCCCTGGTGACAGAAGGGAATGCCGCAGTCCATGCAGCGCGCCCCCTGGTCACGCAGCGTCTCCTCGTTGAGGGGAATGACGAACTCGGAGAAATGCCGAATGCGCTCCTCCACCGGCGCGTAGCTCCGGTCCCGACGGGGTATTTCGAGGAATCCCGTGGGCTTACCCATTGCCTGCCACCTCCTGCTTCATCTCCGCGAGTTGCCGGGAGAGCTTCATCTCCTCCAGGGCGCGGCGATAGTCCACGGGCATGACCTTCACGAACCGGGGCAGGTAATGCGCCCACCCGTCGAGGATGCGCTGTGCACGGGCGCTGCCCGTGTAATGCAGGTGCCTGCGGATGAGGCCCTTGAGACGCCGGGCATCGAAGCGCGTCATGTCGTGGCTCACGTCCACCAGGCCGTGGGTCTCCAGGTCGCCGCCCTGGTGTTCCAGTACCTCCAGCGCCTCGTCCTCTTCCTCGATGGGCTCCAGTTCCACCATCATCAGGTTGCAGCGCCGCTCGAAGTCGCCGTGCTCGTCGAGCACGTAGGCGATGCCGCCGCTCATCCCGGCGGCGAAGTTGCGCCCCGTGGGGCCGAGCACCACCACCACGCCGCCGGTCATGTATTCGCAGCCGTGGTCACCCACGCCCTCCACCACCGCCACGGCGCCGGAGTTGCGCACCGCAAAGCGCTCCCCGGCCACGCCGCGGAAGAAACACTCGCCGCTGATGGCGCCGTAGAGCACGGTATTGCCCACGATGATGTTCTCCTCCGCGACGATGGGGGCCTCGGGCGGCGGATAGATCACCAGGCGCCCTCCCGAGAGCCCCTTGCCCACGTAATCGTTGGCCTCGCCGATGAGTTCGATGCTCACCCCGCGGGCGAGGAAGGCGCCGAAACTCTGTCCCGCGGTGCCCCGCGCCGTGATGGCGATGGTGTCCTCGGGCAGGCCGGCATGTCCGTAGCGCTTGGCCACCTCGCCGGAGAGCATGGCACCGAAGGTGCGGTTGGTATTGGCGATGGGCGTCTCGATGCGCACCGGCTCGCCCCGCTCCAGGGCCGGGCGGGCCTGCTCGATGAGTTTGTGGTCCAGCGCCTTCTCCAGGCCGTGGTCCTGACGCTCGCAGTTGTAGACGGCCACGCCGGGTTCCGCCCGGGGCGGGGTGAGGATGCGCGAGAAATCCAGCCCCCGCGCCTTCCAGTGATCCACGGCGCGCCGCATGTCGAGGCGGTCGTAACGGCCGATCATCTCGTCGAAGCGGCGGAATCCCAGGTCGGCCATGATACGGCGCACTTCCTCGGCCACCATGAAGAAATAGTTCACCACGTGTTCCGGCTTGCCGGTGAAGCGCTTGCGCAGCTCGGGGTCCTGGGTGGCCACACCCACCGGACAGGTGTTCAGGTGACACTTGCGCATCATGATGCAGCCTTCCACGATGAGGGGCGCGGTGGCGAAACCGAACTCGTCCGCCCCCAGCAGGGCGCCGATGACCACGTCGCGGCCGGTGCGCATGCCGCCGTCCACCTGCACGGCGATGCGCCCCCGCAGGCGGTTCAGTACCAGGGTCTGGTGGGTCTCCGCCAGGCCGATTTCCCAGGGGGAGCCGGCATGCTTGATGGAGGTGAGCGGCGAAGCGCCGGTACCGCCATCGTAACCGGCGATGGTGACATGGTCGGCATGGGCCTTGGAGACACCCGCGGCCACCGTGCCCACCCCCACCTCCGAAACCAGCTTGACGCTGATGCGCGCGCGCGGGTTGACGTTTTTGAGGTCATGGATGAGCTGGGCGAGATCCTCGATGGAATAGATGTCATGATGGGGCGGGGGCGAAATGAGGCCCACGCCGGGGGTGGAATGACGCACCCGGGCGATGATCTTGTCCACCTTGTGGCCGGGCAGCTGGCCGCCCTCGCCGGGCTTGGCGCCCTGGGCCATCTTGATCTGGATGTCGTCGGCGTTCACCAGGTATTCGGTGGTGACACCGAAGCGCCCCGAGGCCACCTGCTTGATGGCGGAACGCATGGAATCGCCGTTGGGCAGGGGCTTGAAGCGCTCCGGCTCCTCGCCGCCCTCACCCGTGTTGGACTTCCCGCCGATGCGGTTCATGGCGATCGCCAGGGTGGTGTGGGCCTCGTAGGAAATGGAACCGAAGGACATGGCCCCGGTGGCGAAGCGCTTGACGATCTCGCTGGCGGGCTCCACCTCCTCCAGGGGCACGGGCTCGGGGGCAGGCTTCAGCTCGAACAGGCCGCGCAGGGTGAGCAGGCGCTCGTTCTGTTCGTTGACCAGGCGCGCGAACTCCTCGTAGGTCCGGAAGTCGTTGGCACGCGTGGCGTGCTGCAGCTTGGCGATGGTGTCCGGCGTCCACACATGGGCCTCGCCGCCGATGCGGAAGGCATATTCGCCGCCCACGTCCAGGGCGTTGCGGTAGATGAGGGCATCGCCGTAGGCATCCCGGTGCCAGCGCACCGCCTCCTCCGCCACCTCGCGCAGGCCGATGCCCTCGATGGTGGTGGCGGTGCCGGTGAAGTACTTGTCCACGAACTCGCTGGACAGCCCCACGGCGTCGAAGATCTGGGCGCCGCAATAGGACTGGTAGGTGGAGATGCCCATCTTGGACATCACCTTGAGCAGGCCCTTGCCGATGGCCTTGATGTAACGGGCGCAGGCCTCGTCCAGGGTGATCCCGGCGGGGAAGCGCTGGTGCAGCTCCGCCAGGGTCTCGAAGGCGAGGTAGGGATTGATGGCCTCGGCGCCGTAACCCGCCAGCACGGCGAAATGATGGACCTCCCGCGCCGCGCCGGTCTCCACCACCAGGCCGGTCTCGGTACGTAGACCGGCGCGCACCAGGTGATGATGCACCGCGGAGGTGGCCAGCAGTGCGGGGATGGCGAGGCGGTCCCGGTCCATGCCGCGGTCGGACAGGATGAGGATGTTGTAACCCTCGCCCACCGCCGCCTCGGCCGCCGCGCACAGCGCCTCCAGCGCCGCTTCCATGCCGGCGGCACCCTGTTCCGCGGGATAGCAGATGTCCAGGGTGCGGGTGCGGAAGGCCCCGCCGGTATGGCCGTGGATCTCGCGGATGCGCTCCAGGTCCGCGTTGGTGAGGATGGGCTGGTGCACCTCCAGACGCATGTGGGCACCCGACTGGTCCAGGTCCAGCAGGTTGGGCCGCGGCCCGATGAGGGAGACCAGGGACATCACCAGCTCCTCGCGAATGGGGTCGATGGGCGGGTTGGTCACCTGGGCGAAGTTCTGCTTGAAATAGTTGAACAAGGGCTTGGGGCGGTCGGACAGCACCGCCAGCGGATTGTCCGCCCCCATGGAACCCACCGCCTCCTGGCCGGCGACCGCCATGGGGGTCATGAGAAACTTGAGGTCCTCCTGGGTATAGCCGAAGGCCTGCTGGCGGTCCAGCAGGGTGTCCTTGTCATAGGCCGGCCCGTCTGCCTGCGCCTTGCCCGGCAGGTTGTTGAGATGGATCTGGGTGCGGTCCAGCCAGTCCTGATAGGGGTGGGCCTCGGCCAGGGCGGTCTTGAGCTCGGCATCGTCGATGATGCGTCCGGCCTCCATGTCGATGAGGAACATCTTGCCCGGCTGCAGGCGCCACTTCTTGACGATCTTCTCCTCCGGGATCTCCAGCACCCCCATCTCCGAGGCCATCACCACCAGACCGTCGTCGGTAATGAGATAGCGCGCAGGACGCAGACCGTTGCGGTCCAGGGTGGCGCCGATCTGGCGGCCGTCGGTGAAGGCCACCGCCGCCGGCCCGTCCCAGGGCTCCATGAGGGCGGCATGGTATTCATAGAAGGCGCGGCGTTTCTCGTCCATGAGGGGATTGCCCGCCCAGGCCTCGGGAATGAGCAGCATCATGGCATGGGCCAGGGAATAGCCCCCCGCGACCAGCAGCTCCAGGGCATTGTCGAAACAGGCCGAATCGGACTGCCCCTCGGCGATGAGGGGCCAGAGCTTTTCCAGATCCTCGCCCAGCAGCCTGGAAGACATGGCGTGGCGCCGCGCCGCCATCCAGTTGATGTTGCCCCGCAGGGTGTTGATCTCGCCGTTGTGGGCGATCATGCGAAAAGGCTGGGCCAGATCCCAGGACGGGAAGGTATTGGTGGAGAAACGCTGATGCACCAGGGCAACGGCCGAGTCCAGGCGTTCGTCCACCAGGTCGGGGTAATAGGCATCCACCTGGTTGGCCAGCAGCATGCCCTTGTAGCACAGGGTGCGACTGGAAAGGGAAGGCACATAGAAGGCCTCGCCGCCTTTCAGGGCCGCGCCGCGCACCGCGTGCTCCACTACCTTGCGGATCACGAACAGCTTGCGCTCGAAGGCGTCCTGGTCCGGGCAGCCGGGTCCGCGGCCGATGAAGATCTGGCGCACCACGGGCTCCACGGCCTTGACGCTCTCCCCCAGACCGCTGTTGTCCGTGGGCACGTCGCGCCAGCCCAGCAGTATCTGTCCCTCTTCCTCGACGGTGCGCTCCAGAATGGATTCGCAGGCGGCGCGACTGGCCTCGTGACGCGGCAGGAAGATCATGCCCACCCCGTATTCACCGTGGTCAGGCAATCTCAGGCCCCGCAGCGCGCATTCCTCGCGCAAGAACGCATGGGGAATCTGCAGCAGGATGCCGGCACCGTCGCCGGCCAGGGGATCGGCCCCCACGGCGCCGCGATGGGTGAGATTCTCCAGGATGCGCAGACCCTGACGCACGATGGCATGGCTGCGCCGCCCCCGGATATCGGCGATGAAGCCTACGCCACAGGCATCGTGTTCATTGCGCGGATCATACAGGCCTTGACGGCCCGGGCGCGCGAGACAAACCCTTTTCTGCTCCATATCCTCCAACCACACTCGTCGTCGCCAGATGTACCGGATTCCGCCGCCAGAGTTCTCAGGCAAACCGGTAAAGGTCACCCCCGCCTGCCCGGCAACTGCCGGCAGGCGGCACCCGAACCCGGGCGTCAACGCCGTTTTTCTTGCTGTTCAATAAGTTAGACATGGTCCGCTGCGGGACAGCGGCGCAAGAGGACAGATTATACTCGGGCGCCCCCTGCCATTCAATAAAAGCCTGGCATACGGGTCCGCCGAGAAAGACGATAACACAGTGAAATATAAGGGTTTACCCTCAGCGCCGAATGGCGCGGAAGGCACGGATGGCATCGTGTACGGCCTGTACGGGGCGCACCCAGGGCTCGACACCGGAAAAACGCTGCGCCAGCGTCCGGCCCGCTGACAGGGCCTCGTCGCGACGGGCATAATCGCCGTAGATCACTGCCACCAGCTCCCGGTCACCCCGCAGGGTACGAAAATAGCGGACTTCGCTCTCGATTCCCCACTTTCGCACCAGGCGCGTCACCACCCCGGGCTCCATGGCCATGAGCTGGACCACGTAGCGATCCGGCGCCTGACCGAGGATGTGCTGCTCATCCCGCCGCAGGCGCTCCGCCAGCCCCTCTGCCATGTCCTCCGACGGATTCTCCATCGCACCCCCCATCGGCCCGGCTCGCGCGCCGGCTGCATCGGCATCGAGCGCGGACGAAGCCGTCATCGCCGCAGAGGCCGCCGTCGGCGTGCCGGCGACTGAGGATGCGGCATCCTCCCGGTCGGCCAAGGCGTCGGGTGCGACAGTCGGGCCAGATTCTGATGTGGCTTCTGATGTGGCTTCCGATCCGGTAACCGACCGGATATCGGACTGGCTATTGGTCTGGCTATCGGTCTGGGCATCCAGGAGGGCATGGATGGAGGCAAAGCTGCGAGCCCAGGGTTCGATACCGGTGAAACGCCGCTTGATCTCCGGTATCGCGGCCAGGGCGGCCTCGCGGCTGGGATAGTCGCCATGGGCCAGGGCCAGCAAGGGCACGCCCCGGGTGCCCGGGCGGGTGTAATACGTGGCTGCATCGGGCGCGGTGTCGAGCTGCCACGCCCTGGCCAGGGCCAGTACCCGGGACCTGTTCATGGCCAGCAGCTGCAGCGTATAACGGGAAGGATCACGCGAGCGCAACCAGTCCTGCCCCAGCAATTCGGTCCCGGCCTGCGGTTGGGATTGTCGCTTGGTGGATACACTCTCTGAAGCGACCTGCGCTGACAGCGCCCGTGACGCGGGAACCTCCCCCGCCTGCGTCTCCACCGCTGCAGCGGTTTCGGCCCTGCCTCCCGGCCTGGCCACAGGCCGCACCGCCTGCTCCGCCCCGGCAGATGCCTCGGGAGCGGGCACCTTTGATGCGGTGGCCCTGTCCGCCCCTGCTTGTGATGCGGCTTGTGATGCGGCTTGTGATTCAGGCTGTGGTTCACGTCGAGGTTCAGGGAGCGGTTCGGGTTTGGGTTTTGGCTCGGGCAGGGGCGGCGGGGGCGGCAGCTGCCGGGATGGGGATTGGAGTGCGGCCGGGGCCGTCCCGCCCTCTCCCGCCAGCCAGCGGTTGATCTCCTCCTGGAACCAGAGCACGGCGCCCAGAACGACGGCGGCCAGCACCAACAGCACCTTGCGCCCCATGGCATGGGCGGTGTCTTGCCCGTTGTGTCCGGGGCGGCGGTGGAATCCCGAAGCCCGCCGGGCCGGACCCGGTCCCCCTGCCCCGTCCTGCCTGCGCCCCCCCTTTTCTTCAGCCTGCAGGGCTTCGCGGGCGCATTCGTTGATCCTCCCCGGCAGGCCGCCCGATTGCTGATAGATCCGTTGCACCGTCGAGGGTGCCAGCAGCGCGCTTTCCCGGGACACCCCGGCCACGCGCAGGCGGTGCTGGATATATTTCGCGGTCTCCTCTTCATCGAAGGGCGGCAGCTCGAAGGAGTGACCCACGCGGGCCCGCAGCCCCCCCAGCGCCTCGTCCCGCAGGCGCTCCTCCAGCACCGGTTCGCCCACCAGGATGATGCACAACTGGCGCTCTTCCGGCGTGGCCGTCTCCACCAGCCGGCCCAGGAGTTCCAGCAGGGGCAGGGACAGGCGGTGCGCCTCGTCGATGATGAGCACCGGCACCAGGGCGCTCTTGCGCAGGGCCTGGAGCATCTTGCGCAGGCTGGCCAGGGTGGCTTCCAGGTCAGGGGAGACGTCGAAGAGAAACACCTCCGCCATCGCCTCGAGAAGCTGGCGGGGCTGGTCTGTCCCGCAAGCATCCACGACACAGATGCGCCAGGAGGGGCTGGCCCGGCTGACGAACTGGTGGATCAGGCTGCTCTTGCCGCTGCCGCGGGCGCCGGTGAGCAACAGGACATCGCTGTAAGGTGCCAGATGGAGGAGAAAATGCAGGCTCTTGGCCCGCTGGGTTTCGCTGTAATAGAAATCATCCTCCAGCGTGGCGGCAAAGGGTTCCCGCCTTCCGTCCGGCTGCTCCCCGGCGGCGCCGGCGCCGCCGGTCCGGGCCGGATTGACGTTCATGCCGGCTGCTCTCCCCGGGCGAAGACCACCCGGTAACCCCGACGCAACTGAGCGTCCCGGACGCGGATGAGGGCAGCCTGGGCCGCCTCCAGGGTGTCATGGTGCTCACGCCGCACCCGCCCCGCATAGCCCTGGTAACCCCATTCCCGCACCAGGGTCCACCCGCCCAGCAGATCCTGTTGGAGGATCAGGTGATAAAAGCGGGGCGGTCTGTCATCCATTGGTGTGATCTGCATGTAAATCTGCATCAAGCTGGATCAAGCTGGCGGCCTTTCCTGAGCCCCGGACAGCGTCCCCGGTCGGTGAAATGGCCCTTCAGACCGTCATTCGGGTGACTGGCTCAGGTTACCTGGGACGGCTCGAAAAGCCGTTCGTATTCACCGATGGCAAAACGGTCGGTCATGCCCGCCACGTAGTCTGCCACCACTCGGGCTCGCCCTGCAATACCATCCGCCTCCGCCAGGGTGGCCTGCTTGCGCTGGTATTCCGGCGGCAGCAGGCAGGGATCCGTCATGAAGGCCTCGAAAAGGGCAGTGACGATACGCTCGGCCTTGACACTCATGCGCCGCACGCGGTAATGCCGGTACAGGGCCTGGCGCAGAAAGCGCTTCAGTTCCCGGTTCATGGCCTGCATGTTCTCGCTGAAGGCGATCAAGGGTCGTGGCGCGGCGCGCACCGCCTCGATATCCGGTGGCGCCGCTTCTGCGATGCGGCGCCGGCTGGTCTCGATGAGGTCGGTGACCTGGTGATTGATGATGCGCCGCACCACCTCGTGGATGACACGCCGGTGGTTCAGGCCGGGATGGCGCCGGCAGACCGCCTCGTATTGCACGCGGAAGAGTTCGATCTCGCTGAGCTGATCGATCGTGATGAGGCCGGCGCGCAGGCCGTCGTCCACGTCGTGACTGTTGTAGGCAATTTCATCGGCCAGATTGGTGAGCTGGGCCTCGAGGCTGGGCTGGCGCTGCTGCAGAAAACGCGCGCCCACCTCGCCCAGCGTGGCGGCGACACGCGGCGAGCAGTGCTTGAGGATGCCCTCCCGCGTCTCGAAGGTCAGGTTGAGGCCGCTGAATTCGGCATACCGTTCTTCCAGCTCGTCCACCACGCGCAGGGACTGGAGGTTGTGCTCGAAGCCGCCGTAGTCCTTCATGCAGCGGTTGAGGGCATCCTGGCCGGCATGGCCGAAAGGGGTGTGACCCAGGTCGTGGGCCAGGGCGATGGATTCTGTCAGATCCTCGTTCAGGCCCAGCACGCGGGCGATGGAGCGGCCGATCTGGGCCACCTCCAGGGAATGCGTGAGGCGCGTGCGGTACATGTCGCCCTCGTGATTGACGAACACCTGGGTCTTGTATTCCAGGCGACGAAAGGCGGCGGAGTGCACGATGCGGTCCCGGTCCCGCTGGTATTCGCTGCGGTAGGCCGGCGGCGCCTCGGGATGGCGCCGGCCGCGGGAGTTGCCGGGGCTGGCGGCATAGGGGGCCAGGGCCTGTTCAGCGTTCCAGGGCATGGTCGCCCATCCAGTGGAGTGCCGGCGCCCATTGCGTCCGCCGATGGGGCGCCCTGCGGTCAGATTCCGCAGGAGCGCCCCCCGGCCGCGAATACCGCCTGTCATCCCTCACGGCCCGATGCCTCGATGCTCTCCCGCAAGACCGTCTCATCGAAGTCCGCCGTCAGCACCGCCTCGCCGATACGGCGCAGCAGCACCAGGCGCAGACGTCCCGCGCGGACCTTCTTGTCCACCGCCATCAGCTCCAGAAAACGCGCCACGGAAATCGTACCGGGCGGGCGCGTGGGCAGGCCGGCGCGGCGCACCAATGCCAGGATGCGCCGCCGCTCCTCCTCGCCGAGCCATCCCAGGCGCCGGGACATCTCCGCGGCCATGCACATGCCCGCCGCCACGGCCTCGCCGTGGAGCCAGGTTCCATATCCCAGGCCGGTTTCAATGGCGTGGCCGAAGGTGTGCCCCAGATTGAGCAGGGCCCGCTGCCCCCGCTCCAGCTCGTCTGCGGCCACGATCTCGGCCTTGTTGCGGCAGGAGCGCTCGATGGCATGGGCCAGGGCGGTCCTGTCACGCGCCAGCAGGGCATCCATATTGCCCTCCAGCCAGTTGAAGAAGGGCGCGTCGCGCAACAGGCCGTACTTGATCACCTCGGCGATGCCGGCGCGCAGCTGGCGGTCGTCGAGGGTATCCAGGGTCACGGTATCGATGATCACACAGCGAGGCTGGTAGAAGGCGCCGATCATGTTCTTGCCCAGGGGGTGATTGACGCCCGTCTTGCCGCCCACGGACGAATCCACCTGGGCCAGCAGCGTCGTGGGAATCTGGACGAAGGGTACGCCACGTTGGTAGCAGGCGGCGGCAAAACCGGCCATGTCGCCCACCACGCCGCCCCCCAGGGCGATGAGAGTGGCGTCACGGGCGAAACGCCGCGCCAGCAGGGCATCGAAGATGCGGTTCAGGACCTCGAGGGTCTTGTACTGTTCGCCATCGGGCAGCACCACCTTGTCCCACGCACAGCCTTCCAGCGCCGGGGCCAGCCTGTCCAGGTAGAGGGGCGCAACGGTCTCGTTGCTCACCACCATGACCTGGGAGCCGGCGAGATGGGGCGCCAGCAACTCGCGCCTGCCCAGCAGGCCCGTGCCGATGTGGATGGGATAGCTGCGGGGGCCCAGCGCCACCGTCAGCGTGGTCATGGATGGCTCGTTTCTCATGGCGAAGATGGCCTGGCGCTCTCCTCAGGCAGTTGCTGCAGTCGCTTCAGGATCTGGTTGACGGTGTTGCGCACGGAGCGATTATCGGTGTCCACGACGATGTTTGCAATTTCGCGGTAAAGGGGATCCCGCCTGGCCAGAAGGGACTCCAGCGTGGCGCGGCGATCGCCGGACTGCAGCAGGGGCCGGTGCCGGTCCCGGGCGGTGCGGCGCAACTGCTGGTCCACGGAAGCGTGCAGATAGATCACGATGCCGCGCGCGGCGAGATGACGACGGTTGGCTTCGGAGAGCACGGCGCCGCCGCCCGTGGCCAGGACGATACCCCGGCGGCGGGTCAGCTCGTCGATGAGCGCGGCCTCGCGGCGGCGGAAACCGGCCTCGCCCTCGAGATCGAAGATCCAGGGAATGTCGGCGCCGGTGCGGGCCTCGATCTCGTGATCGCTGTCCACGAAGGTCTTGCCCAGCGCCCTGGCGAGCTGGCGCCCGATGGTGGTCTTGCCCGAGCCCATGGGGCCGATGAGAAAGATATTGGCATCCTCGTCCATCTCCATGGCTGAGATATGCCAGAGTCACCAGGTGAAATCAACCAGGCGATGCGGCACGCCCCATCCCTGAACCCCTCCACGATCAGCCCAGCATGATCATTCCCATCAGTTACAGGAAACGGGAAAGTCAGCCGTGCTCACAATGTTCTTGGGCGTGGTAACGGTTACAGTCAATGTTCCCGAGCCTGGCGAGCCGGTTCCGGTGATGACACCCCGGAAAGAAATCGCGAAGTTGCCGTTCGTGTCTGTCTGGGTAAATGAGTTACCCGAGCTTATCGTGCCGTAGGTGGTAGACACATCGACTCTGGTACCGGCAGGCATGGGTTGATTGTGCAGGTCGGAATATCTGACCGTAAATCCAATCGTGCCGTTGCAGGCAGCCATGGGATCAATTGAAGCATCCGGAACAACGTCGATAAAGGCCTGGCTCCCTGACATAACCAGCACCAGTGATTGCCGCACATGCAACAGTTGATTGGTGCTGCACAGGGGAGCCGTGGTACGCTCGCAAAGAACACCATTGAACTTTCCATCGGGCGCCCCTTCATGAGTCCCGCTGGCATCAAAATCAAGAAAAGGCTCATAAGTCCCGCGCACGCCATCTTCGTCCTCGTCCAGCCAGGCTTCATGCGGCAAGTCTGCCATGGTGTCACCATCATCGAAGATACCGTTACCATTGGTATCGATGAAGCTCTCTTCGCCCACTACCGTTGCCAGAATCGTTACCCGTCCGCCGTAGGGCTGGCCCAGTGGCGCTGTACCGGGCTGAGGCACGGAGGGGTTTGTGGTCGTGCCAGGTTCACAGACATTGGGGCCTGCCAATGGATTCAACGTGACCGTCTGAGCACCCAACCGCTGTCCGCATGGACGCGGCGCCTGGCTGCGCCAAGTTACGGAACACTCTCCATCCACCGTCGTGCATGAGCCGTCTATTGATCCGCCTTCAGTAGTAAAAGTGACTGCCGTTCCATCGGGCACCGGATTGTTGAAGCGGTCCGCCAGGCGTGCCGTGATCGTGACCTCTTCACCATCATAGCCCCATGCCTCGGGCGCAAGAACAGAGGCACTGAGAGAGAAACTGTCCTGATCAGGTATGCCCGTAGTAATCACCAGCTGACTCGACTGTGTCTGAAATGTCTTGCCCGCGGAAACAGTCGTTGCAATGACGCCTACTGACGTCGCCACCGTGCCTGCCTGCACGACTGTCTGCACCTGCCCGCTCTGATCAGTAACCGCGCTTGAAGGGCTAAGGGAAATGCCGCCCACTGCAGTACTCAGACTGAAATTCACGGACTGATTAGGGACCGGGTCCCCCTGCGCATCAAGCACCCTGAACACGACTACTGAGGATTCCGACAGTCCGCTGCCTCCCGTGCCCTGGAGCGCAATGCTGCCAGGGGTTGCGGACACAAAGCCAATACTTCCTACTTCCGCTGCCAGCACGGAAAAACCAGCGCTGGCAGTATAGGTTGTACCACCCACCACAGCCGTCGCAACGATGACGTCATTGCCCGTACATCCTTGCGCCAAGTAAGTGCTGGATGCGATGCCGTTGACGGTAGTCACAACGGCATCCATGGTGGCCGAGCCCGCACTAACACACGTCGATGAAAAACTCACCGTAACCGGACTCGTATAAGCCGCATTATTATTCGATGTATCCACGATGCTCACAGTCGCGGTCAGGGTGCCGCCCGCAGATAACGATGTTATGCCGCCTATGTCTATAACACCCGATACGAAATTGCTCCCCGTTCCATTTCCCATGTCTACCGTGGTGGTAGTGGTCCCAGCGGCCAGTATCTGGAACGAGACTTCGGCTGTCGCTGTCTCTTCCCCTGCAGTCACGCTGGCAGTCACTGTACCTGCTCCCGTTTGGTCGCCGCTTTGCAGGGTGATGGTAGCCACGCCCGATGCATCGGTAAGCGCCGTCCCGGAAGGTGGGCTTAGTTCTCCAATCTCTGTTGAAAACGAAACAACAGCGGACGCAAGCGGTGATCCATTTTGCGTGACGGTCGCCCGCAACTCACCGGGCGAAGTTGCCGAAATGGATGTTGTAGCCGTGCCTCGCGCTTGATCCACGAGTTCCAGGCTTACAGACAGACCTGCTTCTGTAACTGCCGGGGCATTATCACTGCCAGGAACAAAAGCGTCTCCGCCGCCAAGACAGCCTGTCAGCAAGCCCAACGCGATCAATAATGCGGTAATCTGCGCAATTCTTTTCATTGGTACTCCCTAAAGGTCGGTCTATTTCGCAATCGGTCACGCGTTACCTTACTTATCGAGACTTACATTATTGACTGGTGGCCTTCGCATGGCCTGGACTCCAGGAGGAAAGCAATCCATGCCGCGTCTCACCCCGCTCCGTGCAGGCCATCAATGTCATACATATAGGCTACTCTCAAAAAATTTTATCCTGTCGCTTTATGCCGAATATCAACCGCGTACTTCCGTGCAAGGGCCACAAACCGAGAATGATCGCTTGTTGTCGCGCGGGACAAACTTCTCTGCCATGATTTCGACTGACTGCGAGGTTTACTTTAGGGAACCTCTGGTTACTGAAAGCCTCGTAGCTGAATGGACATGTTCCGACTGTCGGCACGCAGATTTCGGTGGCCTGGATGAAGCAGCGCAATAACCCAATCCAGGAAACCAGGCGGCAAAAACCCCGCACCCGGATTACGTTCCACTCCATCCGGGCTACACATTTTGATATAGGCAATTATGAGACTATTAATAATTCGTGAACCGGTGTCTGGTGTCTGAAATGCCCCGTCCCGGTGTTGCAAAGCTTGGCCAGGGCGCTGCCATGGCCTGCGCCTTGCGCCTTGATCCGGGACATTTCATTTCACCATCCATCCCGCCCAGAATTGATCAGAGGCTCCTTAAGAGATTTCGACTGGCGACGCGCTTTACTTTAGATCGGTCTCTGTGCCGATCAGGCGCCTCGTATATGCAAGACTTCACTGACGGTATTTTGCCGGGACGGCAGCAATCCGGGGCCGTCACCGAAGGGAACTCAACGCAGTTCCAGCCCCTCCTTGAGGATCTTGGGCGTGACGAAGATCAGCAATTCCCGCTTGTCGTCCTGGCGGGTCGTCTGGCGGAACAGGCCGCCGATCAAGGGCATGCTGCCGAGGAAGGGCACCTTGTTGACGGTGTTGTTGCGGGTCTCCTCGTAGATGCCGCCGAGCACCACCGTCTCACCGTTGCCCACCAGCACCTGGGTGCGCACTTCGCGGGTATCGATGCTGGGTACGCCCTGGAAGACTTCGCCCTTGTTGTCCTTGTTCACCTGCAGGTCCATGATGATGCGGTCGTCCGGCGTGATCTGCGGCGTCACCCGCAGGCTCAACACGGCCTTCTTGAAGGTCACCGAGGTGGCGCCGCTGGAGGCGGCCTGCTGGTAGGGAATCTCCGTACCCTGCTCGATGACCGCCTCGTACTGGTTGGCCGTGATGACCCGCGGGCTGGAGATGACCTCGCCCTCGCCCTCGGCCTGCATGGCGGACAGCTCCAGGTCCACCAGGAAATCCGAGCCCAGCACGGCGAAGGCGATCTGGCCGGCGGGTGTCTGCACAGGGAGGTTGACGTTGAGACGGTTGTCCAGTCCCGGCAGCGTGATGGGGGGTGGCGCCGAACTCACCATGCCGTCGGTACCCGAGAGAGAACCAGCGGTGAAGCCGGTGGTATCGTTGTTGAGTTCCTCCACACCGGCGAAGCCGAAGCGCACGCCCAGGTCACGGCTGAAATTGTTGCTCGCCACCACGATGCGGGATTCGATGAGCACCTGGCGCACGGGAATGTCCAGTTTGCTCACCAGACGCCGGATCTCGTCCAGCTTGTCGGCGGTATCCCGCACCAGCAAGGCATTGGTGCGCTCATCCACGGTCACGCTGCCGCGCTCGGAAAGCAGGGAATTTTCCTCGGCCTTGAGAAGTTCGGCGATGTCGTTGGCCTTGGCGTAATTGACCTGGATGAGATCGGTGAACAGCGGCGCCAGTTCCTTGACCTTCTGCTGGGACTCCAGCTCCTGCTTCTCCCGGGCGGCGATCTCCTCGCTGGGCGCCACCAGGATGACGTTGCCGGTCTTGCGCATGGCCAGGCCCTTGGTCTTGAGAATGATGTCCAGGGCCTGATCCCAGGGCACGTTCTTCAGGCGCAGGGTGACATTGCCCTGCACGGAGTCGCTGGTCACCAGGTTCATGCCGGTGAAATCCGCGATCAACTGCAGGACTGCCCGCACCTCGATGTCCTGGAAATTGAGAGAGAGGCGCGCGCCGGTGTATTCCGGCTTCTTGAGGCGGGCGAGCGCCTCCTCCTCGGGCGTCACCGGCTTCACCTCCAGGGTGAACCGGGTATCGGACTGATAGGCGAGATGCTCGAAACGACCGGTGTTTTCCACCACCAGGCGCACTCGTCCATCCTTGCGGAAACTGTCTATGAGCGTCACCGGGGTGGCAAAGTCCGTGACGTCCATGCGCCGCTCCAGGTCATCGGGAAGGCTGGCGCCGATGAAATCCACGATGATACGGTTGGCGGACTGTTCCACGTTGACGGCAATGGACGGATCGCTGAGCCTGACCACGACCCGCCCCTCGCCCTGGGGCCCCCGCTGGAAATCGATGTCACGGACAGCGGGAATTTCCGGTTTCTGCCGGGCCGCAATACTCGCCTGCGCCTCTTTTGCACGACCGGACGAAGCGGGGGGAAACACCGGTTTTGGTGCGGCGGCGGCCTCGGGGGCGCTGTTGGCCAGCACGATGAGCACGTCGCTGCCTTCGACACGGGTCTCGTAAGGCACCATCTGAGTGAGATTCAGGACCACGCGGGTGCGCCCCCGCGCCTCGATGGCATTGATGCTGCGGGCGACACCGACCCCGAGGCTGAGGCGCTTGGGCACGGCGCTGCGGGTCCGGGGGAAATCCAGCGCGATCCGGGCCGGGTTGTCGATGGTGAAACTCAATGGCGGCTCGGGCGGCGCCTCGCCGGCGAAGTGGAGGCGGATCTGCACCCGGTTGCCCGGCAGGGCCTGGAATGCCACGTCCTTCAGGACATGACGGGGCGGCTCGGCCGCCACCGCGAGTCCCGGAGCAAAATCCGGGGCAAAACCCGGAACCAGACAGGCCAGGAGCAGGACCAGTCGCCTTGCGGCATGTCTCACTGCCCCGGTCATGCCCGTCCGGTGCGCGCCTTCCCTTGTCCCGGTTTCCAGTCGCGTTGCAAACCCGCTCAAAACGCTCATAGTCAGCTCCCGTGGGATCATTCTGCCTCAGTGACGGACAAGGAGGCCTGGCGCTCCTGCCAGCCGCCCAGGCCGTCTGGAACGATTTCCGTCAAGATCAGCTTGTTTTCCGTCACTGCGATGATTTTGCCAAAATTCTGGCCCAGGTAGTTGTCGGGCTTCACCCGATAGATGATGCCATCCGGCGCCTTCACCAGGCCCCAGCGCTCGTCCCTGAACTCCACGGAGCCGATCATGCGCAGGGTGTCCAGGGGATAGTTCTCCAGCACCTCCTTGCGCCGGTTGACATTGGGCCGGATGCCGGAGATCACCTTGTTGACCTCCTGGTTGGCCTTGACCTCGGACTTCCACGTCTCGAAGGGATCCTTCAGTTCTGCTGCACTGTAGATATAGGTTCCGGCGGGTCTGAACCGGGGCAGGGGTTCCACCTTGCCCTTTTTCATCTTCGCCTCGTTGATGAACTGCTCCAGGTCGTTCATGCCGCTCTCGCTGCAGCCGGAGAGCAGCAACAGCGCGGAGATGAGGACCGCGATGCCTGCCGCCTGACTGTCAATCCGCATCGTCATTACGCACCCTTCTTGTTGTTCTTGCCCTTGCCGGCAGTGGCCACCTCGCTCTCACCCTCTTCGAGATAGCGGTAGGTCTTGGCTGTCACCTCCATCACCAGGGTATCCTGTTCCTTGTCCTTGCGCGGTTCGATGGTGAAGTCGTGCAGGGTGACGATGCGCGACAGGGCCGCCACGTCGCTGACGAAGCGGCCGAACTGGTGATAGCGCCCCGTCACCGTGATCTTGATGGGCAGCTCCGCGTAGAATTCGGCGGGCTTTTCCTGCTGGGGCTTGAAGAGCTCGAATTCCAGCCCGTTCTCCAGGCCGGTCTGGGATATATCCACCAGCAGTTCCGCCACCTCGGTCTTGCTGGGCAGCTGCCGCAGCATGGTGCCGAAGGAACGCTTCATCTCCTCCATCTGGGCCCGGTAGGCGGGCAGGTTGGCGGCCTGGTGGGCCTTCCGGGTGAATACCTGCTTGAGTTCCTTTTCCTTGTTGCGGGCGGTTTCCAGCGCCGCGAGCTGGCTGCGGGTATCGAACCACAGGCCGGCGCCCAGCACCGCCAGGCTCAATATGACGATGGCGGTCACCTTGAGCCAGAACGGCCACCTGGCAACGTCGTTGAAATCGATTTTCTTCAGTTCTTCAAAATCGATCTTCATGACGGCTCTTCCGTTTTCTTCCCGTCCCCGCCGGCCTGGCCTGCCTGATCCGTCTGCTGTACCGTGAGCACGAAGCGGCTGGTGCGCACCCGGTCCTTGTCATTGGCCTCGATCACCTCCAGGCGCGGATTCTGGAACCATTGCGACTCGTCCAGGTTACGCATGAAGGATGACACCCGCGCATTGGACTGGGCCACGCCCTCGATGGTGATCTTGCGCCCCGACTGCTGCGCCTTTGTCAGATAGATACCACCGGGTATGCTGCGCGCGAGCTCGTCGAAGAGATGGACGATCTCCGGACGGCGGGTCTGCAACTGCTGGATGATGTTCATGCGCGCCAGCAACTTTTCCTTTTCCGATTTGAGCTCCTTGATTTCGCCGATCCTGCGGTCGAGCTTGGCGATCTCGCCCTCGATGAAATTGTTGCGCTGGTTCTGGTGATCGATGAGCCCGCCGATGTGAACATGGATATAAAAGATAATGGTGATCATGACAGCCGCGGCGCCGCCCGCGGCAGTGAAAAACTGCCGCTGCTGTTCTTTGCGCCGCGCCTCGCGCCAGGGCAGGAGATTGATGCAGGTCATCTCTCTGAAAACCTTCTCAGTGCCAGACCACAGGCAATCATCAGGGAGGAAGCATCGGCGCGAATGCCCTCGGGCTTGATGCGCGAGGTCAGGGACATGTTGGCAAAAGGGTTGGCTACCGAAGTGGTGATGCCCAGCTTGTCCTCGATCATGGCATCCACGCCCGGAATGGCAGCACAGCCGCCGGCCAGCACGATATGGTCCACGCTGTTGTGCTGGCTCGAAGAGAAAAAGAACTGCAGGGAACGGCTCACCTGCTGGATCATGGCCTCCTTGAAGGGCTGCAGCACTTCCGGCTCGTAATTGTCGGGCAGGCCACCCTGTTTCTTGGCCAGGCCGGCCTCGTCGTAGGAAAGACCGTAACGGCGCATGATCTCGTCGGTAAGCTGTTTACCCCCGAACACCTGCTCGCGGGTATAGATCACCTTGAAATCGTGGGAAACACTGAGCGTGGTCATGGTGGCGCCGATGTCCACCACGGCAATGGTCTTGCCCACGCCGTTGTCGGGCAACTGGTGCCCGAGAAGGGAAAAGGCCGCTTCCATGGCGAAGGCCTCCACGTCGACGATCTTCGCCGTCAGTCCGCCGATCTCCAGGGCAGCGACGCGGATGTCCACGTTCTCGCTGCGCGAGGCGGCCAGCAGGACATCCACCATCTCCTCGTTCTGCTCCGATGGACCCAGCACCTCGAAATCCAGGTTCACCTCCTCCATGGGATAGGGAATGTACTGATCGGCCTCGAGCTGGATCTGGTCGGCCATCTCGTCGTCCGTCATGTTGGCCGGCATGGCGATGATCTTGGTGATCACCGCGGAACCGGCGACGGCGACCGCGGCCTGCTTGGTGCGGGTCCCGGCCCGGGTGACGGCCCGCTTGATGGCGCCGCCCACCGCCTCCACGTCGGCGATGTTCTTTTCCTCGACGGCGTTCTCCGGAAGCGGTACCACGGCATAGCTCTCCACCCGGTAACGGTTGCCGCTCTGCCCCAGCTCCAGCAGCTTCACCGACGTGGAACTGATGTCCAGGCCGATCAAGGGGGGGGTGGATTTATTGAACAACTGGAAATTCATCAGGTTCCTTTATCCAGCACGGGACCAAAACGGGAAAACCTGGGCCGTTTTGGTATACTCTCCCGGCAGTCAACTATAGGTAGTAATCTCTGGGATGACAATGTTCATTCGCCTACCGTGATGTTATCGTCCGATTCCGGAAAAAGTTTTATACTGGGACTACCTGTTGGCGTGAAGCATCTCCCGTTGCGACCGGTTTCACACCTGTTTTCATGACCGATTTCTCATTTTCCCGCCGCCCATGAAACTGTTGCGCAAAATCTTCAAGGCCGGGCTGTTCGTCACTGCCGGCGCTGCGCTGCTGGGCCTGTTGCTCACCGTGGGCGCCTATTTCTATATCGCGCCCAACCTGCCCTCCATCGAGACCCTCAAGGACATCCGCCTCCAGGTGCCGCTGCGCGTCTACAGCCGCGACATGAAGCTCATCGCCGAATTCGGTGAAAAGAAGCGCACGCCCATCCGCTTCTACGAAACCCCGGACCTGATGATCCAGGCCATCCTCGCGGCGGAGGACGACCGCTTCTTCCAGCATCCGGGTGTGGACTATCACGGCATCCTGCGTGCCGCCTACAACCTGATCCGCACCGGCGAGAAGACCCAGGGCGGCAGCACCATCACCATGCAGGTGGCGCGAAATTTCTTTCTCAGCCGTGAAAAGACCTACCTGCGCAAGCTCAGCGAAATCTTCCTCGCGCTCAAAATCGAGCAGGAATTGAGCAAGGAAGAGATCCTGGAGCTCTATCTCAACAAGATCTACCTGGGCAACCGCGCCTACGGCATCGCCGCCGCCGCCCAGACTTATTACGGCGTACCCCCCCGGGAACTCACGCTGGCACAGATGGCCATGATCGCCGGCCTGCCCAAGGCGCCCTCCCGCTACAACCCCCTGGCCAACCCGGAGCGCGCCCTGCAACGTCGCGATTATGTCCTGCGGCGCATGCTGAAACTCGGCTACATCGACACGGCCCAGTACCGCCAGGCCCGCAACGAACCCGACAATGCGCGCCTGCACGGCCTGAACATCGAACTCGAGGCGGCCTACGTGGCCGAGATGGTCCGCAAGCACATGCTGGAACAGTACGGCGAGCTGGCCTATACGGCGGGTTTCAAGGTCATCACCACCATCGACTCGCGCCTGCAGGCCGCCGCCGACCGGGCCCTGCGCCAGGCCCTCCTGGCCTACGACAGACGCCATGGCTATCGCGGCGCGGAAGATCACGTCGATCTCACCACCCTCGGCAAGACCCGCCCGCTCGCCGGCCTCTTCGACGACCGGCCCGCCTTTGCCGGGCTCCTGCCGGCGCTGGTATTGAGCGTGGGAGAGCGGGACGCCACCGTCATCCTGCCGGACGAACGGATCGTCGTCATCGACTGGGAGGGATTGTCCTGGGCAAGACCCTACATCGATGACAATCATCTGGGCCCACCGCCCGCCGGCGCATGGGAAATCCTGCAGGCGGGCGACATGGTGCGCGTGCAGCGCGGCGGTGACGGCCGCTGGCGCCTGGCCCAGCTCCCAGAGGTGGAAGGCGCCCTGGTGGCCCTGCGCCCCGGCGATGGCGCCATCGTGGCCTTGAGCGGCGGTTTCGATTTCCTGCGCAGCAAGTTCAACCGGGTCACCCAGGCACGCCGGCAGCCTGGCTCCAGTTTCAAGCCCTTCATCTACTCCGCCGCCCTGGAGAAGGGTTTCACGGCCGCGAGCATCATCAACGATGCGCCGGTGGTATTCGAGGATCCGGCCCTGGAGAGTGCCTGGCGTCCCGAGAACTACAGCGGCAGGTTCTTCGGACCGACCCGCCTGCGGGAAGCCCTGGTGAAATCACGCAACCTGGTCTCCATCCGCCTGCTGCGCGCCATCGGCATCGATTACACGCTGGACTATGTCAGCCGCTTCGGCTTCCCCGTCTCCCGGCTGCCCCGCAACCTCTCCCTTGCACTGGGCAGCGGTGCCGTCACTCCGCTGCAACTGGCGCAGGGCTACACGGTGTTCGCCAATGGCGGATTCAGGGTGAAACCTTATTTCATCGAGCGGATCCTGGGACCCAATGACGAACTCGTCATGGCGGCTGCGCCTGCCATCGCGTGCCAGGATTGCGTCCCGGAGGCGGGCACGGCAAAGAATCGGCCCACGCGGGCGGCCGCCAGGGAGACAGGCGACGGAACGGACGGGCAGGCCGGTGGAGACGCCGCCCCCCCGCTGGCGGAACAGGTCATCACGCCGGAGAATGCCTATCTCATGACCTCCATGATGCGGGACGTGATCCGCCGCGGCACGGGCCGCCGCGCCCGCAGCCTGGGGCGCAAGGACATTGCCGGCAAGACCGGCACCACCAACGACCAGCGTGACGCCTGGTTCGCCGGCTTCAATCCCGACCTGGTCGCCGTGAGCTGGGTGGGTTTCGACAAGACGCGCTCCCTGGGCAACCGTGAAACCGGCGGACGCGCCGCCCTGCCCATGTGGATCGCCTTCATGAAAACGGCGTTGAAGGACATCCCCCAGCGCCCGCTCCAGCGCCCGCCGGGGCTCATCACCGTGCGCATTGACCCTGCCACGGGCCTGCGCGCCAGCGCCCATCAGCGGCGCACACTCTTCGAGACCTTCCGCACCCACTTGGTGCCGGAGCGCTATGCCGAGGCCCCCTCACCGCAGGTGAACCAGCCCAAGGCGGAGGGCACAGCACCAGTCGTCACCGAGATACCCGAACAGCTCTTCTGAGACCCGCGCGGCCGGCCACTGTTCACTGTCGCAACCGGCCACGACCCCGCCGTCAGTCCCCCTGTCCCGCCTGGCGCCGGTCCAGCGGGGTGTAGTCGCGCCGCGGGTGACCGGTGTAGATCTGTCGGGGGCGACCGATGCGCTGGTCGGGCTCGGCAATCATCTCCATCCACTGGGCCACCCAGCCCACGGTGCGGGCGATGGCGAACATCACCGTGAACATGTTCACGGGGATGCCCAGCGCCTTGTAGATGATGCCCGAGTAGAAATCCACGTTGGGATAGAGCTTGCGCTCGATGAAATACTCGTCCTGCAGGGCGATCTCCTCCAGGCGCATAGCCAGTTCAAAGAGCGGGTCGTTGGCATGATCGAACTTGGCCAGCACCTGGTGACACATCCTGCGGATGATCTTGGCGCGGGGATCGTAGTTCTTGTAGACCCGGTGACCGAACCCCATGAGGCGGAAGGGGTCGCTCTTGTCCTTGGCGCGGGCGATGTACTTGGGAATGTTGCCCACCTCGCCGATCTCCTCCAGCATTTTCAACACCGCCTCGTTGGCGCCCCCGTGGGCGGGACCCCACAGGGCGGTGATGCCCGAGGAGATACAGGCGAAGGGATTGGCGCCGGAGCTGCCCGCCAGGCGCACCGTGGCGGTGCTGGCGTTCTGCTCGTGGTCGGCGTGGAGGATGAAGATCATGTCCAGCGCCTTCTCCGCCACCGGATCCACCACGTAGTCCTCGCTGGGCACGGAGAACATCATGTGCAGCAGATTGCCGCAGTAGCTGAGATCGTTGCGCGGGTAGATGAAAGGCTCGCCGATGGAATACTTGTAACAGCCCGCGGCGATGGTGGGCATCTTGGCCACCATGCGCAGGGCCGCCAGTTCACGGCTGGCGGGGTCGTGGATGTCGGTGGAATCGTGGTAGAAGGCAGACAGGGAGCCCACCACCCCCACCATGCTCGCCATGGGATGGGCATCGTGGTAGAAACCCTGATAGAAACTCTTCAGGCTCTCCTTGATCATGGTGTGCTTGGCGATGGTGCGGGTAAACGCATCGAGTTGTGCCTTGTCGGGCAACTCGCCGTAGAGCATCAGATAGGCCACCTCCAGGAAACTGCTCTGCTCGGCCAGCTGTTCGATGGGGTAGCCACGATAGAGAAGCACGCCCTCGTCACCGTCGATATAGGTGATGCCGCTGCTGCAGCTGGCCGTGGACTGGAAACCCGGGTCGTAGGTGAGATAGCCGAAGTCGCGATAGAGCCGGCTGATGTCCATGGCGGGGGGGCCCAGGGTACCGTGGCGCACTTCCAGTTCCATGCGCCGCCCCGTTGCATTGTCGATGATCGTCACGGTATCGCGTGCCATATTCCCCTCCTTAACGGATAAGGCCCCGTCAGCCGCTGGCACCGCCGGGCAGGCGGGCGCGGCCGGGAGCGGTCACGAGTTGGACAGCGCAGCGAGATCCTTGCGCACCTGGGCCACGGAGGCGGCGAACTGACGTTGCTCCTCCTCGCTCAATTCCAGCTCCACCACTTGGCGCATGCCCTCTGCGGCCAGCACCACCGGCACGCCGATGGCCAGATCACGCTCGCCGTATTCCCCGTCGAGAATGGCCACGCAGGGCAGCACGCGCTTGCGGTCGTTGCACACGGCATTGACCATGGTGGCGACCGCGGCGGCGGGCGAGTCGTTGGCGCTGCTGGTCTTTTTCAGGGCGAGGATCTCGGCCCCGCCGTTGCGGGTCCGTTCCACGATGCGGTCGATCTGGCCCTGGCCGAGGAAATGGGCGATGGGAATGCCGTTGATGGTGGTGTAACGGCTCATGGGCACCATGGAATCGCCATGCCCCCCCAGCACCAGGGTCGTGATGTCGCGGATGGAAAAACCGGTCTCCAGGGCGATGAAGCTCGCCATGCGCGCCGCATCGAGGACGCCGGAAAGCCCGAAGACGCGATGCCGGGGCCAGCCCGTCTGTTTCCACACTGCATAGGTGAGCACATCCACGGGATTGGTGACCATGATGACAATGGCCTCGGGGGCGTGACGCTGGATATCCGCCGTGATGCCGCGGATGATCTCCAGATTGGCATCCAGGACATCGGAGCGGGACATGCCCGGCTTGCGGGGCAGTCCGGCCGTCACGATGACGAGATCCGAGCCGGCCATGGCCGCGGGATCCTCGTCGCCCGTGACGCGGGTATCGAAGCCGAACAGAGTGGCGGATTCCTGGATGTCCAGTGCCGTGCCCCGCGCCACCCCTTCGCGGATGTCGATGAGCGTGACCTCGTGGGCCAGTTCCTCGTTGGCCAGAATCTGGGCAGTGGATTCGCCCACGCGGCCAGCGCCGATGATGGTGATCTTCTTCATGGCAGCTCCTTTCCCTGTGCGATTTCGATTTCAGGGTCCGCTTCCCAAAGTCCGATCCAGGGCCGGTGCGCAGCCTTGGCCGTATCCAGAAACATCGGCCTTCTGCCTGCATATCTGAACACCGCCTTTATCCTTCCAGTGCATCCCCCACCTCATCCCCCATTTCATCCCGGGCCGGAAGCGGCCTGGTACCACCACACGCCGCTACACTATAAGATAAGGTGTGGGAAAAGGGAATGCGGCAGGCACAAGGGAAAAGGCCGTCAGGCGCAGGCCTCCGCCAGTGCCTCGTCGCGACGGGGCCGGTCGTCGGAGGCGTCTTCCGCCGCGCCGGAGGCGATGGCGGCCGCGGCGACGGCCGGAGGGATCCGTTCCAGGAGCCGTGGATCCAGGGGCTTGGGAATGATGTACTCGGCCCCGAACTCCAGATGACTCAGGCCATAGGCCTGCAGCACCTCGGCGGGCACCGCCTCGTGCGCCAGATCCGCCAGGGCATGGACGCAGGCCACCAGCATCTCCTGATTGATGGTGCGGGCCCTGACGTCCAGGGCACCGCGGAAGATGAAGGGAAATCCCAGCACGTTGTTGACCTGGTTGGGATAGTCGCTGCGCCCTGTGGCCATGACGAGATCCGCGCTGGCCGCCCGCGCGAGCCGGGGATCGATCTCCGGGTCGGGATTGGACAGCGCGAAGACGATGGGGCGGGGCGCCATGGAACGGATCATGTCCTGCGTCACCAGGTCGGGTCCCGACAGGCCGATGAAGACATCGGCGCCCCGCATGGCATCCGCCAGTCCGCGCTCGCGGGTCTCCACCGCGAATGCCTGCTTGTAGGGGTTGAGATCCTCGCGCCCGGCATGGATCACCCCGCCGCGGTCCAGCAGGCGGATATTGTCCCGATCCGCGCCCATGGCGAGCAACAGGCGCATGGAGGCGATGCCCGCCGCGCCCGCGCCGAGACAGACGATCTTCGCCTGCTCCAGGCGCTTGTCCTGCAAGGCCAGCGCATTGAGCAGGGCGGCGACGATGATGACCGCCGTCCCGTGCTGGTCATCGTGGAACACGGGAATGTCCAGGCGCGCCTTGAGGGCCGTCTCGATCTCGAAACAGCGCGGCGCAGCGATGTCCTCCAGATTGATGCCGCCGAACGTGGGCGCGATGCGCACCACGGTCTCGACAAAGTCTTCCACCGTCTTGGCGTCCACTTCGATGTCGAAGACATCGATCCCCGCGAACTTCTTGAACAACACTCCCTTGCCTTCCATGACCGGCTTGCTGGCCAGCGGCCCCACATTACCCAGTCCCAGCACGGCACTGCCGTCGCTGATCACCGCCACCAGGTTGCCCTTGGCGGTATAGCGGTAGGCGGCCTCTGCATCGCGGGCAATGGCGCGCACCGGCTCGGCGACGCCCGGCGTATAGGCCAGCCCCAGGTCGTCCTGGGTCGCACAGGGCTTGGTAATGGCCATGGCGATCTTGCCGGGCCGGGGCAGTGCGTGATAGGCCAGCGCGGCCTGCTTGCGGTCTTCGGTCATGCTCGCTCCAGTTTCGTTGCGATATCCAAATTATATGTCAACGCGCCGTCACGGAACCCGGGATTATCCGCGAAACCGCACTTTACTGCAAGCGGTTGTAGAAACTGCGTTTTTTATTCTTCACCTTCATCAGAAGACAAAAGGCGCAGGGCAAAGGGATGGCGGATCTGCATCACCAGGCGGCCGCGCCGGGGATGCAGCCATCCCCGCGCCTCGACACGACGCCCGGCATGGGCACCCAGGTCGAAATCGCCGAAATAGTCCAGGTCCCGCCGCGCAATGCGCAAGGCCACGCCCCCTTCCAGGTTCAGCCACAGTGACCGCCGGCTCTCTCCCGTGCGCAGCACCCGGCCGGTGATGATGCGAAACCCCCTGTCCCGGGCGCTCAGGCGCGCCGCCGGGCGGGGGCGGAAATAGTCCAGGGACCAGACGCCCCGGCGGGCGCTGCGTGCCCGGGCCTCGTTGCGCCGGTAGCAGGCATGCTGCCAGAGATTGGGCGGCACGGCGACGACAAAACCATACCCCTGGCGCAGCAGCCAGGCAGTGATATTCTCGCCACCGGCATAGACATGGGCCAGCAGGCGCCCGTAGCGGTCACGCCGGTCGCGGCCATAGCGCAGGGCCAGCGTGGCGCCCTTCCCGAGGCGTTTGCGCAATTCATCGCGCAGGGCATCCCGGGCAGCCACGGCCAGGGGCTCGGCCGGTCTGTCGTCGCGGGCCAGCTCCGGCGTGTTGATCCCGATGAGGCGTACCTTGCGGCCGTCCGCCAGCACCAGGGTATCGCCGTCGTGGACCCATTTGAGCACGGCCCGCTCGTCGATGCGGTCCGCCGGGCAGGGGACAGCGGCCACCGCGCCGGCCCAGGCCGCAGGCAGCAGGCAGATGAGCCACAGCAGAAAGCGGCGGCACGGTGTCGAAATCAGAGGGCGAACAAGGGTCGCGGAATCAAAAAAGGGCGCACCCGCGGCACGCCCTTTCTTCACGATCCCCCGGCCCGAAGGCCGGGCGGATACCGAATGAGGGATCAGTGTTTCCTGCCGTACTTCTGCTTGAACTTGTCCACCCGCCCGGCCGTATCCACCAGTT
>Ga0256839_1001145_pt1 | contig 32965 bp, 32 predicted proteins | sample 354166metaG_FD_185968 | JGI IMG/M metagenome (GOLD analysis project Ga0256839, IMG submission 185968) | Hydrothermal vent microbial communities from Mid Atlantic Ridge, Atlantic Ocean - 354-166 | ecosystem: Environmental > Aquatic > Marine > Hydrothermal vents | place: Atlantic Ocean: Mid... | reverse complement strand
ACCGGCCTGGAAAAGACCCTGTTTGGAGAACTTTTCTTTCTGGTCAAGGATAACAATTTTCGCAGTTGGATTTTTCTCTTTGAAAATCTTGGCGATCATTGACACCCGCTCATATGGTCCAGGAGGGCAACGGAAAGGATTTGGTGGGGGAACCATAACGAATGTTCCGCCTTCTTTCATGTTTTCGACCTGGGCTTTCAGCAATTGTACCTGGCTGCCTGATTTCCAAGCATGTGGCATGGCGTTGGTTGCTTCAACCGAATAGCCGGGCAGTGACTCATATTTAAGATCAATACCAGGTGATACAATCAAACGATCATAGGGCACCATTGCACCGGATGAAAGCACGACCATCTTTTTCGCACGGTCAACAGAAACAGCCCAGTCATGCACCACATTGATACCATGGTCATAGGCCAGTTTTTCGTAGGTATGACCAATGGATTCATAATCAACAACACCGCCGAGATAAAGGTTGGAAAAGAAGCAAGTGTAGTATTTTTTGGTAGGCTCAATCAGGGTTACTTCGATTGCGCCTTTTGAGCCCATGGCAACGTAGCGTGCGGCAGTAGCACCGCCCGCACCACCACCAATGACAACAACTTTAGGCGTTGCCGCCTGTAGTAATGTTGGTGCGCCAATTGCGCCGACAGCAGCAGATGCACCTGCCAGTTGTCCAAATTTTCTGCGTGAGATTTTTGCCATTTTTTTCTCCCAATGGTTTTGTGAAATGTTTATGGGTCGGTTATTCGCTGTCCTCTTTTGGTTTGATTGTCGCGAAATATTGAGCCAGAGAGGCCATCTCATCGGGACCCAAACGGGTTGCGATGTTCTGCATAACCTTGTTTTCAAGCTCTTTGTCTTTGTAGGCCGTCAATACGGCTATAAAGGATTCTGGATCCCAATCGATAATGCTGGGAATATTACTCTCTTTGCCTGAAAGTAAATGGCAACTCGTACACTCAGATGCCAAATACTCGCCATATTCTAAACTGACTTCTGCAATTGATGATTGAGAGTATAACGCAAACACAAGCGTTAACGCAGAGGTGCGCACCATGTATATCATGTAGTTCCCACACTATTATTCGTTTAGACGAATGTTTATATATAAACTTTGAAAAATCAAGCTAATAATACTACATTAGACTGTTCTAATTAACTAAAATTCCACAAGCGGGAATAACTGGTCTTGTAAGTATATGTAAAATAAAGAATTTTCAAATTTTACGGCACTATGAGCTGATTTATTTTCAAGCTCCCCTTTTGATGTTGACTATGAGAATGGCTCAGATTGGTAAATTGTTTCGAATTGAGTATTGGAGGATGGACACATGCGGTTTGTTCATTTCTAATATACTGGTTTCCAATCATGTCGGGCATAAGGCAATTATGTTGAAGTTTTCGATTATCCGCACAATTGCTATCGCGCTGATTGGGTGCGTGTCGACAGTTTCTATTGCCTATTCGGATACTCTTAGCATTGGTGTTTTGGCCCATCGCGGTGCGGAGTTTGCACTTCAGCGCTGGCGCCCGACGATTGCCTATATTGATGCCCGACTGCCGGATGATGATGTCGTATTGCGGCCATTGTCGCTTGAGGGGGTTCAGGCGGCACTTGATAATAATGAAATCAATTTTTTGCTGACAAATCCAGGGCATTACTACGGCGTATCAGATGCATTTCGGCTCACCAAGGTTGCCACGCTGAAATCTGATCGAGGCGGCCAGCCCGCCACAGGAAACAGGTATGGAGCGGTAATTTTTACCAAAGCCAACAGGCATGATATCCGCTCTCTGGGGGATTTGAGAGATAAATCGTTTGCAGCGGTTGCGCCCAGTGCTTTTGGTGGTTTTCTTGCTGCTGCCTTTACCATGCAGAGCAGCGGGATTGACCCTCATAAGGATTTGCGGGCAATAAAATATCTGGGCTTTCCGCAGGATGAAATTGTAATGGCGGTAATTCGGGGGGAGGAGGATGCGGGAACCGTGCGAACCGGAATTATTGAATCAATGATTGCGGCTGGAAAAATTTCACGAGGTGACATACGCATTCTCAATCCGCAGAAGATTGACGGGTTTGAATTATCCCTGTCAACGAACCTGTTTCCTGAATGGACCTTTGCGGCAACTCGCATAACATCGGCAAAAATGCGCAAACGTGTTGCCCAGATTTTGTTTGCCATTGACGAGGCTAATGAGGCAGCGCGCCAGGGCCGCTATGGGGGCTGGAATACACCGATGTATGATGGTGGAGTTCGCAAGCTTTTGCTGGCTGTTCAAAAAGCAGGCACTAAACGTGAGCCTGATATGTATAAATGGATAATTTCCGGCATTGCGATTGTGCTTTTATTGGGTGGTGGGGTGCTTTATTGGCAGCTCAAATTTTTTCGCCAAAACCCACGTACCGCGAGCGGCAATACTGATGGTCGGCCATTTCTACGATTGACCCCTCGCGAAAATGAAGTTCTGGGGCTGGTGGTTTCTGGAAAGACCAATAAAGAGGTTGCAAGAGCGTTGGAGATTAGTCCCAAAACCGTTGAGTTTCATCGTAAGCATCTGATGGAAAAACTGGATGCTGATAGTCTGGCGGATCTGGTTCGAATTGCCATTGAACGTGAATTGCTTAGCAATCAGACAGGTTAGCAGGCCTAAACCTAGGGTGTTTCCGAGGGTGATGTACAGGTTCATACCAGCTATTAAGCCGGGGTTTAGGCAACTACCCTCTCACAATCATACGCCTCAATTCCGGTCAACGAACCGGGTTTGGCGGTGATCAATTCGGGAGGAGAAAACCAATGAAAATTTTTGTATCGATAGGCATTGCTGTTGCATTATTCGCATCAGCATCATTTTCAAGCTTTGCTGCAAGTGATGCGGGTCATTCAAAAGATTATCGTACGTTCAATTCAGATGGCACGATTGATTACGGCAAGATCGGTGATAGCTATACAGCATCGCTGGTGATGTATCTGGCAGGCAATCAGTTCATGGTGATGGAAGAGCTGATCAAGGATTTTCAGGCCAAACACAGTGACATCAAGTCGATCTATGTGGAAACCATTCCACCGGGGCAAATTTTAAAAGGGCAAATTCTCAAGCAGGGTGAAATCAATGGGCAGAAAACTGCGATGAACCCGGACCTGTTTGCCAGTGTTAATCTGGGCCACCTGAAGAAATTGAAGGCCAAGGGAGTGATGAGCGATTACATCGTCTACATTCATAACAAACTTCAATTGATGATTGCCAAGGGTAACCCGAAAAATATTAAGGGCGTTAAAGACCTTGGGCGTGATGACATTGTCCAATCGCACCCTAATCCACTGACTGAGGGTATTTTCAAATTCTACGGTTCTAAGATGTTAAAGGAGCTGGGCCTGTATGAAAAAGTGACAGGTGATGCAAAGTGTCGTTCGTGCTGGGCGGTTGAAGGCAAAACCTGGTTTACTTCGCGCCACCACCGTGAAACGCCAGACCGGATAGAAAACAATCAGGCTGATGTGGGAATTGTGTGGGTTTCTGAAATTGCGCATGCTAAAAAACTTGGGCGCCCGATTGATGGCGTGGAAATTACCCCACCCTATGATCAGGCGACCAAGGTCAATTATGCTATTGGCCCATTAACCAACGGTCGCAATCAGGCTAATGCGCGAGCATTTTTGAAATATCTGGCAACCGATCAGGCGCAGGATATTTATGCCAAATATGCGTTCGTGAAGGCGACGGCAGAAGAGCTGATTATTCGCCCGATTCCGAGCAAATAGTTGGGGGGAGTTTTAGAGAAACCCTGCAATTATAATAAGGATCACTAACCCACGTCGAATTGATTTGATCTATGGTGCTTCTGATGCAGAATGAATTGCGGTAATCTAAAGTCTATAATATTAAACAAATCTCGGGAGGAGAGAATATATGAAAAACCTAACCAAACTAATGATGGTCATTGCATTTGCATTTACCATTTTTACCATTGCGCCACAGAGTGTGTTGGCTGAACCGATCGTTCACAAGGTCGCCATTCATGTGGATGAGTCTGATCCAAAGAAGTTGAACATGGCGTTGAATAATGTGAAAAATGTTCGCAAATATTACGATGCCAAGGGTGAAAAAGTGATTATTGAAGTGGTGGTCTATGGCCCTGGTCTTCATATGTTGCGTAAGGATACCTCTCCGGTTGCTGACCGCATTGCTAAAATGTCGCTTGAAATTGATAATTTGCAGTTCTCGGCTTGTGGTAATACCCACAGCAAGATGTCTAAAAAAGCAGGCAAAAAAATTGAGCTGATTGAAGAAGCTACAATGGTTCCCTCCGGCGTTGTGCAGTTAATTACGCTGCAGGAAGCCGGTTACAGCTATGTGCGTCCATAAGCACGGCAAGACTGGAAAGCCAATTTATTAGCCTTTACGCTCCGGGTGAAACCAAAAGTTTCCCGGGGCGTTTTTGTGCGATCCACCATTCGGCAAAAATCAGGTTTGGCACCCAGCACGACCAGGCAAGTATCAGTGACGCCTGCTCATAATCCATACCCGTTCCAAAAACGAGCCCGCCCAATTGCAGGCGTAAGGTTACTGCTGCGAAGGTCAAGGCAAAGGAGCGGATCATCCAATCCCTGTGCAATGAAATCCGGCCGGCACGGACATGCCAAATGGCCATTCCCGTGGTGATCACCCAAAGGAGGGAAAGCAGCGTAAACCCCCAAATGGCAATCGTGCCTGCAATGGCGTTTAATGCCAGAGACATTCCGCCGAGCGCGCCAACCATCACCGCAATCACGTAAACTCTGCCTGTCCAGCGGTGAATTTGTGGATATTGTTGGCGGATGTTTTTGGCGAATTGCGGAACCCCGCAAAGCAAGGCAATTGATGCAGCAATTATGTGCATCAAAAAGAAGATTTTTCGTTGCTGAATATGGTCGGCCATATCAAAAAACGCCTGGCCCAACCCAAGGGGGAGGGCGCGCAGCGTTGTAAGGGCAATCAATATGCTAAGCACTGCGACGGTGATATAGGCTGTTTTGGTCATTTTTTGACAATCCCCGGCTAAACTTGACGATGTCTAGTTATTGAATTATCTTGACAGTGTCAAGTAGCAGGTGGATAACATTGCAATGGATTATTTGATTTCATAAACCGCACAAATAAAGCCCCTTGTTTCAAGCTGTGGAATTTTTATGACCGCCTCAACAAAACCTTCACATCATCACGGGAACTTACGATCCGCGCTAATTGAGGCTGGAGTTCAGCTGTTACGCGAAGGTGGGCTTGAAGCCCTGACACTTCGAAAAGCTGCCGGCGTTGCGGGTGTTTCGCATGCGGCGCCTGCCCATCATTTTGCATCGCTGACAAATCTGCGTAGCGCTATTGCCGCCGCGGGATTTGAGATTTTTGATGCTTCGATGAAGTGTGAGATTAAGAAGGTATCACCATCAAATCCGTCAGAGGTAGTTCGTGCAGCATGCCGGGGTTACATTTTGTTCGCTATTGAGAACCCGGCGCTGTTTTCTTTGATGTTTGGCGGTACGGAATTGATCCGCGAAGAACCGCCGCTTGGCGCCAGTTCTGGCCATGCATATGAGACATTGACTAATATTTGCCTGCCATTTTCAACAGACGCGAAATCACTGGAAAAAATGCGTATGCTTGTTTGGTCACTGGTTCACGGGTTTACCAGTCTGATGCTGGCGCAGCAGAAAAATTTTCCTCTTGTAGATGATGCAATTCAACAATTTGAGGAAATGCTTCCGGATTTTTCAAAGTTTCAGAGTATGGAGTAAATTTCCTTTAATTGGCGCGCCAATTTTTTTGATCAATATGGAGCAGGTTTAAAAGAACTTGCCGGTTAGCCAAAGGCCGCCAATCAAAATGGCAAATGTTGCAAATGTTACCAATAAAACTGTGCCTGCTCCCGGCCGTTGCTTTGTGCTATGATCGTCATGTTCATTGCGCTCTGGCTTTGTTGAATGGCTGCCGTGTGCCGCATCAGTGCCGACTGAAATAGTCAGCATTCCATGTTTCATATTGTTGACGACCAGCCACCAGTTTATCGGATAGGCAAAAATAAAACCGACGATCATCGCCATTGACATAACAAACCAGAATTCAGGCTTGGCTGGATCCGGCGCACCTTCAATGCGCGGCATCAGATATTTCATGGTGATAACCATGCCGGCCATCAGCAGGTTCATTGATACCAGTTCGGGAATGAATGTTTCTTTGAGTGAGCGGATATAGGAGCCGCCAACCATATCGCGCATGGCGAATGCCTGAAAAAATGCCCAGCCAAAACCAAAGCCAAGGGCGTATTCAAGGGTGAAATCACCCCAGGTCGATAAATGAAACAAGGCTGCAAGCACCGCCCCAACGATTATGCCAATGCCATCTCCTGCCGCACAATGCATTGTTGATCCAAGCACCTGCCGCCAGGTTGTTGATACATATTGTTCGTGCGTCCCCTTTAAGGGTTCGCGGCAACCAAACACATAGAAAAATGCACCCAGAGGCCCGGTAAACGCAACCAGAATAATGAATGCCCATTTGAGCACTACTGATTCAGGCGTTTTTGGAATGTCAATAATAATGAATGCCAGCGATAGGCCCGTTAATACGAACCAGACAAGCATGATACCTTCAACCACGGTGCTATCCTTAATGTTGTAATGGCACTATTGGGCAATTTCGGAGTTTTGGAAAGTAAATTTCCTGTAATTTTAGCGATCAGTAGTGCCGAGCTTTGCGGAGCGCGGCTTACCAGCCGACAAAAAAGCCCGGCGGGATAATTCTCGCCGGACTTGTTTCTGAACAAATTCTGCTCGTATTACATTCCTAGGACCTTGATGCGGTCATTTTCCAATGGTGGCACAACGCCAAGTCGGGTGATGTATTTTTCCATCAAATCATAGACCGCAGGCCCTTCTGTGCCCTCATTGACTGAGGCCCAGCCCGCGACCACATAATTTTGCGTGGCCTCAATTGGTTTACCTGATTTAATGCTGGTCATGTTGGTGATGCGGTAGCCGATTTCTTTCTTCGGCTCGATTGTGTAGCTCATGCCACCAACCCGCACCATATCGCCGCCCTGTTGATAGAACGGGTCTTTGTTGAACAGGTTATCGCAGACATCTTCCAAAATGTCGTGGATCTGCTTGCCCGACATCTCCAATCGGTAAACAGAAGGATATGTCATCGATGTTTGGGTGTAGAGGTCATCAATGGTAATATCCTGACCCGGCAACAAGGTTGTGCCCCAGCGGAAGCCGGGTGAAAGCGAGATTTCAGCATCGCGCTCTTCAATCAGTCCCTGACAGATGAGATCATCCCAGGTGCCATTGAAGTTGCCACGACGATAGAGCAGGCCTTCGCTTTTGCCGATAACCCGCTGGCATTCCTGTTCATAAGGAGCGCGTACCTCATCAATTTTTGCGGCCATTTCAGGGTCGCGGTCGATCACATCAGAGAATACCGGAATAAGCGATGAGGAGAAATCAACGACCTTGCCGCCTTTAACGTCCAGATCAATACGGCCGAGATATTTGCCGTGAGAACCTGAGGAAAGCAAAATGGTCTTGCCGACGGTGATTGCGTGCGGAATGGCATCGTGGGTATGGGCGGCCAAAATAACATCAATGCCGGTTATGACAGTTGCGAGCTTCTGATCTACATCAAAACCGTTGTGGGAGAGCAGAACGACAACCTGAGCGCCCTCATCACGGGCCTTGTTGACGTTTTCCTGCAGTGTTTCCTGGCGGATACCGAACGACCATTCCGGGAACATCCAGCGTGGATTGGCGATCGGCGTATAGGGCATCGCCTGGCCGATGACAGCTACCTTAACACCGCCCTTGTCGAACATTTTGGTGCTCTCAAAAACCGGCTCCTCGAAATCAGTATCAACGATATTGCTGGCCAGGAATGGATAATCCATCTGTTCGATGATTTCTTTGACCCTGTCGGCACCAAAGGTGAATTCCCAGTGGCCAACCATAGCATCCGGCTTCAAAAGTTTGAAGCAATCAACCATGTCCTGACCATTGGTTTTGAGTGACGTGTAGGATCCCTGCCAGGTATCTCCGCCATCGAGCATCAAAACCTTGTTGTCGCCGCGCTCGCCGCGAATGGCTTTTACCAAGGTGGCGGTGCGATCCAGCCCGCCCAGTCGGCCGTAGGCTTTGGCCATGTTGACATAATCAACCATGGTATGAGCGTAGGCGAGGGGGCTTCCCTTGTTTATACCAAAATGTTTCAGAAAATCTTCGCCAACCAGATGCGGCGGTATGCCTTCAAAGGCGCCAACACCGAAGTTTTCTGATGGGGGACGAAAATAGAGAGGCTTGAGTTGTCCGTGGACATCGGTGATGTGCAGCAGGGTTACCTGACCCTTGGAATCAAACTTCAGTAGATCATCCTGAGTGAGTTTTTGTTGTGCAGCAGCTTTGGTCAGGCCACCTGAAAAACCGGTAACAGATGCGGTAACAGCTGCCCATTGTAGAAAATCGCGTCTTGAAAACATTACTCAATACCTCTTGAGAGATGGAATTATCTGAACAAAGAAAAAGGGCGCATAACGCCCTTTTCCTAAACTTGTATCTGGCTCGGCAAAATCACCGGGCGGTTAATTTCGCCAGCCTGCCATGATCAGTTGCGAACTGCGGGGGTTTCAACAGAAAGACCCTGTCCACGTGATGCAACATAAAGTTCCAACGCCACGAACTCGTCGCCACCAACCTTGTAAGGTTTCGCACGGATGTTTTTCATGCAGCCTTTGAAGCGGCGGTGGACTGAACCAAGGCCATTCCATTTAAGTCTGTATGTCGGAAAACCGTTGATCTGACCCTGACTAAGATGGTCGGCACGAATGCGCTTGCCATAATTGTCTTCGTGGCAGTTTGCGCAAGACATATCGAGTTGGCCAACACGGGTATAATAGATTTTCTTACCCTTTTCGGCCCACTCACTCATTGGTCCGCTGGTGTCAACATTAACCGGCATACCGCGAGACTGCAGCCCAATGTAAGAAGTCATTGCCAGCATGTCGGCATTATCAAACTTAATCTTCTCGGCACCAAGGCGGTCCTTACGGCATCGGTTAATCTGCTGTTCAAGGGTAATTGGCTTACTTGTAGCCTTATCCCATTTTGGCATTGATGCACGAACACCTTTCATGGTGTCTTCTGCTTTGTCATGGCAAGAAGCGCAAGACTTGCCCTCACTACCGGTAACGGTTGTCCAAAGTTCCTTGCCGCGATCAACCGCACTGAAAGCCGGATTTTCGAAGTCATCAGTTTCGAGTGCCTGAGTTTCTTCGCTGCGGAATCTCCAGCCCGAATAAACTTCATCAACGGGTCCGTCTTCAGCGCCCTCGACCATTGTGGTCATTTTCATGCCTTCAATTACCAACTCATTGTCGTCAGCATCAGCCAAAGCAATAGAGCTGGACAGTGCAAATGCACCAATCGTAGCAAGTGTTAATTTTGTGAATCTCGTAGTGATCCCCATATTTTGTCCTCCCAGACCTGAATTCAAAAAATCAATTACTCAACAGCAATCTTTTTCTCTGTTGAATAAACTGAACCGTCATCGTCGGTCCAGGTGAATTTAAAAGTACCGGACTCGGTTACTTTCGCCTTGAACTGCACGTAAGGATTGGCAGACACTGAAGGCTCCAGATTGGCTGAAAAGACTTCAGCGCCATTAAACTCAACCTTAAAGTGATTGATAATTCGGCGAGGAATAAGTTCGCCGGTTTTCTTGTCTTTACGACGGCCTGATTCCATTTTGTGGCTGATCAAGGTTTTGATTGTGATAATATCACCCTTGGCCGCTTTTTTAGGAACCTTCACGCGTGGTTTTGATTTAGCCATAATACTCTCCTGATCCCTGAATTAGCCGCCACAGCCGCCGATTGTGACCTTAATGGTTTTCTTGTCCATGAAAATGGAACCATCGCTCATTTTCGCCATTGCCAGCACTTCCTGGGTTTTCGCCAGTCTGATGCGGGTTGAAGCTGAGGCTTCACCACTCATCGGTGTGAAGTTAAATGTGCCAACTGCTGGTCCCGGGTTACCAAGAGCCAACAGCATTACAGATGCGACATGGTTGTCGGCAGTCATTGGGCTGTCTACTGTAAAGCTGATAGGGACCGTGTTGCCGTTTTCGGCAATTTCTGGCGCTTTGAGTTTGATTTTTCCAGCTGTGGCTTCTTTGCCGCCAGAAAACTCTGCAATCAGCTTGTCGGACTCTTCCGTTGCAAATGCGATGGTTGCCTGAGAGCCCAGGGTAGCGAAAGCAACTGCGCCTGCACCAAGCATAAACGTTTGACGTCTTGTCACGTTCATGGTTCTTCCTTCCAAGTTAAATGTTGTTGAACTGAGATAATCTGTCCGCTAGGGGAATTATTTCAGGGTTTTAAGATAGGCAATCACGTCCTCAACCTGCTCGGCATTAAGGATGGTTTTGCCTGAGAATTTCTTCAAAGTGCGAACGCCATTTTCCAAACGATAAAACGAAGGCATAATGGTTGCTTCACCAAGCACGGCTTTTGAATTAATCATAATTGCGCGAAGCTGTTTTTCCTCATAGCGACCGGCAACACCGTCAAGTGGCGGGCCAACTTCCCCATGAAAGGGCAGGTTTGCAAGGTCCTTGTTCGCATGGCACGCTAGGCAATTGCCCAATTTGCGATTTGCGAATGTTTTCTTGCCTTTTTCTGCATCCCCGACACCGCCGGTCAATGACTTTTCAAATACACCGTCTTTAATCATCGCCATTTCTGGTGATACGGTTTTTGAATGAGATCCCGCTTGTGAGTACGTAGCACCCAAAAGCACAGCACCTGCGGCTGCAAATGCAATAACAAAACTCTTCTTCATAAATTATGCCCCTCCCAAGGTCTTATTTATGGCCTGATGACTAACGCTAACACCCGTAATTCGAAAACACAATATCAAATGCGAGTTTGTGAATAGAATGATCCTATGTGCTTAACATTTGTCATCATCTGATTGTTCCCCACACGCAAAAGTTCATTATAAACGTGTGGTTAATTCTCAAAGCAAATCTGGCGTGTCAAAACAATTAAACTTTTGGCTAACGCGCCGAAAAGTGAAACCACAGTAATTTGCCTAATTTGTCGCAGGAAGGAATCACCCAAAAACTGAAAATTATTTTCGGGTAATCTGATCCAAAATTAATTGCTGAGTCGACCCTGCTCACGCAATTCATTTATAATGCGGGCGTGGTATTTTTGAAAATGCTCATCGCTGTTATAGCCCTTGGCCTTAACCCAGCGAAACATATTCAGCGTGGTCCATTTGCCAAATGCACCGGGCATTGTTGATACCGAGGCTTGAGCCAATGTACCACCCTTAGGTGCTATTTCCGGCAGGAAAACGATGGTTGGCGTGAAAACCAGTCCCCATTTTCTGATGGCTTTCTTTTCGCTCAAAACCTCTCCATCAAGGTCGGTAACTTCTTCATCCCCGAACATATTATATTGGATGATTTTGAAGTTTTCTTTGAGGTAGTTTGCGACTTCCGGATCGGATAAAACGGTTTCGTGCAATTTTCGGCAATAGATACAGCCGCGCTGTTCTATTATAATGGCCAGTCTTTTACCTTCATCTGCGGCGGCTTTAATATCCTCGCGTACATCTTTAAAAGTAATGCTGAACCAGGGTTGTTTATGAAGCCCATCTTCGCCGATTTCTACGGCCAGGGCGGGTAGAGCAAAAAACAGCATCATGCTGCTTGCCATAATTTTTGCAAAAATATTCATTTTAAAACCTTCCCTCGTACCGTTGTTATAAAAGCAAGCTATTGAACACCGGAAATGTCTCCAACATCCAGGCGGATACTCTGGACACTTGTCCTGTCATAAACATAATCCCGGTGATCACCAGCATCGCCCCCATGAACTTTTCAACCTTACCCAGGTGCTTTTTGAAGCGTGCCATGAAATTCATGAATGGGCCAGCAAATAATGCGGCGGCCAAAAACGGCAGACCTATGCCCATCGAATAGGAAAACAACAGTGTTGCCCCGCGCATGGCGCTATCTTCGGCGCCGGCGACAAACAGAATTGCGGCCAAAACAGGTCCAACGCAAGGGGTCCAGCCAAAGGCGAATGCGAGGCCCATTAAATAGGAGCCGGCAAGGCCTGCGGGTTTGCTTTTTACCTGTACGCGGGCCTCGCGATAAAGCATTGATATTTTGAATAGGCCCAGAAAGTGCAGGCCCATTATAAGGATAACAACACCGGCTAAAATTGATAACGTGTCGAGGTATTGGGTTATGGCTTTACCGACGAAGGATGCGGTTGCACCAAGTGAGATGAATACGGTCGCGAATCCAAATACAAAAGCAAGGGCTGCAATGAACACTCTGCCAGCCGCGGCTTTGGTGTTTTCGCGGCTTTCGGTTAATTCATCAAGTGAAATGCCGGCCAGATAACACAGATATGGTGGCACAATGGGTAGAATGCAGGGGGAAATAAATGATACGAGCCCCGCGAAGAAAGCACTCCAGAATGATATATCGAATCCCATTTTTTTCCCAAGTAAAGTTTTTTCTATTCAAACATTCTTAATATGTTATGTTACCGGGTGCAATTTATTTATGGGCTAATTATTGGGAGTTAACAATTGTTTGGAATCATTGGATCACCCCTGCGGTCATTTTTGGTGGCGTCACTACTTCTGATTTCTTCTTTTTCTAATTCTATTGCCGCTGAATTGGTTATGCTGGAGGAGGATGGCTGCCCCTGGTGTCAGCGATGGCAGGAGGAAGTTGGCGTTATCTATTCAAAGACTGAAGAAGGAAAAGTGGCACCATTGCGGATGGTGGATATTCATGGCCCTTTGCCGGAGGATTTAAAATTCCTGGTGAAAGGTGGATTTACTCCAACTTTTATTTTGGTCGATAAGGGGAAAGAAATTGGCCGTATTCGGGGATATCCAGGGGAGAGCTTTTTCTGGGGGTTGCTGGCACAATTGATTGAAAAATTACCTAAAGATGGTAATTCATAAGATGAAACAAGGCAATATAGACAGGGATGCCGAGAAGGTGGATTCGGCAGAAGCAATAATTATGACTCATCCAGACGAACTTGAGCAAATGGCGGAAAACGCCAAACAGGCTACTGATTTCATGAAGGCAATGGCGCATGAATCACGTTTGATGATCTTATGCTATCTTTCCAGCGGTGAAAAATCCGTCATGGAGCTTGAAGAATTGTTGGCGCTACGGCAACCGACGGTTTCACAACAGCTTGCAAGGCTGAGGCTGGAACGTTTAATTACGGCGAGGCGTGACGGCAAAACAATCTATTATTCCATTGCCGATGACAGGGCGTTAAAAATGATGGAAGTTGTTTATGGCATGTTCTGCGAGAAAAAAGAGCCATCTTAAGCTATTATAATTTGGATAGGAGGCTCCCGATACTTTGTCGGGTTCCGGTCAAGTTTCGTGCCGTTTAGTTTGATGTTTTATTGAGCTGGTAAGGGATAAGAGGCTTGTTTTTGTTGCAAATAAAATCTCCAATCACGGATAATTCAATACCTTTTGAAGGGGTAGGCGGGTACAGTTTTTGAAACCTTTAACCTTGCGCCAATTTGTACCCTGTTCATGGGGGAAGAATCCGGCCATTATTGATCTCGATCATGAGGTGATCATAAAATTATTGCAATATGCCGGAAATGTTCTGGAATAAACCTAGGAGAGTTTAGTATGAAAAAAGTCCTGATTGCGTTTGCGGCGCTGTCCGTGTTGGCAGCCACACCTTCGTTTGCTGAAGGTGATGCAGACAAAGGCAAAAAAGTTTTTAAAAAATGCAAAGCCTGCCATGCGGTTGGTGAAGGTGCAAAATCTAGGGTTGGTCCGCCATTGAACAATATCTTTGGTATGACTGCGGGCACTCAGGAGGGCTTTAAATATTCGAAAGTCATGATTGAAAAAGGCAAAGAGGGTTTGGTCTGGAACGATGAGACTTTGGGGGAGTTCTTCAAGGCTCCCAAGAGATTTATGAAGGGCACAAAAATGTCATTCGCTGGTTTCTTGAAAAAGAAAGACATTGATAAGGAAAAGAAAGTCAAAAAAGCAGACAAGAAGGTTGCAAATCTTCTGGCTTATTTGAGGACTTTTTCTGCTGAATAATTAACAGCGATTTGACACCAGATTGCCGTTTATTGAATCTATTCGGCAATCTGGACGTTAAAATTAGTTTTGAGTAATCAGGCAAAAATAGAAATGACCCCATACCAAAAGATATTTAAGAACGCGGTTGATTCTCTGCATGTGGAAAAACGATACCGGATTTTCGCAGATCTTCAGCGCCAGGTAGGGAAATTTCCAAAAGCTATTTATCGTGACAGTTCCGATGTCGGGGCTGAAGAACGGGAAGTGACCATTTGGTGTTCAAATGATTATTTGGGCATGGGGCAGCACAAGGATGTTATTGCCACCATGCAGGAAGTTGCCGGAAAAATGGGGGCCGGGGCAGGGGGCACCAGAAATATTTCCGGCACCAATCATCCATTGGTCGAGCTTGAGGTCGAGCTGGCTGACCTTCACCAGAAAGAGGCCGCACTTGTATTTACTTCCGGCTTTGTATCAAACGAGGCCGGTATATCGACAATTGCCCGTTTGTTGCCAGATTGCCTGATTCTTTCCGATGCGCTTAATCATGCCTCAATGATCGAAGGTGTTCGTCGCTCCGGTGCGCAAAAACAGATTTTCCGTCATAATGATGTGGCTCACCTTGAAGAATTGTTGGAAGCTGCGGGAAATGAGCGGGCAAAGCTTATTGTATTTGAAAGCGTTTATTCAATGGATGGGGATATTGCCCCGATCAAGGAAATCGCTGATCTGGCAGACAAGTATAATGCGATGACCTATATTGATGAAGTTCATGCGGTTGGCATGTATGGTGAGCGTGGTGCAGGCATCTGCGAGCGCGAAGGTCTGCTTGCGCGGATTGATGTGATTGAGGGAACTCTTGCCAAGGCTTTTGGTACGCTTGGCGGTTATATTTCGGGATCTGCCGCGTTGATTGACGCGGTGCGCAGTTATGCGCCGAATTTTATATTTACAACGGCACTTCCCCCGGCAATTGCAGCAGCTGCAACAACGTCGATCCGGCATTTGAAAAACTCCAAGGTTGAACGTGCTGCCCAGCAGAAACAGGCTGCAACCGCGAAGCGCGTATTGGGTGCTGCCGGATTGCCGGTAATGCCGTCAGATACTCATATTGTGCCAATAATGGTGGGAGATCCGGAGTTGTGTAAGGCCGCGAGCGATCACCTGATGAAAGAGCATGATATTTATATCCAGCCGATCAATTATCCAACGGTGCCACGCGGGACCGAGCGTCTGCGGATAACCCCTACACCTTTCCATGATGATGATTTGATTGATCATCTCAGTGTTGCATTGGTTGAAACCTGGAAAAAACTGGGTTTGCCTTTTGAACAGGGCCATGAAAATGATGAGACTTCAATAAAGTCTGAATTGTTTCCTGCTGCCGGTGGCTGATTTGAGCAATGCTCGGGAAGTTCTGGCCCTGACTTTAATGGCCGGAGCGGTTTTGATTTGATGGGCGCCGGGCATTCCAATGATCCTACATTTGGATTGATGATGTCATCGCCGGTTCACCTGCTATCATTAGGGTTTGGAACGGGACTTGCGCCATTTGCGCCTGGAACATTTGGCACTTTAATTGGCCTTCCGCTGTTTTTGTTGATCGCGCCGCTGCCGCTCGTTGCAAAAATTGTCCTTTATGCTTTTCTATTCATTATTGGCTGCTGGTTTTGCGCAAAGACCGGGAAAGCGCTTGCCAGTCATGATCATTCTGCCATTGTCTGGGATGAAATCGTCGCTATGGCGATTGTACTGGAATTTGCGCCATCTGGCTGGATTTGGTGGGCCATCGCATTTTTGCTGTTCCGATTTTTTGACATATTAAAACCGTGGCCGATTTCGCTTGCAGATAATGCACATGGGAAAAGTGAACTGGCGGCAGGGTTTTTTGTGATGCTGGATGATATCTTGGCGGCACTTTGTGCCGTCATCTGTTTAGTTGCGTTGCAATATGCGTCAAGTCTGGTTTCTTGATTGGGCCAGTTTTTTTGCAGGAATGGGTAAATCAACCCTACTTTTTAATTATTGCGGCAAAATGAACTGAATTTGTAATTCGCATTGCACTGCGTCCGATCGCGTCGCAAGCTGGCAATAGAGGAAAATTGTAAATTAAAGGGAGTAAGTTATGGCAGATATCGTAATTATGGGAGCGGGTATCGGCGGCGTGCCAATGGCGTTTGAGATGAAGCAGCTAGCGCGGAAAGAAGACAAGGTTGTTGTTATTTCTGATAACCCGTATTTCCAATTTACTCCGAGCAATCCCTGGGCTGCCGTTGGCTGGCGCAAGAAGGCAGATATTACCATAGACCTTGCGGCTGTATTCAAAAAGCAAGGTATTGAATTTATCGCAGATGCGGCGGCAAAATTAAATCCCGACAAAAATACGATTGATCTGGCTTCCGGAAAAACTGTTTCTTATGATTATCTGGTGATTGCAACTGGGCCAGAGCTTGCATTTGATGAGGTCCCAGGATTAGGACCCGATGGTTTTACCCAGTCAATCTGCAGTATTGATCATGCGGTTGATGCCAATGTCGAATGGGAGAAGTTCTGTGCAGATCCTGGGCCAATTGTTGTTGGTGCAGTGCAGGGGGCTTCTTGCTATGGCCCGGCATATGAGTTTGCCATGATTATGGATACCGAGCTGCGCAAGCGCAAAATTCGCGACAAGGTTCCAATGACATTCGTGACGGCAGAACCTTATGTTGGTCATCTTGGCCTCGGTGGTGTTGGTGATACAAAGGGATTGCTTGAATCGGAAATGCGTGAGCGCCATATTCGCTGGATAACCAATGCCAAAGTGGACAAGGTAGAAGAAGGCAAAATGTCGGTTACTGAACTTAAGGCCGATGGTGAAATTGCCAACAACCATGAGCTGGACTTCAAATATTCAATGATGTTGCCGGCTTTCCGTGGCATTCCAGCCGTACGTGATATCGATGGACTGGTTAATCCGCGTGGATTTATCATAGTGGACAAACATCAGCGCAATCCAAAATTCAAAAACATTTTCTCGGTTGGTGTTTGCATCGCAATTGCCCCGCTTGAGGCAACTCCGGTTGCTGTTGGTGTTCCAAAAACCGGCTTTATGATTGAAAGCATGGTTGCGGCGACCTCGCACAACATCGCTGAAATTTTGCACGGCAAAGAGCCAACTCATGAGCCAACATGGAATGCATTTTGTCTGGCTGACTTTGGTGATTCCGGCGTTGCGTTCCTTGCCCAACCGCAAAACCCACCAAGAAACCTGAATTGGTCTGCGGATGGAAAATGGGTGCATTTTGCGAAAATAGCCTTCGAGAAATATTTTTTGCGCAAAATTCGTAAGGGCCAATCTGAGCCTTATTACGAAAAAGCGATTATGAAAATGATGAATGTAACCCGTTTAAAGGACTAGGGTCAGGACCCCAGCCGGCTAAATTCGCCATTGATGAACATCAGTGGCGGGCGGGATGCGCGTGAGCCAAACTCCTGTACTTTGCCGATGAATATTTCATGGTCGCCGCCGTCATAGTGATTGTATAAAGAACAATCAAAAAATGCGGTGCACTCATTTAATCTGGGTACTCCGCTGGCGCTTTTGCGCCATTTCACGCCATCAAATTTTTCAACATTGGATGCGGCAAACTGAAGAGCCAGCTCAGCTTGATCTTCAGAAAGGACATTGACGCAGAAAGATGTGCAGTTCAGAAAATTTTGCAAATTGCCGGAACTTCGCTTCAAACTCCACAAAATCAATGCGGGTGATAATGATACTGAATTAAAAGAATTGACCGTGAGACCGACAGGGGCGCCATCGTGGTTCAATGTGGTGACAATGGTTACCCCGGTGGCGAAGCAGCCAAGTGCTTTTCGATAGTCTGTTTCCTGAAGTAAATCGTTACCAGTGTCGTTCAATTATTTCGGCTCCATCAATATGATTGCCTGGTTTGCAATTCATTTTACAAATCGGTTGGCGGATGGGCGTTGAGCCCCCGACACAGCGCTCACACCTAATTCAAAATTTATCAAAAAGATACTTTTTTGTATCGCAGCAAATCAATGCGAGTTTTTCACCGGTATCCTGATCGCTGAGTTCCGCTAGTTTTTTACCACTGGCAGTCCGCGCTTTAACCAGCCCGGGCCAGTGCTGGAACCCAGCATGCCTTCAGATACGTCGATTATATTGGTATATCCGCGTTTGACCAGCTCTCCCTGTAGCCAGTTGGACCGCCCTCCGGTAGCGCAAATCAGCGCTACTGGTTTGGACTTGTCATTGCCTGTCAGAGCATCCAGCTTTTGCAGAAAACCCGGCTGGTGCATGCTTACCCGTTTTGCTCCAGAGCCGGTGCCGGTTTCTTTCCACTCCTGTGGCGAGCGAATATCCAACAGTATTATTTCGCCATTCTTGGCTTTTTCAAAAGCCGATGGTGCATCCATTATTCCTTTGGTTTTAATCGAAAGATCAACCAATGGTTTTGATTCAGAGCGGGCGGGCGTTATGTTATACAGGGGGGCTGAAAATATCAGTGTCATAGCTAAAATCATGGCGCTTTTAATTGTTTTATGGCTCATCATGGGTGCTTTCTGTTATGCGCATTATACAGGTAATTTATTGGATCTATGACTGGGCAACAGGCATGCCATCGTCCCGCCATTTAATGGAACATCCCATTGAAGGTGTCTGATCCTTTGGGCCGTTACCGGTTTTAGCAACCTGTTTCATTGCTTCAAACAGATCACGCCTCAAATCTTCAGGTCCGGCCTGCTTGCGGGAAGCATCCAGTCTGCCACGATATTGCAGGCCGCCGTTCTTGTCGTAGCCAAAGAAATCCGGCGTGCAAACCGCATCAAAGGCACGGGCAATGCTCTGGTCTTCGTCGATCAGGTAGGGGAAAGTAAACCCATTTTCGCGGGCAAAAATTTCCATGAATTCAGGCGCATCATCAGGGTAGGCGTTCCAGTCATTTGACATGATGGCCACGGCTCCAATACCAAGCTCTTGAAGGTCTTTAACGTCTCGAACCAGGCGGTCAATGATTGCCTTCACATAGGGGCAATGATTGCAGATAAACATGACAATGGTGCCATTTTCTCCCGCTATATCATCAAAGGTAACAAAGCTGCCATCGAGCGATCGCAGTCGAAAGGATGGGGCCTTCAACCCAAATTCACAAACAGGAGGGATAACAGCCATGATGATTTCCATTCTGAATTTTGCTAACTGCCTGTTGATATACATTCAGTAATCAGAATGTAAAGGCCTGGAGAAGGGATTTGGTTCACAATATCGGCATCAAAAAGTTGCCGCTGTTCATTATTTTATTGACGTTAGGTAAAAAGCTTGATTCCTGACCCAAATTATCTAATCATATGAAAAAACGGGGAGATTATAAATGCGAATATTTGGGTCAAGAATTATCACTTTTGCTGCTTTTGTTGCAATTTGGTTTGCAACGGCCGTCTCATCAGGCGCGCAATTGAGAATAGAATTGGGCAATTCCGGTGCCAATGTAAAGAGATCAATGATTTCAAAAGGATATACTGAAGTTGCAATTATCAAGCAAAGCCTGGGTGCAACAACGGCAGAGGGGTGTCTGGATGGTGTTCGTTATCGGATAAAAGTCCTTTTTACCGGCCAGACAAAATGGCGACAAGAAGTTGGTAAATGCCGCAGTCAAATTTCTGTGGAACAGGCAAAACAGATTTTGGTTCAGCAAGGATATGACCGGATTGATATGGAGGCCCGTCGCAATAAATATTTAGCGATTGCCTGTTTGAATGGTGAACGCCTTCGGGTTTCAGTTGATCTTTTTGGCGAGGTTCGCCAACAACGCCGACTTGGCAGATGCCGTCCAAGCAGATTGTCTCCAACGGATGTCAGGGCTGAACTGAGGCGTCAGGGATATACGCGCATCAAGTTTATAGACCGGCAGTTGCCGCGCTATGTGGCGGAAGCATGTAGAGGGTTAACCCGCGTAGAGTTGACTATTTCCGGTACCGGCGATATTCGTCGCGAAAATGATATTGGTGATTGTCGTCGGGCAATAGATCCGAGAAATCTTGTGAAGATTATGAAAAAAGCTGGGTTTGACCGGGTAAAGGTCATTGACGACCAGTTGCCTCAATATGTGGTTGAGGCGTGCCGTAAGGGGCGTAAATCTGAAATCACACTTAACCGCTTTGGTCGGATAACTGATCAATTCAACCTTGGAAAATGTGGCCCACGGTATAATCGCAATCAGTTGTTAAAGCTGGTGAAGTCTCAAAAACTCACACGTGCTGAGATCATTAGCCAAAACAATGGTGTTTATGTTGTCAATTTATGTGATGGTGCTGTTAGAAAACAGGTCACATACAATGTTTATGGGGAAGTGACCGGAGAAAGGACCAGAGGGAGTTGTGCCAGCAATTCTGTGCTTGATGTTTATAAGTCGTTCTCCAAACGGAAAGTCGCAGGAGTAAAATTCTATGCTGAAGGTTGCCAGAACGGTAAGAAGGTTCGAATTGAATTTTCTAATATCGGCGACCCCATCGGGCGAAAGAACCTCGGAGCCTGTTAGTCCAGACCAGATGTGAGTAGTTTTTCAATAAATAACATGGGGCTTTGGCCCTGTGTTTGCTCTATTTTAAACTATCAGGATCGATTTCTTTAATTGCCTGATAGTGGCTGAGATAAACCTTCCCGGTCAGGTGATGGAAGAATTCGGTTCTTTTCAGCCTGTCCATGACCGGGCCTTTAATTTCTGACAATGAAAACTGAACGCCTGAATCTTTAAGACGGCGATTAATTTCTTCGATGCTCTCAAAGGCGCTTGCGTCTATTGCATTAACCGCAGCGCATTGAAGTATGACGTGTTCGAGCTTTGGCCGTTTGGCGACCTGGTCATAAATATAGTCCTCCAAAAACCGTGCATTGGCGAAGTACAGGCTCTCATCAACCCGAAGCGATAATATGCGCGGGCTGGTGGAAACCTCATGGCGCAGAATGTTTCGAAAATGCTCGGTGCCGGCCACATTGCCAATGATAGCCACATGGGGGCGGCTGGTATTGTAAAGGTGGACCCCGATTGATAGTGCGACACCGCTCATAACACCTTTTTCAACGCCGAACAGCAGCGTTATGATAATTGTTGCCAGCATGGCGGCAAAATCCGCTCGCGAGTAACGCCAGGTCTGGGCCATCGTGGAGAAGTCTATCAGGGAGGCAACGGCGACGATGATTATGGCGGCGAGCGTTGCAACCGGAAGAAAATAAAGCAGTGGTGTTAACAGCAGGGCAGCAATCGCAATGCCTATTGCGGTGAAGGCACCGGCGGCAGGTGTCTCGGCACCGGCATCGAAATTGACCACTGAACGGGAAAACCCTCCGGTTACCGGATAGGAGCCGGAAAATGCAGAGGCAATATTAGCTGCACCAAGGCCGATCAATTCCTGGTTTGGAATTATGCGTTGGCGTTTTTTTGCGGCAAGGGTTTGGGCAACAGAAATTGATTCCATAAACCCGATAATGCTGATCAAAATAGCCGGGCCAACAAGGGTAGACCATAACTCCGGATTAAAAGATGGAATATTGAGACTGGGCAGTCCTACCGGAATGTCGCCAACAATGCGCACGCCATAATCTTCAAGGCCAAAGGTGGCTGAAATAAACACAGTAATAACAACCGCAATCAGCGGCCCGGCTTTAGAAATAACAGCGGCAAGCAGTGGCTTAATCCCCTTTGCGATCAACAGTTTTTTCATGCCTTTGCGTGACCAGATCAGGAAACCTGTGACTGCTGCACCGAGAGCCAGGGTGATCATGTTGGTCTGCGTTAACTGGCTTAAAATAGATGTGACGAGGTCATAAAAACTGCGGCCGGAAACTTCTATACCCAACAGGTGCTTAAGCTGGCTGGTTGCAATAATCAAGGCTGCCGCATTGATGAAACCGGTGATAACCGGATGGCTTAAAAAGTTTGCCAGAAACCCCAGTTTGAAGATGCCAAGTAGCAATAGGAACAGTCCGGAGATAAATGCCAACAGGATAGCAGCGGTTAAATAATCAACAGTTCCCTGGGCCGCGATTGCCCCAATGGTGGAGGCAGTCAACAATGATACAACCGCAACCGGGCCGACGGCCAATGTGCGGCTGGTGCCGAAAATAGCATAGGCAAGTAACGGAAAGATTGAAGCGTACAGTCCAACCTCAGGCGGCAACCCGGCCAACATGGCATAGGCCAGCGATTGCGGTATCAACATGATTGTTACAATCAGAGCGGCAATTAAATCGCTGGAGAGGGTGTCTTTGGTGTATGTGGCTAGCCATATCGAGGGTGGAAACCAGCTGATTTGTTCCCCGGAGAATGCCCGTTTGCCAGCTCTATTTACAATTTCTATCAAGCTTACCGGTTTCAAAATGTTTATCCCACAGCAATATTATGAAATTTGGCCGCAGCTATAGGTTAATTTGCCCGGCTTGTAAAAATCAAGAAATGACCCGGCAAATGCCGGGCCATTCCTGGGAGGATCGAGCGAGGATGGTCTCGCCCATTTGGCGCTTGAGAAACGCCAAATCTCGTGAAGCTGTTGATTCTAATATGCTAAATGTGTTGCCGCCGTTGTGAACGATGTCGTTCTAACTATGTGTATTAATATATTCTAATAATTGAATGTCAATGAGAAATTTGGCCGCTCTCTAATATTGTGAACGACTGTTACAATGTTACAAATGTTTCATAGTGGCATCACAAACGCCATTATTCTCCATATGCAATGCCTTCACGGCGGTTGTCTGCACCACCTTGCAGGCCATCTGGTGTAATCTCGATGCCATGTAGGCCTGAATTCAGGTTTTTCAATACTGCAAAATAGCCAAGTGCACGCAACATTTGCTTCATCACGTCAATTTTTGCGTTTTTTTCTATGTCGAAAATACCGAAACGGTTGACCATATGGGGTAAATTAATGGCTTCCTGCACATTCATGTCCCAATCAAGCCATGCAATAATTGTTTTGGCCACATAGCCGATGATCCGGCTACCACCGGGAGAGCCAATGACAAATCTGGGTTTGCCGTCTTTCATTACAATGGTGGGGGCCATAGATGAGCGGGGGCGTTTTCCTGGCTCCACCCGGTTTGCAATCGGTATGCCGTCTTTGTGGGAACGAAAAGAAAAATCCGTCAATTCATTGTTGAGCAAAAAACCATTTGTCATAAGCCTGGAGCCAAACCCATTTTCGATTGTTGTCGTCATCGAAAGTGCATTGCCGTATTGGTCGACAATAGAAAAATGGCTGGTCGATGGCAGTTCAATGGCCTCATCATCGGCGTATAATTGGGCGTGATCCCATTTTGGTGTGCCGGGTAGCACGGTTTTCAGGCTCATTCGGCCTTGCAATAATTTTGAACGCTCCGCCAGATAAACGGGATCAATCAATCCTTTAAGCGGCAGGGGAACATAGTCAATATCAGCCATGTAGCGCCCCCGATCGGCAAATGCCAATCGTGAGGCATCTCCGATCAGTCGCCAGCTTTGAGGATTATCTGGGCCAAGGGATTTTAGATCATAGGATTGAAGAATGCCGAGTATCTGGCCGACGGTCAGTCCGCCGGATGAGGGCGGGCCCATGCCGCAAATTTTGTGGGCGCGGTAGACTACACAAACGGGCGGGCGCTGCTTTATTTGATAGCGGGCCAAATCAGACAGCAGCATGATGCCGGGGTTTTTCTTGGCATTTCGAATTTTTTCAACAATGCTGTTGGCGATCTTTCCCCGATAGAATGGTGCGGATTTTTCTGCGGCGAAAATCTTGAGGCTTTCTGCATAGACGGGGTTCTTTAATATATCTCCAGCAGTGATTGGTTTGCCGTTCGGCATGAAATAGGCGCTGGTGACTTGGTCGCTGCCGAGGCGTTTTAAATCCTTGCGAACCAGTCTTTCCAGCCGTGGGGAAACCTGAAAACCGTTGGCTGAAAGTGCAATTGCATCGTTAAAAAGGCTAGGCCAAGGGGCTTTCCCCCAACGGCTGTGAAGTTCTTCCAGTAATTTTGGTGTCCCGGGAACGCCGACAGAGCGGCCACCAACAACGGCGCTGTAAAATTTTAGCGGCTCACCTTTATCGTCTTGAAACAGGCGAGGGGTTGCAGCCATTGGAGCTGTCTCGCGGCCATCAAGCGTGGTCAGTTTTCCTGAAGCTGCATCAAAATAAATTACAAATGCACCGCCCCCAAGGCCCGAGGACTGTGGTTCGACCAGCCCCAAAACCAGTTGCACGGCAATGGCCGCATCGGCGGCGGTTCCGCCTTTGCGCAAAATACTGGCCCCGGCCTTTACGGCCAAAGGGTTAGCGGCGGAAATCATCCAGTTTTTTGCAATGACCGGCTTGGTTTTTACTGGCCGCTTGGGGGAGGCAGGTTCAGGCGCTACACTATCTGTTGCCTGCTGGGAATTGGCATTTGGCAATGTGAAAAATACAAATATTAGAGCAGTAAGGATACGGATATACATCTTTGAAAAATTCCTGACGCTTTATGTAATCAGGTATGGTGAACCGATGCTGGTCGCTTGGCAAGTCATGTGGGTGTCGGTGGCTAGGGTCAGGACCCTAGGTAGGCTGGCGTCGTTGATGTTACCGGCGCGTTTCTTATCCCAAAGGCTAATTGCGCCGGGCGTCTATATTTTACATTATTACCATTGAATGGCAGGGACGAGGGTATTGCCGTTCTAATAATCGTTTTCAGTTCAAGGTCTCATCAGGGAGGAAACTCATGAGCAATTCCAAAAATGAAATTTCACGTCGTAAAGTCATCAAGACCTCAGCCGCTGCAATGGCTGCAATTGGCGCAGGACCAGTATTCTTTTCACGTGGCGCAATAGCTGGTTCGCATGGCGGGTACTGCAATGCCCCAACAGGCAAAACAGTAACGCTTGGTTTTAACGTACCACAAACCGGCGCTTATGCTGATGAGGGTGCCGATGAGCTGCGCGCATATAAGCTTGCTGTAAAGCATTTGAACGGTGAAGGCGACGGCGGTATGTTGAATACCTTCAAGCCTTCGGTGCTCAAGGGTAATGGTGTTCTTGGCAAGAAAGTTGCCTTTGTTACCGGTGATACACAGACCAAATCTGATGCCGCACGTGCGTCTGCCAAGCGGATGATCGAAAAAGACAAAGCGGTGATGATCACCGGCGGTTCTTCTTCCGGTGTAGCTATTGCCGTGCAAAGCCTGTGTCAGGAAGCCGGTGTTATTTTCATGGCGGGCCTGACCCATTCCAATGATACGACCGGTAAAGACAAGCGGGCGAATGGTTTCCGCCATTTCTTCAATACATATATGTCTGGCGCGGCCCTTGGTCCGGTGCTTGAAAAGGAATATGGCAAGGAGCGTCGCGCTTATCACCTGACTGCTGATTACACCTGGGGCTGGAGCCAGGAAAAATCAATGAAAGATTTCACCGAGGCACTCGGGTGGCAAACGGCCAAAACCGTGTTGACCCCTGTGGGCGCGGGTGATTTCTCGCAGTATATTACACCGGTGTTGAACTCCGGAGCCGACGTGCTGATTCTCAATCACTACGGCAAGGATATGGTCAACTCGCTGTCCCAGGCTGTGCAGTTTGGTTTGCGCGACAAACAGGTCAACGGCAAAAACTTTGAAATTGTGGTGCCGCTGTTCTCGCGTTTGATGGCGCAGGGTGCGGGCGAGGCTATTAAAGGTATTCTTGGTTCGACAAACTGGAACTGGCAACTCAAGGATCCGGCATCTGCTGCATTCGTCAAGAGCTTTGGTGCTGAATATGGTGCGCCGCCATCAATGGCTGCCCATACCTGCTATGTGCAGACATTGCTTTATGCCAATGCGGCCGAGATGGCTGGTACGTTCTCTCCCGAGGGGATTGCCAAGTCACTGGAAGGCTTCAAATTTGACGGTATGGGCAATGGTCCAACAGAATATCGCGCTGAAGATCACCAGTGCTTTAAAGATGTTTTGGTGGTGCGCGGCAATCAAAATCCCACATCACAATTTGACTTGCTTGAAGTGGTGGAAGTCACACCGCGTGCGCAGGTTGAATATGATGCGGCAATTTTTGGCGGCAATCTTGGTTCGGTTAACGCCAAAGCCTGCTAACTTGTCACTATGATATGATCTATCCGCCCTTGACTTTTGGTCCGGGGCGGGTGGTATCTGTCTGATTACGGATTTTTTGGCCGGAACGGTTGGGGCTGATGGACGCGATACTTCTTCAAATTTTGAACGGTTTAGATAAGGGCGGAGCCTATGCGTTAATCGCATTAGGCTTAACATTGGCTTTTGGTACTTTGGGCGTGGTGAACTTTGCCCATGGAGCATTGTTTATGCTGGGCGCATTTTGTGCGGTCACATTCAATAAGCTTTTAAGTCTTGAGCAGGTTATTCTTGACCCCATCAAAAAAACTGCATGGGGTACGCCGCTTGAAATCAGGTCACCCTATATTGAAGCCTGGCTGGGAGATTTTGGCGCATTGCTTGTCGATTATTCTGTGCCAGTCTCGATATTAGTGACAATTCCAATAATGCTGCTGGTTGGCGTGATTATGGAACGCGGACTAATCCGGCATTTTTATAATCGTCCGCATGCGGATCAGATATTGGTAACCTTCGGTTTAGCAATTGTTTTGCAGGAAATTATCAAGCACTATTTTGGTGCCAATCCAATTCCGCAAACCGCTCCAAGTATTGTTTCCGGCAGTGCCAATGTGGGGCTTTGGCTGGGCCTTGGGGAAAATCTTGTCTACCCCTGGTGGCGGCTGGTTTATTTCGCATTTTCCGCCGTGGTGATCTTTGGCGTATTTGCATTTTTGAAATTCACTACGTTCGGCATGGTCGTGCGTGCGGGTATGTTCGACCGGCAAACGGTTGGTTTGCTTGGCATTAATATCCAGAAAAAATTTACGATTGTGTTCGGGTTGGCAGCAGTTGTCGCGGGCGTAGCGGGCGCGATGTACACGCCTATTTTGCCACCTGATTATCACATCGGCATGGATTTTCTGGTGCTGTCATTTGTTGTTGTGGTGGTTGGTGGTATGGGTTCGCTTGGCGGTGCTGTTACTGCGGGTTTCCTGCTGGGCATGCTGCAATCTTTTTCTTCGATGAACGAGATCAAGAGCATATTTCCCGGTATCGACCAGATCATCATTTATCTGGTTGCAGTTGTAATTCTGCTGACTATGCCTCGCGGTCTGATGGGTCGTAAGGGTGTAATGGAGGATTGATGCGATGAACGGTAATTCCGCGCGCGGCGACTGGCTGCTTTTGATCATATTTGCAGCCGTGGTTTTGACAGCGCCTTTCACGCTTAGCTATATTGGCGCTGGTTATCCTGATTTGTTGCAGAAATTTGCAATTTTCGGAATTTTTGCAATCGGATTCAATATCCTGTTTGGCTTGACCGGTTATCTCTCATTTGGCCATGCGGCCTTTCTTGGGGTCGGCTCCTATGCATCGGTGTGGATGTTTAAGCTGTTCACCATGAATGTGATACCGGCGGTGCTTTTTTCGGTGACTATTGCCGGAATATTTGCCCTGATGATTGGCTTTGTCAGCCTGCGACGCTCCGGTATTTATTTCTCGATCATCACGCTGGCCTTCGCGCAGATGTCTTACAATCTTGCCTATTCAGTGCTGTCGCCGATCACCAACGGGGAAACCGGGTTGCAGGTTCGACATTTGGCGCCGACTGATCGAGGTCCAGATTATGTGCTGAAACTGGTCGATGAAGACCTTAGATGGATAGATCAGGCGTTTGGCGTTGTGGAAGATGGCATCCCGATCACCAACCTGTTTGGAATAAAAATGAGCGGGTTTGAGGGTTTTTACTTCTGTGCCGTCTTACTGATCATCGGGTTTTTTATCTCTATACGTATTTCGCGTTCTAATTTTGGCATGATGCTGAGAGCGATCAAATCCAACCAGAACCGGCTGAATTATACGGGTATTAACACGCGCCCGTATCTTTTGGCAGCCTTTGTCATCTCTGGTATGTATGCCGGTCTTGCTGGCTCGTTGCTGGCGGTTACCGATCCGCTTGCCGGGGCTGAGCGCATGCAATGGACCGCCTCTGGTGAAGTGGTGCTCATGACGATAACCGGTGGGGCAGGCACGTTGATCGGCCCGGTGCTTGGAGCAACGATCATCAAGTATTTTGAGAATATTTTCTCGGCAATCAACGAGGGAATTCTGCAGAATTTGTTTTCATTCATGCCGGAAGGGCTGATGGATATTTTTGTTGCTGTAGTTGGAATGTTCGTTGGAAAAGGCTGGCATTTGACACTTGGACTGTTGTTTATGGTTATCGTGATATTCCTGCCAGGCGGGTTGATGGAAGGTGTCAGACGCATTGGTAATCTGTTTCGCCGGTCCTCTAAATCTGCTGCGCCGCAGCCATCCAGCCAAGCGGCAGAATAGGAGAGCGGAATGGAAAATGTTGTTCTCCATGTGAATGATGTGGTCAAAACCTTTGGTGGCCTTCACGCGCTTAGTGATATTGACCTTGCTGTGCGTGAGGGTGAAACCCATGCGATTATCGGACCCAACGGAGCGGGTAAATCGACGCTGCTCAATGTCTGTATTGGGCGGCTAGAGCCTGATAGCGGCGTGGTGGTGTTTGATGGTGAGATACTTACGGGCAAAAAACCGCATGAAATCAATCAGCTTGGTGTGGCCCGGATATTTCAGACACCGGAAGTTTTTCTTGACCTTACGGTTTTGGAAAATGTCATGGTGCCGGCGCTGGCCAAGCGTGATGGTGCCTTTAAAATGAATGCCTATTGGCCGATTTCACGCGAGAAAAATCTTCGTGGCGAAGTTGAAGCGCTGCTGGAAGATATGGGACTTGCCGATCAGGCCAATCAGGTGGCTTCCACTATGTCGCGCGGTGATAAAAGGCGCCTGGAACTGGCGATGGGCCTTATTCAAAAACCGCGCCTTTTGTTGCTCGACGAACCCACCGCCGGTATGGCGCGCCACGATACCAATGCCACTATTGATCTGTTGAAAAAAATCAAGGCAAGCGGCATGACCAAGGTGATCATCGAGCATGATATGCATGTGGTGTTCTCGCTGGCTGACCGGATTAGCGTGTTGGCGCGCGGCAAGATAATTGCGCAGGGAACACCGGACGAGATTAAAAATGATCCCAAGGTCAAGGAAGCCTATCTGGGGGAGGAACAGGTATGAATGCAACCGTCAAAGACCCGGTTCCCGGCAGCGAACCTGCCGGTAGCGCTGCTGATGCTGCACCTTTCTTTTCCTGCAAGGGGTTGAAGTCATTTTACGGTGACAGTTTCATCGTGCAGGATATTTCATTCGATATGCGCGAGGGTGAGATTGTTGCCCTGCTTGGCCGCAACGGGGCGGGCAAAACCTCGACCTTGCGTTCAATTGCGCGGGCCAGTGAACCGGAATTGCGTGGCGGCGAAATCTGGCTCGACGGGCAATCACTTCACGATAAGCAAGACTTTGAGGCAGCCCTTGCCGGTGTGCAACTGGTGCAGGAAGATCGTTGCATCATTCAGGGATTGAGCGTTGAGGAAAATCTTGACCTTGCAACCATTGCCGGCACACGTGGCTGGGATTATGAGCGGATATATTCGCTGTTTCCGCGGCTGAAAGAACGCCGCAAGCAGGAGGGTACAACGCTCTCGGGCGGAGAACAACAAATGCTGGCGATTGCCCGCGCACTTGCTCGCGACATCAAATTGCTGCTGCTCGATGAACCCTACGAGGGGCTTGCTCCGGTGGTGCGCCACGATATTGAAAAAGCACTGATTGAAGTGCGCGAAGCTGGCATTACCACCGTATTGGTGGAGCAAAATGCGGTTGCAGCACTTAAACTTGCCGACACGGCGATCATCATGGATTCAGGCGAGCTGGTGTTCACCGGCACCGCCAAAGAGGTGCTCGACAATGAAGACCTGCGGCACGAATATCTGGCGATTTAAATTGTTTATTTGAGTGCGTAATCTATTTTCCTGCCCATGATCCTGCATTTCCTTCCGTCATCCCCGCGCAGGCGGGGATCTACGGGTGGTTGCAAAGCAAATTGAACAACGGTTTGGGTGAAAAATTTCAAATGGGCCGTCAAATATGACGCCAGTAATTGGAATTACACCCACCCCACCAAGATCGTCATTTCGGTCCCCTCGACATGCTGCTGATTTTGAAAGCCTTGGTCGGTCATCGTGTTCGCTGAGATACACATGGATCCCCGCCTGCGCGGGGATGACGGCGTAAGGGCGCGGGGATGACGGCGTAGGGGCGCGGGGATGACGCTGTAGGGCGCGCGGAGATGACGGCAGAGAGAGTGGTTGTTTTCTGTATGCGAAACATATCCCCTTGCACCCTAAAGGCGAATATTTCATTGTACGCGCGAAGGAGGGGCTTGCTTGGCTGAAATTACTGATCGCGAGAGTTTTGAGAAATGGCTTGAGGGCAAGCCGGTCGAGTGGGCGCAGGTGCTTGCCGTGCGTGTCGCGCTGCGTGTGTTGCCATTGGTTGCTCAGGTGTTTGATGCGGAATCAATAAAGCCAAAATACCCGCAGCATTTGATTTTTACCAGTTGGCGTGCAATAGCCATATCATGGGTTGCCCGCAAATATCCAACCCATGACATTGCCCATGCCGCCCGTGCCGCCGCCGATGCCGCCTCAGCCGCCGATGCCTTCGCCTTTGCCGCCGCCGATGCCGTCGCCTTTGCCGCCGCCCGTGCCGCCAATGCCGCCGATGCCGCCGATGCCGCCGCCCGTGCCGCCTTTGCCGCCGATGCCGTCGTCTTTGCCGCCGCCCGCGCAAACTATGTTGTGGCCTTTTCCCTCTTTGCTGTCACCCGTGCCGCCGATGATGCCTTTGCCGCCGCCGGTTTTTGGAGTGCGCTCAATCGGGATGCGGAATTTTTGGCAGCCTATAAAGGCACGCCAGAATTCTCAGCCCAAGCACTGGCCGAACAGGTGCTGTGGCTGAATGATGAAGGTGAGAATGTGATACCCGATTGGGCCGTGGATGAATTTAAAAATCTAACAATAAATCTGTCTGGATTTAATGACAATTGGCAGGTTTGGGGCGAGTGGTATCAGTCAAGGTTGGATGGCAAAGAAAGCTGGGGGTTGAATGCAGAAAACGCGGAAACCCTTATGCTGCGCATCTCCGAGCAGGAAAATGATTGGTGGGAGCAGGGACCATCTATTGTCTACGCTGAAATTGCCGGATGGTTGAGCGATTTGCGGGCGGAAGAGGCAAAAGAACAAAACGCTCCAATTTTTATTAGCTACAGCACGATAAATGAAGATATTGCAAAGGAAGTTGGACAAGTAATTGAGAGTATAAATTACCCGGTATTTGCTCAATATAAGGACATGCCATCAGGGTCGAATTTCATAACCGAAATGCAGGATGGTTTGGAGAATATGGGGCGAATGGTTTCGCTTTATTCACCCGAATATTTTGCTTCCGATATTTGCCAGGATGAATGGAATGTCGCTTATAATCTTGATCGGGGAGGTAGGAAGCGCAAGATAATTGGGTTTAAAATTGCACCTTGCGAGCTTAAACCGCTGCAAAAACAAATTGTTTATACGCCGCTTTATGGATTGTCGAAAGCGGATGCCAGCGAAGCGATACGTCATGCATTGAATTGGAACGGTGAAAATCTCTCACCACAGGAAGGGCGTAAGGCTGCGGCCATATCGGCAAGCCCACTACCAGTGAACAATGAAGATGGAATGATTGGAGTTTCCATCAATAATGCGTTTGATAACCCATTCATTGATAGCGAGTTACCAAAGCTTCCTGAAATTATGCGTCAGAGAATTAATGCGGTATTGAAAGCACTAAAAAACAAAAATGCTCCATCTATGGTTACTACTTCTTTGCAAGACTATTTGACAGAATTGAACACCAATGGTCTCACACCATCGATACCAAATTTGCGCGGGTTGATTGAGATTATTCAAGCTGAAATTGCTGACCCTCTTGGCAATTGGTATAGTGGGGGTATTGAAGTTGCCATCAGTCAAATATTAAGCATTCACGCACAAATTATTGACCGCTTTCCACTTGATGCAAAGCGCGAGAGGTATATTCGGGAATCTCCAATTGACCCGGAAATATTTGATCTTGATGAGTTCAATTCTATTTTTGAAAAGTATTTGGCCAAATCAGTCGATCTTTCAATTGAAGGACTTGCCGACGATGAATTTTCTCGAGTAGCTGAAATTAGGCAACGACGTTATCGCGATATTACCTCCTTGAAAGAAAAGGAAATTGGTGCTGATTTGTCCGAGGAATTCATTGCTGGCAGTAATACAATTACCCCGGCAGATATTAAAAAGCGGTACTTATTTCAGGAAAGCGGGTTTGCAGACAAACTCCTTGAAAGGGGGGCGAAGATTTCGGCCATAGCTGATAGCGAAGCCGGAAAGTCACTGCTTGATATTGCGAAAAAAGTGATAAAGCTAATATGGAATGGGGAGGGGTAATTTTCTCTCCCCTGTAATTCCGTGATCAATTGAGCAAGGTTGACCTCGGTTTGAATATCCTTTAGTTAACATTTAAGTTAAATAAAGGATTTATTAATGCCCAATATTGTTAGCCGTGAAGAATGGAATGCTGCGCGAATTGCCCATTTGTCGGAGGAAAAGGCCTTTACCCGCGCCCGCGATGTGCTTTCGGCCAAAAGGCGGGAAATGCCCTGGGTGGCGGTGAGTGAGAATTACAGTTTTACCGGTGCCGATGGGGAAATTAAATTATCTGATCTTTTCGCCGGTAAATCTCAGTTGATCATTTATCATTTCATGTTTGGTGCTGACTGGGAGGAGGGGTGTCCTTCATGCTCATTCT
>Ga0256839_1001144_pt1 | contig 32979 bp, 27 predicted proteins | sample 354166metaG_FD_185968 | JGI IMG/M metagenome (GOLD analysis project Ga0256839, IMG submission 185968) | Hydrothermal vent microbial communities from Mid Atlantic Ridge, Atlantic Ocean - 354-166 | ecosystem: Environmental > Aquatic > Marine > Hydrothermal vents | place: Atlantic Ocean: Mid... | reverse complement strand
GCTGGAACCGCTTGAACCGCTCGAACCGCTGGAACCGCCCCACCAGCCGCCCCAGGGATGCGCGTCAGCCTTGGGGGCCGTGCCCAACACCAAGGCCATGCCCACAGCCAGCACACCGATCAGGCGTGCCATGCCACCAGAGCGATCTCCCCGTGCAGCCCCCAACCCAGCGTAATCTCGTGTCCTCATGCCCTTACCCCACGTTTGCACACGCCACCTCAGCTCTGAAGTTCGCCCGTACCCAGGAACCGGACATAGCTCGTGCCCGAAAGGTCTATCTCCACACCGTCACCAGCCTTTCCCTGCACGCGAAGCACCTGGTCCGAACCATCCACGCTCCCGGCGGTGCCGCCATCGGTAAAGACGATCCAGCCCCGCTCCCAGTCTGCGGTATCGCAGCTTGAGCCGTCGGTGCTGGCACACACGGTGACGGGACGGCCACGCCGGACCGCCTCGCTGCGCGCAAACGCGAGCGTAGCCGCGAGGTCGTTGGCGGCACTGGTCAGACGCCCGTTTTTTACGAAATTGCGCATGGAGGGGATCGCAACGGTCAGGACCAGGACCAGCACCGCCAGCGTCACCAGAAGCTCCACCAGCGTGAAGCCCCTAGTGCGACCATGCATCAGATCCCTACGGCTCCAGCCCATGGTCCGTCTCCCACCTCCAGCCCGTTGTCACCACCGGGTTCACAAGCAATCGGCATGCCTGCTACGGGAAGGCCGAGACCGCCGCGACGGCGTCTCTGCCACCTGGAAAACGAAACAGACGGAACGCTCTGATAGAGCTGGGGAAACCGGCCAGGTGCCCAGGAGTCAGGATCTCAACGGTGGCTCGGCATGGCTGCTGCCATGTCACGCGCACCCTGCGAAACCGGTCACAAAGTGCCGCAAAACGTCACCACGGGTACGCCCTGGGCCAGGATTTCGAATCATCCGGTCCGGCGCGGCCGGCCCAGGAACGAACGCAGGCGCTCGACGCCCTCGCGCAGGCGCTCGATCGGGGCGGTATAGGCGAAGCGCAGGCGCCTGCCCGCGTGCGCGCCGCCGAAGTCGGCCCCGGGCGTGACGGCCACGCCCGCCTCCTCCAGCAGGCGCGCGGCGAAGGCCTCGGCATCGTCCGTGAAGGCGCTGCAATCGGCATAGAGATAGAAGGCGCCCTCGGGAGGCGCCGCGAGCCGGAAGCCCAGGGACTCGAGCGCCGGCGCGAGGTAGTCCCGGCGGGCACGGAAGGCCTCGCGCCGCCGCTCGAGCTCGTCCAGGGCCTCGGGGGTGAAGGCCGCGAGCGCGGCATGCTGCGAGAGGGTGGGCGCGGCGAGATAGAGGTTCTGGGCGAGACGCTCGAGGGGCTCGAGCCATGCTGGCGGCGCCACGATCCAGCCCAGCCGCCACCCCGTCATGCCGAAGTACTTGGAGAAGCTGTTGACCACGAAGGCCCCGGGCGCGACCTCCAGCACCGTGCAGGCCTCGGTCTCGTAGGCCAGGCCCTGGTAGATCTCGTCGCAGACCAGGCAGGCGCCTGCCCGTCGGGCCTCCGCGGCCAGCGCCGCCAGACGCGCGCGCGGAAGCACCGCGCCGGTGGGGTTGGCGGGGCTCGCCACGAGCAGCGCGGCCGCCCCGCCGCGCGCGGCGGCGCCCACGATCTCGGGTGCCGGACCGCCGCCCTCGGCGTCCACGCCCACCGCACAGGCTTCCAGCAGCCGCACCAGATGGCGGTTGCAGGGGTAGCCGGGCTCCGGCAGCAGCACCCGATCGCCCGGCCCCGCGAGCACCGCCAGCACCAGGTGGAGCGCGCCCGAGGCCCCCGGGGTCACCAGCACCCGCTCCGGCGCCACCGCCACACCGAAGCGGTCGCGATACCACCCGGCGATGGCCTCGCGCAGCGCCGGAAGCCCCGCGGCGGGCGTGTAATGGGTCCGGCCGGCGGCGAGCGCCGCCTGCGCCGCCCGCACCACGGGTGCCGGGGTGGGGAAATCGGGCTCGCCGATCTCCATGTGGACGATGTCGCGCCCTGCCGCCTCCAGCGCCCGCGCCCGCGCGAGCAGGGCCATGACACGGAAGCCCTCGATGTCGGCCATACGGGGCGCGGAAGCGCGCCCGCATCCGGCGGCATCGATCACCGCACGGCCTCGCGCGCGCGGGCCTGCCCCTCGAGCAGGCGACGGATCAGGCCGAGGTCCACCCACCCCGCCCCGCCGGCATCGCCGGCAAGGACACGAAACGGTCGCGCGGGCTCGCCGAGATCACTCACCACCAGCGCGGCCCCGGTGAAATCCTCGCCGCGGGTATAGTGGCTGGGCGTGACGACGACCGGCAGCCCCGCCGTCCGGGCGGCCTTCAGCCCCTGGGCCGAATCCTCGAAGGCCATGCAGCGGCCCGGGTCGGCATCCAGCTCCGCGAGCACGCGCAGGTAGGCATCCGGCGCGGGCTTCTTGGCGGGCACCATGTCGCCGGCGACGATGCAGGCGAACCAGCCCGGCGCCTCGGGCCCCAGCGTGCGCGCCAGCAGGCGCTCCACGTTCTCCGGCGAGGTGGTGGTGGCGATGGCGAGCGGCACGCCGGCGGCGCGCGCCTCGCCGATGAGGCGCGCCACCCCCGGACGCAGGTTGACGGCGCCTTGCTCCAGCAGGCGCGCGAAGTGCGCGTTCTTCATCCGGTGCAGGCGCGCGACGAACGTCTCGAGGGATTCGCCGCCCGGGGGATCGAAGCCGGGTTGGTGGCGTGAGAGGAATGCCCGGATGCGTTCCTTGCCGCCGGCCACGGCGAGCAGCTCCCCGTAGAGCGCCTCGTCCCAGGTCCAGCCAAGCCCGGCCTCGCGGAAGGCGGCATTGAAGGCCATGCGGTGGCCGTCGCGCTCGGTCTCGGCGAGCGTCCCGTCCACGTCGAAGATCAGGGCCTGGGGCAGCATGGCGCCGCAAGGATAGCGCAGCGCCCTCGCTTGCGGGTCCTGGGGCGTTCTGGTATAGAACCCCGATTTGTTCGGCGGGCCCGACGGGCCCGGGAGTCGAGGACATGCCTGCCACCAAGCGCAAGACCGGCACCGGCGCCGCCCGGAAGAAGGCGGCGGGCGCGGCCAAGAAGAAGGCCTCCACGGCCAAGAAGGCCAAGAGCGCAGCCACGAAGCCCGCGGCGAAGAAGGCCGCGCCCGGCAAGGCGAGGACCGCCGCCAAGCCCAAGGCTGCCAGGTCCACGTCTGCCGCCGGGAAATCCGCCGCCAGGGCACCGAGGCAGCCCAAGGCGCGCGTGGAGAGCGGCCGGGGCGCGGCCGCCGTGGACGTGGGCCCGATCCGGGGCTTCGAGCCCTACCAGCCCCGCAAGGGCGAGGAGTACATGAACGAGCGCCAGCTCGAGCACTTCCGCCAGATCCTGCTGGCCTGGAAGCGTGAGCTCATGGAGGAGGTGGACCGCACCGTGCACCACATGCAGGACGAGGCGGGCAACTTCCCGGACCCCAACGACCGGGCCACGCAGGAGGAGGAGTTCAGCCTGGAGCTGCGCACGCGCGACCGCGAGCGCAAGCTCATCCGCAAGATCGACGAGGCGCTGGCGCGCATCGAGAACGGCGAGTACGGCTACTGCGAGTCCTGCGGGGTCGAGATCGGCATCCGCCGGCTGGAGGCGCGGCCCACCGCCACTCTCTGCATCGACTGCAAGACCCTCGACGAGGTGCGCGAGCGCCAGATGGGCCTCTGAGGGCCGGTCCTGCCGGGGCGCGCCGATGCGCGGGTTTCCAGCCCGCCCCCGACCGCCTGCCCCCGCCTACCGGGGGCGCTTCGCGCCCTCGCCCACCGGCCCACTCCACTTCGGGTCCCTGGTGGCGGCCCTCGGGAGCTGGCTCGACGCCAGGGCCCACGGTGGCGAGTGGCTGGTCCGCATCGAGGACCTGGATCCGCCCCGTGAGGTCCCGGGCGCGGCCTCCGCGATCCTGGCGGCGCTCGAGCTCCTGGGACTGCACTGGGACGGCCCCGTGCTCCATCAGAGCACGCGTGCCGAGGCCTACCGGGCCGCCCTGGAGCACCTCGCCGAGGCGGGCTGGACCTACCCCTGCACCTGCCCGCGCAGCCGCATCGCGCGCGAGGCCCGTCGCCGCGGCCCCCTCGGGCCCGTGTACCCCGGCACCTGCCGCGCCCGCGCGCCCGGCCCGGGGCCCCATGCGCTGCGGGTGCGCGTGGACGGGGTCCGCGTGGCGCTCGACGACCGCCTCCAGGGCCCCTGCCACGCCGGGCTCGCCGAGCAGGTGGGCGACTTCGTGGTCCACCGCCGCGACGGGCTCACGGCCTACCATCTCGCCGTCGTGGTGGACGACGCCGCCCAGGGCATCACCGACGTGGTCCGGGGGGCCGACCTGCTGGAGGCCACCTGGTGCCACATCCATCTCCAGCGCCTGCTCGGCCTGCCCACGCCCCGCTATCTGCACCTCCCGGTCGCGACCGGACCCGACGGCGCCAAGCTGAGCAAGCAGACGGGGGCGATGCCCGTCGATCTGCGCCGTCCCGGCCGCGCCCTCGAGGCGGCGCTCGCCTTCCTCGGCCATGCCCCGCCCGAGGCGCTGCGCGGCGCGCCGCCGGCCGAGCTCCTCGCCTGGGCGGTGCAGGCGTGGTCGGCGGCGCGCCTGCCACGGGCGCGGGCCCTGCCCGCCGTGCCGGAGGCCGGCACCAAGGCAAGGGGCTCCGCCGCCGGGGCCTAGACCGCCTGAGGGCACCCGCGCGATGCGCCTCCTGGCCGCGCGGACACGGGGCCGGCGCGGATGCGGCGCCTCCGCGGCCCTCGCAGGCCGCTCCCCGTCTCCGCGGCACCGTGCCTCCTCGCCCGCAGGCGCGGCTTCCAGCCGCGCCGGGCCGGCTGGAAGCAGGCCCCACAGGGGATAAAGGGACGCGGGGAACAGGAGTCCCCCCAGGGGGAAAAGCGGTGCGGGCAGAACGCTGCCAGGGACGGTGAACCCCTTCTGGGCGCGCCGGTGACACGGCGGGCCTGCCCGTGGGCGCTCCGCTGCCGTGTGCCCCACCCGCGCCTTCCGGCCGCGCTGCGCCCCGACCTAAGGTCGGCAAAGCCGGAGGGAACCCCCTGCCCCGATGTGGTCTATAGTTTCAGTGGTGCGGTGCCACCGCACGTTGAGCCGGAGGAGGGTCCCATGGACCGACGCTGGAGCGAGCGGCGACCGGTGGAGATGGAGGTCGAGGTCTTCTGCTGCGGCAGGGAGCCCTCGCGGCGCGTGCTGCGCGCGCGCACGCGCGACGTGAGCTTCGGGGGCATGTTCCTCCTCACCGACGAGCCGGAGCTGCCCGCCTACCGCGAGGTGCTGCTGCGCTTCCCCTGCAAAGGGCGCCGGGGCGCGCCCGACGGCTACTGCACGGTGCGCGGGCACGCCGTCTACCGCACGTCCGAGGGGGTGGCGGTGCGCTTCGACCGCATCGACCTGGAGGTCGTGCGCACCCTGCGGGATCTCCTCAGGGAGGCGGCGCGGGCGAGCGCCTGAGCCCCGGACGGGCCGGGTCCGGCACCCGGGCGAGCAGCAGGCCGCCGAGGCCGAAGAAGGCGAGCAGCGCGAGCAGCGCCAGCCGGTGGCTGCCCGCGAGCTCCGCCGTGAGGCCGACGGCGAGCGGTCCCAGCACCGCCGCGAAGCGCCCCACCACGTTGTAGAAGCCGAAGAACTCCGCGGCGGCCTCCGGCGGAACGAGGCGCGCATACCAGGCCCGGCTCAGGGACTGCACACCGCCCTGCACCAGGCCCACGGCGAGCGCCAGCACGTAGAACTGCCACGCCGCCACCAGGAAGTACCCCCACGCCGTCACCGCGCCGTAGACGGCGAGCCCCAGCCAGATGCCGGCGCGGCTCCCCCAGCGCTCGCCGATGCGTCCGAAGGCGAGCGCGGCCGGAAAGGAGACGAACTGGGTGAGCAGCAGCGCCCCCAGCAGATGGCCGGTGCCGAGACCGAGCGCGGCCCCGTAGTCCACGGCCATGCGGAAGACGGTGTTGACCCCGTCGATGTAGAGCCAGTAGGCCGCGAGGAACCACGCCACGGGCTTCAGCCGGCGGACATGGTGGAAGGTCTCGCGCAGCCGCCGCCAGCCGGCGCCCAGCGCCGCCCGTACGCCGTGCAGGCCGGGCTCCGCGGCCTGACTTTCGCGCACGCGCCGCAGCACGGGCACCGTGAACGCCGCCCACCACAGGGCCGTCGCCACGAGCACCCCCTGCACCGCCTGCGCACGCGAGTCGAGCCCCAGCGACTCGTGCCCCAGCACCACCCCCATCGCCGCCGCGAAGAACAGCCCCCCGCCCAGGTAGCCGAGGGCGTAGCCGTAGGCCGAGACGCGGTCGTAGTCCCGCGGCGAGGCCACCTGGGTCAGGAGCGCGTCGTAGAAGGCGTTGGCGGCGCCGAAGCCGAGGGCCGCGATTCCATAGAGGGCGAGCGCCGTGCGCCACGCCCCCTCGCCCGCCAGCGCCAGGCCGGCGGTGGCCGCCGCGCCCAGGAAGGCGAAGGCGCCCAGGAAGGCCCGGCGGCGGCCGAGGCCGTCGGCCACCGCCCCGAGCAGGGGGGCGAGCACCGCCACCCCCAGCGCCACCGCGGCGCTCACCAGCCCCAGCAGGAAGGTGGTGCGCGTGGACTCGAGCTCCGCGCCCCACCAGCCCTTGAGCATCACGGGATAGAGCCCCGCCACCACCGCCGTGGCGAAGGCCGAATTCCCCCAGTCGTACAGGGCCCATGCGCGGACAGCGGCTGCTTCCTCGCCTCTGCCGGAAGACCGGGAACGGAGCGTGAGCGGCATCGAGGCCCATGATGGCCCCGGCGGGCCGGCGCGCCAAGGCCGGGGAGCGCGGGGACGATGGCGGGACACCGCGGCTTCTGCTAAGGTGACGGATGTCAGACTCAGCGTGCCCGGAGGCGTATCGAGGTGAGCACCCCCAAGATGCACGAGATGACCCTCGCCGACCAGGCGGAGCTGACCCGCGCGGTCATGCACATGCTCGAGGTCTGGGGCCTGCGCGAGGAGGACCAGCTCACCCTGCTCGGCTTTCCGCCGGACACGCCCCATCGCGTCCTGCGGCGCTGGCGCCAGGGCACGCCCTTCCCCACCGACAACCTGGAGCTCATGGAGCGGGTCGAGCACCTGGTGGGCATCGCCGAGGCCCTGCGCACCACCTTCCCGCGCGACCCGGCCATGACCACGGTCTGGCTCCAGCGCCCCAACCGCCGCTTCGGTGCGCGCGCGCCGCTCGCCGTCATGATCGACGACGGCCTCGAGGGCCTCATCGCCGTGCGTGCGCACCTCGACTGCATCTTCGCCTGGCAGAGCGCCTGAGGCAGGCGCCCTCCCGGCAGGGTGCGGCGGGCGGCCGGGATCCGTATAATCCCCCCGGCCCCGCTGCCCCGGCCCGTTCCGGGGCGGGGTTTTTTATGCGTCAGGCGCCGCCGACCCGGCGGCCGCTGCCAGGGGGGATTCCGCAACGATGCTCGAGCTCGCGCGGCGCATACCTGAGCTGACCTTCCTTCTCGTCGCGATCGTGGTGGCCTACGCGGCGATGGCGATGTTCTCGGCCGTGGAGAGCACCGAGGTGCTCACGGCCGGGGGGATGTGGCTCATCCTCGCCGCCTCCTTCCTCTTCAGCACCCTCATCGCCGTGGTGGCGGTGCTGGGCGGGGTCGGCGGCGGGGTGCTGTTCACCCCGGTGATGCTGGGCTTCACCAACGTGGACACCCTCCTGATCCGCTCCACCGGCCTGGTGGTGGCCATGTTCAGCGGGCTGGTCTCCTCCGGCCCCTTCATGCGCAAGGGCCTGGCCGACGTGCGGCTGGTCTTCTACTGCGCCGTGCCCATCATCGTGGGGGCCATCCTCGGCGCCAAGGCCGCGATCGTGCTCGCCGACACCATGGGCGCCACGGGCGACGCCATCGTGCGGCTGCTGCTGGGCGGGCTGCTGATCTTCATCGCCCTCATGTTCGTCCTCGGCGGCTCCAAGACCGAGTATCCGGTGCCGCGCAACCTGGACGGCCTCAGCCGCAGGCTCGGCATGCGCAACACCTACTGGGAAGAGTCCCTGGCCAGGCCGGTCACCTACCACGCCAACCGCGTGCTGCCGGGCGGGCTGCTGTTCCTGGCGGTCGGCTTCGTCGGCGGCTTCTTCGGCCTCGGGGGCGGCTGGGCCGTGGTGCCCGTGCTCAACCTGGTGATGGACGTGCCCCTCAAGGTGGCGGCCGCCTCCAGCGGCGTGCTGCTCGCGATCGGCAACGCCGCGGCCATCTGGCCCTACATCACCAAGGGCGCGCTCATCGCGCTGTTCGCCGCCCCCTGGATGCTGGGGCAGGTGGTGGGCGGCATCCTGGGCGCCCACATCCTGGCGCGCATCCAGGCCGGCTTCGTGCGCAAGATACTCATCGTCCTTCTGTTCCTGACCAGCATCAAGCTGGTGGTGCGCGGGGCCGAGACGCTGTTCGGCTTCGACGTCCCGATGCTGTGAGGGGGGCGCGACCATGACGATGCGGGAGATCGAGAGGAGACTCAAGGAGAAGGCCGAGCATGTGGAGGAAGCGCTCGAGCACGAGATCGGGCATGTCGAGGAGATGCTCGAGCATGAGCTCGAGCGGCCGACCGTGCCCCGGGCCGCCGTCGCCTACGGCGACGTCGTCTACTGGGGCACGATCCTGGGATCCTTCATCACGATCCTCGGCTCCGTGCTCGCCTTCGTGACCGAGCTCAACTTCATGGAGCCCGAGCTGGTGCTCTCGGCCATCTGGGAAGGCCGCAGCGTCGACGAGATCTGGCAGGACACGGTCGGCGAGCGTCCCGACGGCCACTGGTACCTGGAGCATCTGCACCGCGGCGACGGGCTCACCATGGCGGGCATCGCGCTCGGCGTGTTCGTCGTCGTGCCGGGCATGCTGGTCTCGGCCTGGCTCCTGCTGCGCCAGCGCCAGCGCCTGTTCGCCGGCTTCGGCCTGCTCGCCTCCGGCATCACCGTGGCGGCCATGTTCGCCTGAGCCCCGGCCACCGCGCCGGCGCGGGACCGGGAACGCCCCCACCAGCCGATGCGCAGGCTCGCCGCCCCGCTCCTGCTCGCAGCGGCGGCCGCCGCGGCCTTCGCCCTGTGGCGTCTGGGCCGGCCCGAGCCGGTGGCGGTGCAGGTGGCCGCCGTGGGCTACGGTCCGGTCGAGGCCACCGTCACCAACACCCGCGCGGGGACCGTGAAGGCCTGCCGGCGCGCGCGCCTCTCCCCGGCCGTCGGCGGCCAGATCGCACGGCTGCTGGTGCGCGAGGGCCAGCATGTGGCGGCCGGCGCGCTCCTGCTCGAGCTGTGGAACCGCGACCTCGCCGCGCGGCGCGCGCTCGCCGCCGCCCGCGCCGAGGCGGCGCGCGCCCGCGCGCGCGAGGCCTGCATCGCCGCGCGCGTGGCCCGGCGCGAGGCCGAGCGCCTCGCGCGCCTGCGCCGCCGGGGGCTCGCCTCCGAGGAGGCGCATGACCGCGCCCTCGGCGAGGCCGAGACGCGCGCGGCCGCCTGCGCCGCGGCCGAGGCCGGGATCAGGGTCGCGGACGCAAACCTGCGGCTGGCCGAGGCCGAGCTCACGCGCACGCGCCTGCACGCCCCCTTCGCCGGCGTCGTGGCCGAGGTCAACGGCGAGGTGGGCGAGTACATCACCCCCTCGCCCCTGGGTGTGGCCACGCCGCCCGCGGTGGACCTGATCGACCCGGGCTGCCTCTACGTCAGCGCCCCCATCGACGAGGTGGACGCGGCGCGGGTGCGGACGGGGCTGCCCGTGCGCGTGACGCTCGACGCCTTCCGGGGACACGTCTTCGCGGGGCGCGTGCGGCGCGTGGCGGCCTACGTGCGCGAGGCCGAGCGCCAGGCCCGCACGGTCGACGTGGAGGTGCGCTTCGAGGCCCCGCCCCGCGTCCCCCTGCTTCCGGGCTACAGCGCCGACGTGGAGATCGTGATCGAGCGCCGCGAGAAGGTGCTGCGCGTGCCCACGGAGGCCGTGCAGGAAGGGCCCCGCGTGCTGGTCCTGGACCCGGCGCACGGCCGGCTGGTGGCGCGCCCCATCCGCGCGGGGCTCGCCAACTGGCGCTGGACGGAGGTGCTCGAGGGGCTGCGCGCGGGTGAGCGGGTGGTGCGCTCGCTCGACCGCGAAGGGGTGCGCCCGGGGGTGCCCGCCGTGCCGGAGACGGAAGACGGCGGATGATCCGTCTCGAGGGCGTCGAGCGCGTCTACCGGGTGGGCGGCGAGGCGGTCCGCGCGCTGGCGGGGATCGACCTCGAGATCGGGACGGGAGAGTACGTCTCCCTGATGGGCCCTTCGGGCTCGGGCAAGAGCACGCTGCTCCACATCCTGGGCCTGCTGGACCGCCCCACCGCCGGCCGCTACCTGCTCGACGGGCTCGACGTGACCGGCCTCGACGAGAACGCGCAGGCGCGCCTGCGGCGCGAGGCCATCGGCTTCGTGTTCCAGTTCTTCCACCTGGTGCCGCGCCTGACGGCCCAGGCCAACGTGGAGCTGCCCATGCTGCTCGCCGGCGTGCCGCCCGCCGAGCGCCGCCGGCGCGCGGCCGAGGCGCTGGCGGCGGTGGGGCTCGCCGACCGGGCCCGACACCGGCCCGACCAGCTCTCGGGGGGCCAGCGCCAGCGCGTGGCCATCGCCCGCGCCACCGTCATGCGCCCGCGCCTGATCCTGGCCGACGAGCCCACGGGCAACCTGGACCACGCCGCAGGCGCCGAGGTGATCGCCCTCCTCGAGCGCCTCCACCGCGAGCACGGCAGCACCCTCGTGCTGGTGACCCACGATCCGGAGCTCGGCGCGCGCGCCACCCGCCGCCTGCGCATGCGCGACGGGCAGATCCTTCCGGAAGAAGGGGACGGCAGGGCATGAGCCCGCCGGCCGTGCTCGCCTTCGCCCTGCGCAGCCTCGCCGCCGTGCCGTTGCGCACGGCGCTCACCCTGCTCGCGGTGGGCATCGGGGCCGGCGCCGTCCTCACCCTCAGCGCCCTGGGCGAAGGGGCGCGCCGCTACGTGACGCGCGAGTTCGCGGCGCTGGGCACGAACCTGCTCGTGGTGCTGCCCGGGCGCAGCGAGACGGCGGGGGTCACGCCGGGGCTGTTCCTGGGCGAGACCCCGCGTGACCTCACCCTCGACGATGCCCTCGCGCTCGCCCGCAGCCCCCACGTGCGCCGGGTGGCCCCCATCGTGGTGGGCTCGGCCCGGGTTTCGCACGGCGCCCGCGCGCGCGAGGCCACCGTGCTCGCCTCCACGCCCGGGCTCGTGGCCATCCGCCGCTGGCGCATCGCGCGCGGGCGCAATCTCCCCGAGGGCGATCCCCGGCGCGGGCGCAGCGCGTGCCTGCTGGGCGCGCGGCTCGCGCGCGAGCTCTTCGGCGCCGAGCCCGCCCTGGGGCGCTGGGTGCGGGTCGGCGACCGGCGCCTGCGGGTGGTGGGCGTCCTCGCCGCCCAGGGCTTCGGCCTCGGCATCCAGACCGACGACATGGTGATCGTGCCGGTGGCCACCGGCATGGCGCTCTTCCGGACCGAGAGCCTGTTCCGCATCATGGTGGAGGCGCGCTCGCGCGAGGCCGTCCCGCTGGCCCGGGAAGCGGTGCGCGCCATCCTGCGCGAGCGCCACGGCGGCGAGGAGGACGTGACCGTGGTGACCCAGGACGCGGTCCTCGGGGCCTTCGACCGCATCCTCCGCGCGCTCACCTACGCCCTGGCCGGGCTGGCGGGCATCAGCCTCGGCGTGGCCGGCATCCTCGTCATGAACGTGATGCTCATCGGCGTGGCCGCCCGCCGCGCCGAGATCGGCCTCCTCAAGGCCCTGGGCGCCCCGCCGGGGCTGATCGGGCGCCTGTTCCTGGCCGAGGCGGCGCTGCTCGGCGCCGCCGGCGGGCTCGCCGGCCTGGGCGTGGGCTGGCTCGCCGTGCTGCTCGTGGGCCGCATCTACCCCGCCTTCCCGATCGCCGCGCCCGGCTGGGCGGCGGCCGCCGCCTTCGGCGTCGCGCTGGCGGGCGCGACGCTCTTCGGCCTGCTCCCCGCAAGGCGCGCGGCTAGGCTCGACCCCGTGGCCGCGCTGGCCGACAGGGGATGAGCGCGAAGCCGGCATGCGTGCGGCGGACCTGACGCTCCTCGTCACGGGCGCGCTCGCGGCCAGGCCCGCGCGTACGGCGCTGACCGCCCTCGGCATCGCCGTGGGCGTGGCGGCGGTGGTGCTGCTCACCGCGCTCGGCGAGGGCGCGCGCCGCTATGTGCTCGCCCAGTTCACCCAGTTCGGCACGCATCTCGTCGCCATCAACCCGGGTCGGACGATGACCCACGGTGTGAGCACGGGCATCTTCGGCACCGTGCGGCCCCTCACCCTCTCCGACGCCGAGGCCCTGCGGTCGCTGCCCTGGGTGCGAGGCGTGGTGCCCGTGGTCCAGGGCAACGCCGAGGTGGAGGCGCGCGGGCGCGCCCGGCGCACCATGGTGCTCGGCGTCGGGCCCGACTTTCCGCGCGTGTTCGCCTTCGGCCCCGCCGTGGGCCGCTTCCTCCCGGCCGACGACGTGCGCGCGCCGCGCCCCTTCGCCGTGGTGGGGGCGACCGTGCGCCGCGAGCTCTTCGGCGATGCCAGCCCCCTGGGCGCGAGCCTGCGGGTGGCCGGCTACCGCTTCCGCGTGATCGGCGCCATGGAGCCGAAGGGCCGGGTGCTGGGCTTCGACCTGGACGATGCCGTGTACGTCCCCGCCGCCTGGGGGCTCGAACTGTTCCGGCGCGAAGGGCTGATGGAGATCGACGTGATGTACCGCGCCGGCACGCCGGTGCGGGAAGTCACCGCGGGCATCCGGCGCGTCCTCGCCGCGCGCCACGGCCGCGAGGACTTCACCCTCACCACCCAGGACCAGATGCTGCAGGTGCTGGGCTCGGTGCTGCGCATGCTCACCTTCGCGGTGGGCGCCATCGGCGCGGTCTCCCTGCTGGTGGGCGCGGTGGGCATCCTCACGGTGCTGGTCATCGCCGTCTCGGAGCGGCGCGGCGAGATCGGCCTGCTGCGCGCCCTGGGCGCGACGCAGGCGCAGGTGCTGGGTCTGTTCCTGGCCGAGGCGCTGGCGGTGGCGCTCGCCGGCTGCGGCGCGGGCCTGGGCCTGGGGCTCGGCCTCGCCGGGCTGCTCGCGGCGCTCGTGCCCGGCCTGCCCGTCGGTGTCGACCTCCGCTTCGTGGCGCTCGCCGTGGCCCTGGGGCTCTCGGTGGGGCTGGCGGCGGGCATCGTCCCTGCGCTGCGCGCGGCGCGCCTGGACCCGGTCGAGGCCCTGCGCGCCGGCTGACCCGCCCGCGATTCCCCGGTGCGGCGTGCGGGCTAAAGTTTCCGTCGCCCCACGCCGATTCCATGGACGCGTCATCCGACCGAGCCGTGGCACACGGAGCGCGAGAACGATGAAGAAACCCAGAGCCAACCGCATGTCCATCCTGGTCCGCACCGCCGCCGCCGCGAGCGCCACGCTCTCGCTGGCCGTCGCCGTGGCCGAGGCCCGCTCGGGCACGCCCGCCAACGCCGCCGCGGCGGCGGCCGCCGCCGCGCTGGCCGCCTTCCTGCTCTATTTCATCGTCCGCATCGACCGCGGCCTCGCGCGGCTCGCCGCGGGCGTGCGCGAGCTCCACCGCGGCAGCAAGGATCTCACCCAGCGCTTTCCCCGCATGGGCTGGTGCGTGCTCGACAGCATCGCCTGCGAGCTCAACCGCTTCCTCGACAGCCTCGACGGCCTGACCAGCACGGTCGTCTCCGTCTCGCAGCAGGCCGGCGAGCGCATGAAGCGGGTCGCAGGCGCCATGGAAGAGGCCGGGCAGAGCGTGGAGGCGATCCAGTCGAGCACGGACGACCTCGCCCGGGCGATCGAGGAGATGTCGGAGGCCATCCAGCAGGTGGCGCGCGCCACCGAGACCGCACGGGCCCTGTCCGACGAGTCGCGCGAGGCCGCCGCCCAGGGCCGCGAGGTGGTCGGCCGCTCGGTGGAGCTGATCCAGGGCATGGCCGCGAGCATCGGCGAGGCGACCGAGGCGATCCATCGCCTGGCGGAGCAGAGCGGCCAGATCCGCTCCATCCTGGACGTCATCCGCGACATCTCCGCCCAGACCAACCTGCTCGCGCTCAACGCCGCCATCGAGGCGGCGCGGGCCGGCGAGTCCGGCCGTGGCTTCGCCGTGGTCGCCGACGAGGTCCGCTCCCTCGCCCAGCGCACGCACGAGTCCACGGCCGAGATCGAGGCCATGATCGGGCGCCTCGAGGCGGGCACCGAGGAGGTGGTCGAGCGCATGAGCGCCATCGCCGGCTCCAGCGAGCAGGCCGTCAGCCACGCCCGCGAGACGGGGGAGGTGCTCGAGCGCATCGCCGACCGCATCGGCTCCACCGCCGACGCCAACGCCCAGATCGCCACCGCGGCCGAGGAGCAGGCGGCCGTCTCCGAGCAGCTGCGCGAGAACGCGGCCGCGGCGGCCCGCACCGCCCGGCACGTGCGCGAGGTGGCCGCCAACGCGCTGGAGACCACCGACATGGTGCGGCTGACGGTGGCCGAGATCGACATGCTCCTCAGCCAGTTCAGCGTCACGCACCGCGCAGGCGGCGGCGACGTGGACCGCACCATCGTCCAGTGGCACGACGGCTTCCTCGTGGGCGTCCCGACGCTGGACGAGCAGCACCGGCGCCTGTTCGAGCTCATGAACGCCGTCTATGCCGCCTTCCGCGACGGCGACCAGGAGCGCCTGCGCCGCGACCTCGACGCGCTCATCGACCTGGCCCGGCGGCACCTCGCCGACGAGGAGGGGCTCATGGCGAAGGCCGGCTACGAGGAGCTCGATTCCCACAAGGCCTGCCACGCCAAGCTGCTGGCCGACCTCGACGCCCACGTGGCGCGCTACGAGCAGGAGGGCTCACGCAAGGCGCTGCTCGACCTGGTGTGGTTCCTCAAGAGCTGGCTCGTGGACCACATCTACCGGGTGGACAAGCGCTACAGCGACACCCTGGTGGCGGCAGGCATCCGCTGAGCGGAGGCCGCGGCGGAGGGGCCTGCCGGCACGGCCCCCCGGCAGCCTCCCGTCCTCGACGTCACCTCCCGTGGAGGGGCGCCCCCCAGCCGCCCCGGCGCCCTTCCCCCCTGTGGGGCCTCCTCACCTGTGGGGCCGGCTTCCAGCCGGCCCGGCACCCCCTCCCCTGTGGGGCCGGCTTCCAGCCGGCCCGGCGCGGCTGGAAGCCGCGCCTGCAGCGAAAGGGCATTGCGGCGGCCGCCGCCGCAGACCGGGTCCACGGGGTAGCGGAGGCACCGGGCCGGCGGGACCGGGGGTGACGTGCGAGGGTCGCGGAAGCACCGCACCGCGCAGGCCCCGCCGACGCGCTTCCTGCCACGGGGCCCAGGGCGCCCCCGGTCCGGAGGCGGCCGCCGCACCCACGAGGCGACCCCGAAAGGGCCGAAAATCCCTTTTTCACCTGAGGTGGGAGCCCCGGTGGCGGCAGCCTTGCGCCCACGAATGCAAATGATTATCATTTGCGTATGGATGGCGTGCTCGATCCCCTGCGGCCCGAACCGGCCCGGGACCTGCGCCCGGCGCTGGCGCGGCTGCTGCGCCACTTTGCCCGCACGGGCTCGCCCTGGTGCGCGGCGGCCATCGTCAGCCACCTGGAGGCGATGGCGGCCGATCCGTCGGTGCGCGACCCGGTGGCGCGCTGCGCCTGCCTGCGGCTTCTCAGGCACTGGCGGGCCGTGGCCGCGGCGGCCGTCCGCCGCGGCCACGACGGCTAGAAGCGCAGATGGGTGGAGGCGTTGAGGCTCGCGCGCGCGCCGCGCCAGTTGTCGATGTGGTAGCGCGTGAAGGGCAGCCCCGTCAGCTCGAAGAAGCGCGGCCAGCCGATGCGCTCGATCCACTCGCCGATGCGCTCCCAGTCGCGCGCGTCCTGCTGGTAGGCGCGCAGGATGCGCTTGACGATGGCCGTCGCCTCCGGCCAGCGCGGCGGGTTGTTGGGGATGCCCGCGGCGACCAGCTTGTGGAAGCTCGGGCGCGAGCGCGCGTTGGAGAACTTGCCGCCGACCCAGATGGCGAGCTTGGTGTGCTCGGGATCGTTGATCTGCATCGGCGGGCAGGGCGGGTAGCAGGCGCCGCAGCACACGCACTTGCGCTCGTCGATCTCGAGCGAGGGCTTGCCGTTCACCAGCGCCGGACGGATGGCCGCCACCGGGCAGCGCGCCACCACCGCGGGACGCTCGCATACGTCCGCCACCAGGTCGTGGTTGATGCGCGGCGGCCTGGTGTGCTGCACGTTGATGGCGATGTCGCCCTGTCCGCCGCAGTTGATCTGGCAGCAGGAGGTGGTGATCTTGACGCGGTTGGGCATGCGCTCGTTGACGAACTCCTCGTAGAGCTCGTCCATCATGGCCTTGACCACGCCCGAGGCATCGGTGCCCGGGATGTCGCAGTGGAGCCACCCCTGGGTATGGGAGATCATGGACACCGAGGGGCCGGTTCCGCCGACGGGAAAACCTTCCGCCTGCAGGCGCTCGATCAGCGGCTCCACCCTGCTCTCGTCCGTGACCGTGAACTCCACGTTGCTGCGGATGGTGAAGCGCATGTGGCCGTCCGCGAACTCGTCGGCGATGTCGCAGAGCTTGCGCACGGTGTCCACGTCGAGCTGACGCTGGGTGCCGGCGCGCACGGTCCACACCTCCTCGCCGGTCTCGGAGACGTGGTGCAGCACGCCCGGCCGCGGGCGGTCGTGCCAGGCCCACATGCCGTAGTTGCGCCGCAGCGCCGGGTGCATGTACTGGAAGTGGTCCGGAACCCCGCTCTCGATGGGCATGCGCGGCTGTGCCTGTGCCATCGTCTGTGCCCTCCTCTCGTTCAGCCCGCGGCGCGCTCACGCGCGTCCCGGCGCTCGTACCAGCGCCGGGCGGCCTCGTCCCAGCCGTCGGTGCGCACGTAGGAGCTCGTGCGCGGATGCCTGAGCATGTGGGGATCGGGCTCGATGCCGATGCCCTCGAGGAAGTTGGCGAGCCCCATCCGCTCGATGGTCTCGCCCACGCGCTCGTGCTCGAGCGCGTTCTCGGCCCAGAAGTCCACGATGCGCTGGGCGAGCTCCACCAGCCAGCGGAAGTCCTCGTCGGTCTCCATGCGGTGATAGGGCACGATCACGGTGCCGAAGAGGTCGCCGATCTTGAGGGTGCGCTTGCCGCCGAGCAGCACCGTGACGCCCCGCTCCTTGCCGGGCGAGAGCGCCCTGGTCATGACGTTGATGCAGTGCATGCAGCGCACGCAGTCCTTGTCGCGGATCTCGAGCGTGTCGTCGTCCTTGAGCGAGATGCAGCCGGTGGGGCAGCGCGTGACCACGTTGTCGAGCACGTGCCGGCGTCCCTTCTCGGCCACGTACTCCCTGACCCGCTCCTGGTCGATGCGGATGGTGTCGCGCCAGATGCCGAGCACGGCCATGTCGGCGCGCTGCAGGGCGTTCATGCAGTCGTTGGGGCAGCCCGAGAACTTGAACTTGAACTTGTACGGCAGCGCGGGCCGGTGCAGGTCGTCGAGGAAGACGTTGAGCACCTCGCGGTGCGCGCGTGCGGTGTCGTAACAGGCATGCTCGCAGCGCGCCGGCCCCACGCAGGACATGGCGGTGCGCACCGCCGGGCCCGCCCCGCCCATGTCGAAGCCCATCTCGTTGAGCGCGTCGAAGACCACCTGCACCTTGTCCGTGGCGCAGCCCTGGAGCTGGAGGTCGCCCGACTGGCCATGCATGGAGATGAGGCCGGAGCCGTGCTCCTCCCAGACGTCGCAGATCCTGCGCAGGACCTCGGTGGTGTAGTGCATGCCGGGCGCCGGCATGATGCGGATGGTGTGGAACTCCCTGGACTCCGGGAAGGCGTCGGCCACTTCGGAGAAGCGCGGGATGACGCCGCCGCCGTAGCCGATGACGCCGACGGTGCCGCCCTTCCAGTAGCCCTTGCGGGTCTGGTAGGAGTGCTCGAGCTGGCCCAGCAGGTCCACCATCATGTCCTTGCGCCGGGCGAGCCGCTTGATGCCCGTGATGAAGCTCGGCCACGGGCCCTTCTCCAGCTCGTCCAGCATGGGCGTCTCATGCATCGGCTTCGGCATCGCGAACCCTCCGCGCTCGTGTCCGGTGTCCGGGTGTCGGGAATCGGCCTTCGTCAGAAAAGCGCCCCGGCCAAGGGGCGGCCGGGGCTTGCGAAGGCAAAGAGACTCGCCATGGTCCGCGTGCAAGCCTAGGCTCCCCCCTCAGGGGACGGATTGATGCAGATCAATGGGGTGCGGCGCGGAAGGGATAGAGGGGCGCGGCCGCGGCTATCCCTTTCGGGAAGGCCTTCACCAGCCGAGCCGGGCGGCGAGGCCGGAGCTGCGCTCGGCCGCACGCGCGCAGGCGGCCTCCCAGGCCGCGCGCGAGGCCAGCACGTGCAGCCCCCTGCGGGCGCGCGTGATCCCGGTATAGAGCAGCTCGCGCGCGAGCACGCGCACGGGCTCGGCCGGCAGCACGAGCAGAACCTCCTCGTACTCCGAGCCCTGCGCGCGGTGCACGGTCAGCGCATAGGCCGTCTCGTGGGCCGGCAGCTGCTGCAGCGGCACGTGCCGGATGCCGCCCTTGCCGTCCTCGAAGCAGGCGGCGAGGCGGCGGGGATCGCCGGGATGGGGCCAGAGCACGCCCGTGTCCCCGTTGTAGAGCTCGAGGAGGTAGTCGTTGCGCGTGACGATGACCGGGCGGCCCGGGTAGTCGCCGCCCTCGACGCCCAGCACGCGCTCGGCGAGCGCGTTGAGCCCGGCCACGCCGGCGGGCCCCTCGCGCACCGTGCACAGCACCCGCGCCTCGGCCAGCCGCGCCAGTGCCTCCTCCGCGCTGCGCGCCTCGCGCACCCGCGCGAGCCGCGCCCGCAGCCATTCGGCTACCGCGGGCGGCGGCGCACCGTCCGGCAGCCACACGCTCCAGGCGAGATCCGGCGCCTCGAGGCCGTAGGCATCCGCACCGGCGCCCGCGCGCACCGCCGCGGCCAGCCGCCCGATGCCGCTCGTGGCACCGAAGCGCCGCCCTTCGGTGAGCCCCACCTGGGCGTCGGCGACCTCCGGCGCACGGGCGTCGGGTGCGAGCGCCGCGGGCGTCGGCACCGCGCCGACCCGCGCCAGCGCCACCGCGGTGGCGGGGCGGTGGCGGGGGCCGCCCCCGCAGAGGTCGGCGAAGACATGCCCCGCCTCGACCGGCCCGAGCTGATCGCGATCGCCCAGCAGCACCAGCCGGCAACGCGGCAGCAGGGCGTCGAGCAGACGCGCCATGAGCTGCAGGGGCACCATCGAGGCCTCGTCGAGCACCACCACATCCGCGGGCACCGGATTGTCCCGGTGATGCCGGAAGCGTCCTTCGGGATCCGGCCGCAGGAAGCGGTGCACCGTGGCGGCCTCGGTCGGCAGGCCCGCGCGCACCGGCGCCGGCAGCTCGAGCCGCGCCAGCTCGCGGCGCACCGCCTCGGTCATGCGGGCCGCCGCCTTGCCGGTGGGCGCGAGCAGCCGCACGTGCAGATCCGGCCGCTGATCGAGCATGAGCGCGAGGATGCGCACCATGGTGGTGGTCTTGCCGGTGCCGGGGCCGCCGGTGATCACGGCCAGATCCCGCAGGCAGGCGAGCGCGGCCGCCACGCGCTGCCAGTCCACGCCCTCCGCGCGCAGCGGCCCGAACAGCCGCTCCAGGCCATGGCGCAGGCGCGCTTCATCGACCGGCGCATCCCGCGCGAGCCGCGCGCGCAGCCCCATGGCCACGTCCGACTCCCAGGCCCAGTAGCGGCCGAGATAGAGCCGCCCGCCGTCCAGGATCATGGGGGCGCGCTCCCCGGGCCGGCCCACCCAGGGGCAGCGCCCCAGCGCCTCGAGCCAGCGCTCGAGCGGCGGGGCGCACAGACGCAGCGCGCTCGCGCCCTCGCCGCCCGCGAGCAGCGGCCGCCCGGCGAGGCGGGCGAGGTCCAGGCAGACGTCGCCCGCGCCCGTGCGCGCGCTGAGCGCACAGGCGGTCAGCGCCACCAGATCGGGATCGTCGCCGCCGGCCCGTTCCGCGCAGAAGCGCGCGAACTGCACGTCGATGGGGCGCGCCAGCCCCAGCGCCAGGGCGCGGGCGAGCTCAGCCTGCATCGCAGCCCCCTCCCTGCAGCAGGCGGTCCAGCGCCTCCACCAGCGCGGGGGCGGGCTGCACCAGGTGCGCGCCACGCCCGTCCCCGTCGGGACCGTCCATGCCGCGCAGAAACAGATAGAGCGCCCCCCCGAAGTCGCGCCCGGGACGGTACTCCGGCACCCGTCGCACCAGATAGCGGTGGAGGGCCACCGCGTAGATCAGGCACTGGAGGTCGTAGCGGTGGCGGCGCATGGCCTCGCCGAGCCGCTCGGGCGCATAGGCTGCCGCGTCGGGCCCGAGCCAGGTGGTCTTGTAGTCGGCGAGATACCAGCGGCCCTCGTGCCGGAAGACGAGATCGATCTGTCCGGCGAACAGGCCCGTCATGGCCCCGAACGGCAGCGGCCGCGGCAGCGGCGCCACGCCGTGGCGCCTGAGCAGCCGGTCCAGCGCCTCCAGATCCAGGCCGCAGGCGCCGAAATGGAAGGGAAGCTCCGTCAGCCAATGGCCGGGGGCGAGGTCGGCGAGGCGGAAGCCCGTCGGCAGCGGCGTGGTCGAGACGCGCACGAGCCATTCGGCGATCAGCCCATGGTGCGCGGCCTCGAGCCCGAAGCGCGGTGCCAGCCGGGCGACCGCCTCGGCCGCCGCCGTCCGGTCCGGGATGCGCGGTCCCAGGCGCTCGAGCAGGAGGTGGAGCAGATTGCCCAGGCGCGCCCCGCGCGGCAGGGCGTGCACGTCCGCCGGCGCCGCCGGCGGGGGCTCTCCCTCCACAGCCTGCCTCGGATCGGCGTCGCGATCCCGCACGCCGCCCCCGCCTCCCGCGAGCTGGGAATAGCTCGTCACCCGCCAATGCTGCCGGACGGCGCCCCGGAAAGGCCGCGTCTGCACCGCCGGCGCCGCTTCAGGTCCGGACGAGGCCGGCGTGACGGGGGCCGGCGGCCCCGCGGAGTCCTGCGCTTCGGGCGCAGGCAGCACCCGCACCGCCGCCTTCCCCGCGCGCGCGGCCAGCTCGGCGAGGTCGTGGTCGATCTCCTCGCCGGCCGTGCGGTCGAGGAAGACGGCCTCGCCCGTCTCCTCGATGGCCCGCGCGGTGACATCCCGCCCGTGCACCAGCCAGGCGAAGGGCGAGCTCGCGGAGCCCGCGGGCCAGCCGACCGGTCCCCACGGGAGATAGGTGCGGAGCTCGGCCCGCGTGAGCGCCACATACAGCAGGCGCACCCACTCGGCGAGGCGCTCGCGGGCAGCCCGCCCCGGGCGCTCCTCCACGAGATCCAGCACCAGCGTCCCCTCGTCGTCGTGCCAGACCGCGGCCGCCGGCGGCGGCGGCGGAGCCGCCGGCGGCTCCCACGGAAAAGGCAGGTACACGATCGGGAACTGCAGGCCCTTGGCCCGGTGGACCGTGACGATGCGCACCAGGTCCGCGTCACTCTCGAGCCGCAGCAGCGAGGCCTCGCCACCGCCCCGCCTCTCGCGGCGCGAGCGCACGAACCATGCGAGCAGGTCCTCGACGCCGTGGCGGCTCCCGGCGGCTTCCTGGACCAGCTCGGCCAGGTGCAGGAGGTTGGTGAGGGCCCGTTCGCCGCCCATGCGGCCGGCCAGGGCCGCAGGCAGGCCCAGGTCCCGCATCAGGCCATGGAAGGCGGCCATGAAGCCCTGACGCTCCCACCGCTCGCGGGCGAGCGCGAACCGCTCCAGCCAGTGCTCCCAGCGGCCGGGCTCGCCCAGCTCGCGCGCCAGCCGCGCCAGGTCCCAGCCGAGCAGGGGGCTTGCGAGCGCGCGCCGCAGCAGCCGTGCGTCGCCCGGTGCCGCCACCGCCGCAAGCAGCGTCTCCAGCTCCTCGGCCTCCTCCGTCGCCCACACCGAGTCGCTGCCCACATAGGCGCTGGCGACGCCGCAGCGGCCGAGCTCCCTGCGCACGAGCTGCGCCTGCCGGTGGGTGAAGACGAGCACGGCGAGATCGCCGCCCCGCAGGGCCCGTGCGCCGATACGCGCACCGCCGGCACGGGCTGCCGCAAGCAGCCCGGCCGCATGAGCCGCCACGCACCGGGCCGCCCACTGGCGCGCCTCCCCCGGCGGCCAGAAATAGCGCGGCCTGCCGCTCGGCGCGGGATCGGGCTCCGGCATCCGCCAGATGCAGAGGCCGGCCTCGCCGCCGTCGGCGTCCGGCAGCCTCAGGGCCGGCAGCGTCCGCCCCGGGGCAGGCGCGGAAGGCTGGAAGGGGATCTCGTCGTAGAGGAAGGCCTCGGGCCTGGCGAAGAGGGCGTTCACGGCCTCGACGCAGGCCGGGCGCGAGCGCCAGTTGTGGGGCAGACCGTAGCGCCGCTCGGGCGGGACGGTGCGGTAGGTCTTCATGTAGGCGAAGACATCGGCGCCGCGGAAGGCGTAGATGGCCTGCTTGGGATCGCCGATGAGCACCTGGCGCTGGCCGGCCGCGGCCAGCGCTCCCAGGATCGCACTCTGCACGGGGTCGGTGTCCTGGAACTCGTCCACCAGGGCCACCGGCCAGCGCCGGACGAGCTCGGCGGCGAGGCGCCCGCCGCCAGCCCCGCGCGCGAGCGCGTCGCGCACGCGCGTGAGCAGGTCGTCGTGGGAAAGCACGCCCTTCCGCGCCCGCCAGGCGGCCCAGGCCTCGCGCAGGGCGCAGAGGGCCTCGGCGGCGAAGGCCCTGCCGTAGGCCGCCTCCAGGGCCAGCACCCGGTCGCCGAGCGTGAGCAGGGGGTGCGAGACGAGCGCCTCGAGGTCAGGCACGCCGGCCTGCGAGGGCCCGCGCTTGCGCGCGTGACGCCGCAGGCTGACCGCGGCGAGCGCCTGCGGCCAGCCCGCGGCCTCGCCGGCGAGCCATGCCCCGAGGGTGTGCAGGGCCTCGTCCTGCCACCCGGGCTCCTTGTAGGGTCCCTCTCCCTTCGCCCAGGCCGCCATGGCCTCGAGCAGCCCCTCCAGCCCCCCGGCGGCGAGGTTGCGCGCCTCCCGCGCCGCCGCCGCCAGCGCCTCGCCGAGCCCGGCCGCCGGCTCCACGCTCCCGCGCCGGACGTGCGGCACGCGCGCCAGATAGGGACGCGCGAAGGCCAGCATGTCCTCGGGCCCCGACCACATGGCCCGCACGAGGGCGAGCTCGCGCGGCGGCAGGGTGGCCACCCGGGCGCGCCAGAGATCCCGCGCCACCGCCAGCAGCGGCTCGCTCTCGTCCTCAAGGATCTCGGGATCGAACTCCCCCCGCGCGGCGAACGCGTGCTCGCGGAGCAGGCGCTGGCAGAACCCGTGGATGGTGTGGATGGGCGCCTCGTCCATGGCCGCCAGGGCGGCCTCGAGCCGCCGGGCCGCGGCCCCGCGCTCCGGCCCGCACCAGCGCTCGAGCGCCGCGGCCAGCAGCGCGTCCCCCTCCGGCGGTCTCCCGGTGTCGAAGGCCTGGAGGCAGGCGGCCGTCATGCGCCGCACCCTGCCCCGCAGCTCCTCGGTCGCGGCCCGCGTGAAGGTCACGGCGAGGATGGACTCGACCGGATGGCCCTCGAGCAGCCACCGCAGGACGATGGCGGCGAGCATGTGGGTCTTGCCGCTGCCTGCGCTCGCCTCCACAAGGCTCACGCCCTCGAGCGGCACCGTCAGCACGTTCTCCGCGGTGAGGAGCTTCGTCCTCATCCCCTTCCCTTGCTGACATGGACATGGGCGAGCAGCGGCCCGAACAGGGCCTCCCCGAGGCGCCACGGCTCCGAGCGCTCGAGCAGCGTCGCCACGCCCTCGCCGAAGGCACGCCGGAAGGCGGGGTCGTGCGCCTCGCCCGGTGCGGCGCGGCCGCCCCCGTCGGACAGGAAGGCCTTGCGGGCACGGGCCTGTCCCTGCGGCGGGGGCATCGAGCCGCCTGCATCCCGGAAGGCGGGCCACAGCGCCTCGACCGGCAGCGGCAGGGGCCTGGCCAGGCCCTCCCGGTGGAGGGCGGCCAGCGCCGACAGATGCCCGCGTGCCTCGTCACGACCCATCGGCGGCATGCGGCAGAACCGGTCGCGCGCCACGAACACGCTCTCGCCCGCGGCCTCGCCCTCCATGGCGCACAGGGCCAGATGCGACACCCACAGGCCGAGCACGTCCCGCGCCCGCAGGTTGCCCGGCCGGCTGCGCAGCAGCCCCCTCCCCTGGATGCGTCCCGCAAGCACGCCAGCCAGCCGCAACCGGGCCTCCCCGTCATCCCGGGCCGGCAGCACCAGGTCCACCACCACGCGCAGGGGTTCGGCCGGCGGACCCAGCCATGGCTCCAGCCGCGGCCACAATCGGTCGATGTCGTCTTCCACCGGCCGCGCCACCGCCCGCCCCAGGGCGCCGGGCGGGAAGCGACCCTCGGCCTCGAGCCGCCGGCGCACCTCCTCGGGCGGGATGCCCCGCAGCCGCAGGGCGAGCATCCGCTCACGGATGCGGTAGGCGACGAGCGGATCCAGGGCGAGCGGCTCGTCGTCCTCGGGCGCCGGCGCCTCGATGCGCTCCATCCGCACCCCAAGACGCGCCTCGAGGAAGGCCCGCGGCGGGCTGGCGAGGAATCGCTCGAGCCGTTCCAGACCCAGCTCGTCGGGCGGGTCGGGCGGAGGAGGGAGCGGCGCGGGCTCCTGCGCCGCGGCCCCCTCCTTCCGGCGAGACGCTGCCGCGACCTCCGCCCAGAAGGCGTCGTAGCTCCACAGTCCCCGGGACGTGCCGGGAAGGAAGCAGTCGGGGCTGAAGGGATGGAGCGGATGCCTGCGCACCAGCAGCGCGCCCGCGGGCCGCTCCGGCTCGGCCGCGTCCCGGTAGTGGCGATCGACGTAGGCGAGGAGCTCGCTCACCACCACGGACGGCTCGCGCTCGGTGTCATCGCGGGGGTCGCGTCCCACATAGCTCACGTGGAAGGCATCCCGGGCGGAGAGCAGCGCCTCCAGGAACAGGTAGCGGTCGTCGTCGCGCGGGCTGCGGTCGCCGCGCCGCCGCCCCTCGCGCATGCGGTCGAGATCGGGCCGCCGCAGCCGGCGCGGGAAATCCGCATCCTGCATCCCCAGCAGGTACACCACCCGGAAGGGGATGCTGCGCATGGGCGCGAGCCGGCAGAAGGTGACCGCGCCGCCCAGGAAGCGCTCGCCGGTGCCCGGCTCGGCCAGCCGCGTCGCCAGCCAAGCCCGGTACACCTCGACGGGCACGGGCTCGTCGAGCCCGGCACGCCCGGCCGCCTCGGAGACCGCGGCGAGGACGTCGCGGATGGCGAGGACCGCCGCCTCCTCCTCTCCCGGCGCCGGCGCCAGGAAGCCGTCCAGCGCCTCGCCGAGAAGGCTTTCCCACTCCCGCACGGGCCTCGCCTGTCCGAGCGTGCGCCGCCAGGCCGCCAGACGCTCCACGAAGAGCCAGATCCGCCCCAGACGGTCGGCCTGATCGCCCTCGACCCCCTCGCCCGGCGCGACCTCCCCGTAGAGCCCGTCCGAATCGGGCAGGGCGTAGCCGAGCAGCAGGCGTTCGCGCCCGTACGCCCAGGTATGGAGATGCTCGGCCGGCAGGCCCGCCGCGGCGCGGTCCTGCGCATCCTCCGCCCAGCGCACCCCGTGCCGCTGCAGCCAGCCGATCGCCGGTTCCACGTCCTCGGCGCACAGCCCGAGGCGGCGCAGGACGGCCGGCGCCTCGAGGAGCGTCACGACCTCCGACAGCGCCAGGCGCCCCTGGGGCAGCATGAGCAGATCGAGCAGCCAGTGCGCCAGGGGATGGCACACCGACGGACGGTCGGCGATCGCGTAGGGGATGCGTCCCTGGGGCCCGAACACGGCGTCCACGAAAGGGGCGTAGCGCTCCATGTCGGGCGCCATCACCACCACATCGCGCGGCTCCAGCCCGGGGAGCGTCTCGAACAGCTCCAGGAGCTGGTCGTGCAGGACCTGGCACTCGCGCATGGGCCCGTGGCAGACGTGCACGCGCAGCGAGAGGTCCTCACGCGCCACCGGCCGCCAGGCGGCCTCCGGCGGGCCGTCGCGCAGCGCCAGGACGTCCGACTGGACGCGGTGCAGCAGGGGCGCCCCGGGGCCGGCGGCGGGCTCCTCATGATGGAAATGCTGCTCGTCCGGCCCCTCGCCCTCGTAGAGGAGCACCAGGAAGTCGCGCCCCTGCGCACCGAGGGAGGCAAGCAGCCGGTTGCCCACCTCGTAGTAGGCGGCGCGTGCGGGGTCGCGGGCGGCGATGCGCGCCCGCACCCGCTCCGGCACCACGTCGCCCCACCATTCCCGCGCGGGGTCGTGGAAGAAGACGTGCACGTCGAGCACCCGTCCCAGGGCGCGCAGCACCGCCAGGTAAGCCGGCGGCAGGCTGGAGATGCCGAACACCGCCACCCGGGGCGGCAGCGCCGAGAGCCCCCGCTGGGGCTCGCGGGCGAGGGCCTCGAGGAAGGCGCGCAGGAGGTTCACCCGGCCGGGACCTGCCGCATCGCGCAGACGCCGCCACAGGCGCGCGTCCCATGCGTCTGGCTCCTCTCCGCGCTCCCAGGCCTCGATCAGGTCGGGGCGGTAGATCTGGTAGCGGTCGAGCACGTCGGCGAGGCGATCGGCCAGCCGCCAGCGCCGCAGCGCCCCAGGCCCCGCACCCTGCGCCGCCCCCGGGGCCAGCCAGTCCCGCAGCGGCGCGAAGGCCGCCTCCTCCAGCACGGCAGGCAGCAGCCCGTAGACCCTGAACGCCAGGGCCTCGCGGTCGAGCGGGTCGTGCTCGGGCACGGCATCGGGGCCCAGCCAGGCCCGCGCCGTCTCCCACACGAAGCGCGCCGGCAGGGGGAAACGCACGTTGGCGCAGATGCCGAGCCGTTCGGCGAGCGCGATCTCCAGCCAGCGCGCCAGCCCCGGGTGCTGGACGACCACCACCTCCGGCTGGAAGGGATCGGGCAGCGGGGTCTCGAGCAGCCCGGCGAGCGCATCGGCGAGCCGCTCCATGCGGTTCGAGTGGTGCAGGTGGAACATGCCGGGCAAGTGTACCCCGGCAAGGGGCTCAGCCCGTGAGCCTGTGCCCCGCCGGTGCTAAGCTGGCCGGGCCGTGACCGGGACATCCGAAACCGCCCGCCCGGCGCCCGAGGCCGAGCTGTGGACCGCGCCGGGCTGCCCCCACTGCCCGCGGGTGCGCGCGGCGCTGGAGCGGCTGCGCGCGGCCGGCGAGATCGGTGCGCTCACGGTCCACGACGTCGCACGCGAGGCCGACCGGGCACGCGCCCTCGGCATCCGGGCCGTGCCGTGGCTGCGTCTCGGGCCGCTGGAGCTCGAGGGCCTGCACACGGAGGGTGAGCTGCGCGAATGGGCCCGCGCGGCGGGCACCGTGGCGGGGCGGGCCCGTTACGTGGAAGCGGAACTCGTCGCCGGACGGCTGGAACCCATGCTGCGGCGCGCGCGGGCGGCGCCCGGGCTGTGGGTGCCCGCCCTGCTGCGCCTCCTGGAGGCGGAGGAGACCGACCTCAAGGCGCGCTTCGGCGTGGCCGCCCTGCTGGAGCAGCTCGCGGCCGAAGGTGCGCTCGCGCCCTGGATCGACGCGCTGGGGGCGCTCACCCGCTCGGTGCGCCCGGCGCTGCGCGCCGACGCGGCGCACTACCTCGGCCTCACCCGCGCACCCTCCGCGCGCCCCTGGCTGGAGCGGCTGCTGGCGGACGACCACCCGGACGTGCGCGAGATCGCCGCCGAATCGCTCGCATCCCTCGGAGCGGCTCCCGGCTGACTCCGTCCAACCGGGAGATCGGTGGCGTCCCCAACGGGATTCGAACCCGTGTTGCAGCCTTGAAAGGGCTGAGTCCTAGGCCAGCTAGACGATGGGGACGAGGAACCTGCGCCTCAGCGGGGGCGGTGGAGCTGGGAGATCACCGTCCCCGTGAGCAGCAGCACGAAACCGATCGGCACCATGCCGAGCAGCTCGACCGCAGCGCCGTGGGCATCGAGGAAGAGCGCCCCGAAGCCCGCCGCCAGCCCCACCCCGCTCAGGGCGGCGCCGGCCAAGACGGTCAGCCGGCCGATGCGGCCCATGCCTGCCTCCGCTCACGAGACGGGCCCCGCGCGGGGCCCGTCCGCCTCTGGTGGAGCCAGCCGGGATCGAACCGGCGACCTCCAGCATGCCATGCTGGCGCTCTCCCAGCTGAGCTATGGCCCCGTGAAAAGCGCGCCGGGCAATCTACGCAGGCACCCCTGCGCTGTCAACCCGGAAGCTGAATTATACCCCATCACGGCACGCGCTCAGGCGCCGGTCCCCATATGGTCGAGCGCCCGGTCGATGCGCGCCAGCGTGCGCTCGCGCCCGATCAGGGCCACGGTCTGGTCGATGGGGGGCGAGACGGTGCCGCCCGTGAGCGCCACCCGCAGCGGCTGGGCCACCTTGCCCAGCTTGAGCCCCAGCGCCTCGGTCACGGGCAGCACGGCGCGGGTGTGGATGGCCTCCGGCGTCCACTCCTCGAGGGCGGCGAGCCGCTCCCGCAGCGCCTCCAGCACCGGGGCCGACTCCGGGGTGAGGTGCCTGGCGGCGGCCTTCTCCTCGTAGCCGGCCGGCTCCTCGTAGAAGTAGCGGCTGCGCTCGGCCATCTCCTTCAGGGTCTTGCAGCGCTCGCGCTGGGCCAGCACCACCGCCTCCAGCGGCGGCCCCCCGGCGGTGTCGATCCCGAGGCGCGCCATGTGCCAGGCGAGATGGCGGGCCACGTGGGCGGGGTCGCTCGACTGGATGTAGTGGTGGTTGAGCCAGAGGAGCTTGTCCGGGTTGAAGGTGGAGGCGGCCTTGTTGACCTCGCGGATGTCGAACAGGCGGATCATCTCCTCCACGGAGAAGATCTCCTGGTCGCCGTGCGACCAGCCGAGCCGCACCAGATAGTTGAGCAGCGCCTCCGGCAGGTAGCCCTCGTCGCGATACTGGAGCACGGAGACCGCCCCGTGGCGCTTGGACAGGCGCTTGCCGTCCGGCCCCAGGATCATGGGCACGTGGGCGTAGGTCGGCGGCTCCACCCCCAGCGCACGCATGATGTTGATCTGGCGCGGGGTGTTGTTGAGGTGGTCGTCGCCGCGGATGACGTGGGTGATGCCCATGTCCCAGTCGTCCACCACCACGGTGAGGTTGTAGGTGGGGGTGCCGTCCGCGCGCTGGATGATGAGATCGTCGAGCTCGGCGTTGGCGAAGACCACGCGCCCGCGGATGAGGTCCTCCACCACCACCTCGCCCTCGCGCGGGTTGCGGAAGCGCACCACCGGCTGCACGCCTTCCGGGGGAGGATCCGTGCGGTCGCGGCACAGCCCGTCGTAGCGGGGCTTCTCCTTGCGCGCGAGCTGCTCGGCGCGCAGGCGCTCGAGCCGCTCCTTGGAGCAATAGCAAAGGTAGGCGTGGCCGCTCGCCAGCAGCCGCTCGACCACCTCGCGGTAGCGCTCGAAGCGCCGGCTCTGGAAGTGGGGCCCCTCGTCCCAGGCGAGGCCGAGCCATTCCATGCCCTCCAGGATCGCGCGCACCGACGCCTCCGTGGAGCGCTCGCGGTCGGTGTCCTCGATGCGCAGCACGAAGCGCCCCCCGTGGCGGCGCGCATGCAGCCACGAGTAGAGCGCGGTACGCGCCCCACCGATGTGCAGGTATCCGGTGGGGCTGGGGGCGAAGCGCGTCCTGACCGTCATCCCGGCGTCTCCCGGCCTGCGGAAGGCCGCGCATTGTAGCAGAACCGCCCGCCACGGCACGGTTTTCCGCTATCATGGCGCGGTCCGCGGGGCCCGGGCGGGCCCCGGAGGGGGCAAGATGGCGGGCCGGGCGCGCACGCGGTCCCCGGTGATCGAGCGCTTCGACTTCGAGCCGGGCCGCGTCCTGCTCAGGAAGTACGAGGTCCTCTCCCGCCTCGGCAGCGGCTGGGAGGGAGAGGTCTACATGCTGCGCGAGCTGGCCACCGGGATCGAGCGGGCGGGCAAGTTCTTCTTCCCCCACCGCAACCCCGGCAACCGCACAGCGCGCGCCTACGCCCGCAAGCTCCACAAGCTGCGCCACTGCCCCATCGTCATCCAGTACCGGACGCAGGAGACCCTGCTGGTGCGGCGCATGCCCGTCACCTTCCTGGTCTCCGACTACGTGGAGGGCGAGCTGCTCACGGACTGGCTCGCCCGCCAGCCGGGCCGGCGCGTGGAGCCCTTCATGGGGCTGCACCTCCTGCACGCGCTCGCGCGCGGGGTGGAGTGCATCCACGAGGCCCGCGAGTACCACGGGGACCTGCACTCGGACAACGTGATCGTGCGCCAGATCGGGCTCGGCTTCGAGATCAAGCTGATCGACCTGTTCCACGCGGGGCCGGCCACCGCGGAGGCCATGCGCCAGGACGTGCTCGACCTGGTGCGCCTCTTCTACGACGCCCTCGGAGGCCGCCGCCACTACGCACGCCAGCCGCGGCAGGTCAAGGAGATCGTCTGCGGGCTCAAGCGCAGCCTCATCCTGCGCCGCTTCCGCACGGCGCGGCGCCTGCGCGAGCACCTGGAGACGCTGCACTGGGACTGAGGGGACCCGGCCGTGGCCACCGGACGCGAGGACACGCCCGCTACGCTCGCCGCGCCGCTGCCGGACCCGGCCCTGTTCCTGGCCGAGGACCTGGAGGCGCCGCTCCCCTTCGCGCTCGCCGGCGGCGAGGCCGTCCTCTACACCCGCCGCGCCCCGGGCAAGGAGGGGCCGAACGAGGACGCCGCCGCCGTGCTGCCGCTCGAGGCCGAGGCCGGGGTGCTCGCCGTGGCCGACGGCCTCGGCGGACAACGCGCGGGCGAGCAGGCCTCGGCCTGCGCCATGCGGGCGCTCAGGGCGGCGCTGGTGACCGCCGCGCGCGCGGGGCGAGAGCTGCGCGGCGCCATCCTCGACGCCATCGAGCAGGCCAACCGCGGCCTGTTGGCGAAAGGCCTCGGCGCCGGCACCACCCTGGTGGCTGCCGAAATCCGGGCCGGCACCCTGCGCCCTTACCACGTGGGCGACTCCGAGCTGCTCGTCGTGGGCCAGCGCGGGCGGGTCAAGTGGCAGACCGTCTCCCACGCCCCCGTGGCCTACGGCGTGGAGGCGGGGCTCATCGACGAGCGCGAGGCCCTGCACCACGCCGACCGCCACCTGGTCACCAACCTCATCGGCTCGCCGGAGATGCGCATCGAGGTGGGGCCCGTGCTGCGGCTCGCCCCGCGCGACACCGTGCTGCTCGCGAGCGACGGGCTCTTCGACAACCTGCATCTGGAGGAGATCGTGGCCCTCGTCCGCAAGGGCCCCCTCATGGCGGCCGCCGAGGCCCTGCGCGCCGCCTGCGCCGCGCGCATGGCGGCCACGGGAGCCGGCGCACCCCACAAGCCCGACGACCTCACCTTCATCCTCTACCGCCGGACGCCGCCACGGATCCGGAGGAGGGCATAGCCCCCATCCGTCCGGCACAGGGCACGGCCGGGCCCCGGTTTGACCGCCGGCAGAGGGCGGGCATAGAATCCGCATCCCGTCCCGGGCGCTTAGCTCAGCGGGAGAGCGCTGCCTTCACACGGCAGAGGTCCCAGGTTCGATCCCTGGAGCGCCCACCATGAAAAACAATCAGTTACGAGCCCGGCCCAGCGCCGGGCTCTCTTTTGTCCGCCGCCTGTCCGACCGAGTCCGCCGTGGCAATCTCTCAACGGACCCCGCAAGCGCAGAGGGGATGGCGTGGCCCGGATCCGGAAACGGTGCACCGCCCGGGGAGACGTGCGCTGGCTCGCGGAGGTGATCCGCAAGCGCGACGGCCAGGTCGCCTTCCGCGCCGCACAGACGTTCGCGACCCAGCGCGAGCCAAGGCCTGGGCCCGGCAGGTCGAGGCCGACCTCGACCGCGATGGCCTGCCCAGCGAGGCCCTGGCGATGCCGCTGAAGGAGCTCTGGCGGGAATACCTCCAGCGCGAGGTGCCCAAGCGCCGCGGCGCGGAGAGCGAACGCTACCGCCTCCAGCGCTGGATCGAGTCCCACCCGCTGCGGGAGAAGCCCCTCCGCGACCTCCGGCCGGCCGACTTCGCCAGGTGGCGCGACGAGCGGCTGGGTGACGGCGCGTCGTCGGAGACCGTCATTCGCGAGCTCGGGCTGCTGTCTGCCGCCTGCACCTAGGCGCGGCGCGAGATCCCCGGCCTCGAAGGCTGGAAGAACCCCCTCTCCGACGTCCGGCGCCCGCCGCGCCCGCAAGGTCGCGACCGCCGGGTGTCCTGGCGCGAGATGCTGGCGCTGGGCCGAGCCTGCCGGGAGAAGGCCAAGACGCCTGCGAGCCATCAACGCCTGCCGTGGCTCTGGCCGCTCATCAAGCTTGCCTGGGCCACGGCCATGCGGCGGGGAGAGATACTTTCTGGCTCTTCTGCCGTTCTCGTGGGCAATCCCTTCGTCGATGCGCATCGCGTCCGGCATGCGCGGCAAGATCCATGGAAGCGCGCAGCGCACAGGGCCGGGACCCCGTCGGACACAAGCCCCTCGCGAAAAAGGGCATACCGGCCCCTCCCCGCGGGGCGGGTGCCAGCCCCCCGGCGCCCCCGCCCTGTGGGGGCCGGCTTCCAGCCGGCCCGGCGCGGCTGGAAGCCGCGCCTACGGAGGCAGGGGATCGGGGCTGAAAGCCCGGTTCACGGACGGAGGTGAAGCCGCCTCGAAGGCGTCGGGACGGTGCCGGAGGGGCCGGTGCGGCTGCAAGGATCGCCCAAGCGCCGGCTCCACGCGGGCCCCGGCGCCATACCGCCCCGCAACGGATCCAGGCACACGCGCCCCGCCCGACAGCAGCCGCACGAATCAAGGCACCCACGAAAAAGGCAGAAGAGCCCAAAAAAGAACCCCGCGCCCTTGCGGGCGCGGGGCCGGGAGCCCTGACGGCTGCGCTCCCTCGCGGCCTCAGAAGTCCTCCATGCCGCCGCCCATGCCGGCGCCGGCGCCCTCCTTCTCCTCCTTGGGAAGCTCCGCCACCAT
>Ga0256839_1001143_pt1 | contig 32983 bp, 24 predicted proteins | sample 354166metaG_FD_185968 | JGI IMG/M metagenome (GOLD analysis project Ga0256839, IMG submission 185968) | Hydrothermal vent microbial communities from Mid Atlantic Ridge, Atlantic Ocean - 354-166 | ecosystem: Environmental > Aquatic > Marine > Hydrothermal vents | place: Atlantic Ocean: Mid... | reverse complement strand
TGTTTGTTTGGAGTATCCTTTTACCCCTTTGCACAACAACCAAAGCGAAAGGGATATTAGGGAATATGTTAAGAAAAGGAAAATTAGCGGGTCAACCCGTAGTGAAAATGGAAGAAAGGCTAGAGATGCCTTTACATCCTTGAAAAAAACCTGCCGGAAAATGGAAATATCCTTTTGGGATTTCCTCAACGATCGGCTTACCGCAGCAGGGCAAATTAAATATCTGCCTGATTTACTCGTCCAAATGGCTGACTAAAATCCTTCAATTACCTGCAACTATTAAGAAGTTACGTTCTATTTTCAAGTTGGATTAACGTCCGATAATTTGCGAATAAGATATGATTTGAATACTTCAAAAATTGTTAGTTGAATACAAGGTTTGTGACTGCGTGTTGCCAAAGATTTAACTCCTTCTCCGTAGCGATGGCACAAGACAAAACTCTGGGAGGAGGTTAACCTAAATACGGCTTTAAGATCTCTCGTGGAGAGGGCTGGCGCAGTTTACGGATGCCATTCTCTTTAATTTGGCGAACCCGCTCACGGGTTAGGCTTAGTTTTTTGCCAATTTCCTCAAGTGTGAGGGATTTAGAACCGCAGATGCCAAAATAATAGCAAATCACGTCTGCTTCACGTTGGGTAAGTATTGAAATGGCTCTTTGCACTTGCCTATTTAATGAATCGCTCATAAGCAGTGCATCGGGGTCTATTTCATCGTTTTTGAGCACATCTAGTAACTTGAGTTCGTCTCCAATGGGTGCATCCATTGATAAATGCCTTGCATATAATTTCATAGATGAGGTTATATCTTTGGGTGCAATATCCAATACTTCGGCAATCTCTTCTGGTGATGGCTCACGCTCATAAAGTTGTTCTAATTCAGAAAAGGTTCGGGCTATTTTATTAAGAGAACCTACTCTGTTTAAGGGTAATCGCACTATTCTTGCGTGCTCGGCCAAGGCTTGTAATATGGCTTGTCGAATCCACCAAACCGCATAAGAAATAAATTTAAAGCCACGGGTTTCATCAAATCTCTTTGCCGATTTTATAAGCCCTAGGTTTCCTTCACTAATTAAATCGCCTAATGTTAACCCTTGGTTTTGGTATTGTTTAGCTACCGACACCACAAACCGCAGATTGGCGTTAGTTAATTTCTCTAGGGCTATTTGGTCTCCTTCTTTAATACGCTTTGCCAATCTCACCTCTTCATCGGCAGAAAGCAGGTCAACTTTGGCAATTTCGTGCAAGTATTTATCAATCGAGATGCTCTCACGATTTGTTATTTGCTTGCTTATTTTCAATTGCCTCATTAAAACATTATTAGGAAACCACTATTTTATCATTAATGGTAAATATAATAATAAAATTCAATATTTAGCTAAAATAATGCAACTTAAAATTTGGGCACAAAAAAAGGAGGTTAAAAACCTCCTTTCTACATACTATTATTTTATGGTTTCTTAGATTTCCCTACCTCATCAAGCCATCCAAAAATTGCTTATCTCTTTTAAAAATGGCAATTCTTCTAAACCTGCCTTCCAACGAAGTTTGAGCTAGCACAGCAATACCTCCATCTAGGGTGGTTGTTACCGAAGCTAAGGTGTAAGGGTTGCCACTGCCTAAATAACTCGTTCCTAAAATGGTGCCATCTGTTTGGTTAAAAGCATACAGCACTATTTGATTGGCTTGGGTAGTGGTGGCGTATAACCATTTGCCCTCCGTGCCTACATCTAGTAGTTTTACTTTCGATTTATTCTCTATTTCAGGAAAAGTGTTGCCTGCTAAATCGGTGCTGGATGTGGTTGAGTTTGTAGGGATGTTGGCTAGAGGCGCAATGTAATTATTACCAAAATTAAAGCGAGCAATGCCAAAAACATTATTGCCTAAACTAGCCACTTCGCTAATACCACCTTGGCTTAATTGCCCTTGGCAAACACCCGTAGGGGCATCTCCAAAATTGGTAAATACCAACGAAAATGTGTAATTATAGAACCCATTAAAATAGGATAGTCCATCTCTTGTTTGCCCAACATGAAAGGGTAAAATATCTCCATTTCTTGTTAAATGGTCAATGATTGGCTTTTCTACATCTACCCCAGCTCCAATCGTATAACCTTTTTGTTGGTTAATCTGGCCCGTGGTGGTGGCAACGCTAATAACTGATTCTGCGTTTCCATTATCATACGACAAAATAGTAAATTGTGTACCATCGCTATTTACGGCCAAAGGGTAGGTTATGCCATTTAATGGCACAGGATCAGCGAGGGTGCCTTCTTCACTTACGGCTACTAATTGGGCAGTAGTGGAGTTTTCGTCCATACACACAAAATAGTAGCTTTCGCCAATTTTTTGCCAGCCATTTACGGGCATTACATAAGGGCTAGCCATTTGCGTGCTAGAAATTATAGCACCCATCGCATCTGTTTTTACTACGAGCACCGTTGTAAATAAGGACTGGTCGTTTTTTAGTTCTGATAAAATTAAAAACCCCTCATCCGTTGTTTGAATAATATCTAGTGGATAGTATTCTTGTTCAAACCGGTCGTCATCGTAAATTTTGGTAAAGGTATTGGTTGGAACAACATCGTTTTTGCTAATATCGCAGCTTACTGCAACAAGCAGCAGTATAATGTATTTGATGCTTTTGTAATTCAAACCTAAATTAATTCCGCCAGTGGTAGAACATAATCCACCCAGTTGACGGATCAGCGTAGGAAAATGACAGAAAACATGTCCTGTCCCATCCTTAAAAATGGAGACCCCGCAACAAGTGCGGGGAACCGTTCTTTTTTGTACTTTGCCGGATTTGTTCCGGCATCCCCTCTTTAATCTGTCAATGGTAGAACAGAATCCGCCTAGTTGACGGATCAGCGTAGGGAAATGACGTAATAAAGATTGTAAAAAAGGAACCGCCAATGCTAGCCGGCCGGCAAGGCAGGCGAAAAAACTCATTCTAATCTTAAATAACTTAAAAAACAATATGGTTTTTGTGGCATCCTCATTATAATATTCAGATTGCCACAAATTTTTGAAACTAAAAATTTTCGCAATGACGTTAATGGTAAGGAGGAGCGACTGACGCAATCTTTTATTTAGAGATTGCCACGCTGCACCTGCCTTGCCGGCAGGCAGGCTCGCAATGACGTTTAATTTATTGTCTGTTTTCAGTAAAGCATTAGTAGTCATCATTGTAATTAGTTTATGGCGTCAAAGTTTTTACTGATAAATTTAAGAGGAAATACAAATCCAAAATTAAGGTAGAGGTTTTGTAAGGAGAGGTCATCGGTAGCTTCTCCAATGGCCGATAACTCATTATTAAGGTACCTGTTCTCGGTGCTGGTAATGTTGTTTAATCCAAGTTTATAGCCCACATCCATTGTAATTCTAATATTACCGGGGTCGTAACTTACGCCTACAAATCCATTAATACCCAGCGCAGACTTTATAAATAAATCAGAAACACCAATGGTGGTGGCTGTGTTTACAAAACTGCCCGATGAACCAGAAGCAGCATCGGTGCCTGAGCGTTGAACGGTGCGGTTGGCATTGAGTAAAAGGCCGTAATAACCTCCAACCCCAATATAAGGCCTAATTCTCCCTTTCATTAAATCGTATTGTACGGTGAGGGGGAGTTCTAAATAATTAAAATTAGTGGTATGGGTATAACTTATTTCCAATGTGTTGTTTGGGTCGTTGCTATCGCTCCAGTTGGCGTTGGTAATATGCTCTACTTCGTAGGTGTGAATGCCCGGTTTTAGACCAATGGTAAAGCCTTTGGTGTAAAACATAAAGACGAGCCCTGCCTGTGTTCCAAGCTTTTTTAGGCCTGTATAAGTTTTGCCAATTACTCGAGCATCGTAATTTAAGGGTTCGTAGCCGTAATAAGCTGCTGAAGGTGTTGCTTTTGATAGATTACCTCCTGCAAAAAAACCTAAATACCATTGGGTTGCCAAAAAAGGATCTTTATAGGAAGAAGGTGCTTTTCTTTTTTGTGCCCAAACCGTGGTGGTTAACACGATGAGCAATAAGGTTAGTTTTAATCGCATTTATTTAATAATGGTTAGCTTGTTAGATTCTTTGATAGGACCCGCTTGAAAGTTATATATATATTGCCCGGCAGGCAGGTTATTAATAGGAAAAGTTACTTGGTGTTCACCAGGTTGCTTAATTTCATCAACTATGGTGGATGAGTACCTTCCTTGAATATCAGAAAGCACTAATCTTACGGAAGTATGAGCATTAATGTGGTAGGTAAAGGTTACTTGGTCTTTGGCTGGGTTGGGATAACAGGGTTTCATATAAAATTTGTTTTGAATAAAATCATTTACTGAAGTAATTATGTTGGAGTCAATGATGTCTAGCGGCTCATAAACACCGCCATTATCATCAGCTCCATTTCGATAATCTCTAAATAAAATATCATTTTGGATGGTTGTATCATCCACTTCAAACCAATCTTTTAGAATAGCAGCATAAATTTGTTTAAAATCGTACTGCATTTCCACATTGCCCAAATCTAAGTTGGGTACTTTGCCTAATACGCCTGATTTGGCATAAGGACCAAATAAAAACATAGGAGCTCCTGTGCCATGGTCAGTGCCGTAACTTCCATTTGAACCAATTCTGCGTCCAAATTCTGAAGTGGTCATGGTTAGCACTCTTTCTTCCAACCCACGTGCTTTCAGATCATCTTGAAAAGCTTTCATAGCCGTGGCAATATGGTACATTTGTGTGGCGTGTACACCCATGGTAGGGTCGTAATTTTCTACTTGCTGCGCATGGGTATCAAAACCTCCAATTCTTAGCAAAAACACTTTTGTTTTAACTCCTTGCCCTGCTCCACCACCATCGAGCAAGCGTGCAATTAATTGCAATTGACCCGAAAGGGGATTGCGTTTTGCGTTTTTTGGCGCATTAAAGGGGTAGGTTTCTGGGTAAGTTACAGATGACTCTGACGAAGCATCCCACACCTGGCTTAACCGCTGGGCGTAGTCTTCGGTTTTATCTTCTAACCCAAGAATCCAATTCATTTCTTTGCCATAAGGGCTATTGTCTAAAGCGGTAGGTGGTTTTCCTCTGGGGTCAATGCCTTCATCTACAAATCCTTCGAGCGAATCTACTAAATCAGCAAAAGTATCGGGGTTGCCCCCTAGTGAAATTGAGGCCGGAATGTTGCCGTTTTGGTGAAACACCAAAGATACATCGCTGCCCAACTCAATAGCCAAGGGGTCTTGCATTGCAGCATTAGGGAAATCATCAGGGTAAATTTGGGGTTTATAAGCTTGTTGCAGGTATCGGCCAATCCAGCCTGAGGAAAAATAATCGTTGGCTCCACCGCCCATAAACCAAATATCTCTGCCTCTAAAATGAGAGCCATTATTATTGGTGTAAGATACACCCTGAACAATACCCAATCGCCCATAATCATAGAGCTGTTTCATAGCACCCATATCTGGGTGAAGCCCCACTTTTGCATCGGATGGCAAGGTGTTATCTAGTTCTATTAAGGCCCTGTTTGTGCCTTTTTTAGGGATGGCAATATTAGCTCGCCTGCTATAATATTGATCGTATAAATCAACCGGAATTATACTATTAAGCCCATCGTTTCCTCCGTGTAATTGTAAAATAACAAGCACACGGTCGTTGGTACTGGTAGCAGCCAACTTGCTTAATTGGCTTTCTTGTGCCAATAAATTAATGGGGAAACCGCCTAATGTTAAAGAGCCTCCTGTGAGTAATGTATTTCGTAAAAAATGTCTTCTTTTCATAGTGGGATTACATTAACTGGTATTCAGGGGTTTGCAATAAAGAGTTAATAAGTTTTACCAACTGGCCTTCTACCACATCCATTTCATAATTGGCATTCCAACGGTTAGTCCACTCCGTTTCAGGGTCTGCATCTAATTGTGGTTCGTACAAAAAAGCTTGCAAAAAATAATTTAAGCGTTCAGCAGTTAGCCCCGAGTTATCATCGGCATTGGCATCGTAGGTTAGGTTAAAATTAACTGGAAACAAAAATTGAATGTAGGCTATAATTAAACTTCGCGCATCGGCACCTGTGGGGTTATCAAAGGAGTTTTTTGTGAACTGCACGACATCAAAACCAGGCATTTCTATGTTCTGCTGACCCATCATTACAAACATGTTGCGAATCAAATCGTATCGGTTGGCCAAATAGTTAGAGGATATCCAGTTTCTATTATAGGCCGGAAACTGATGGTATGCTGTATAACCTGCTACTTCAAAGGGCTGGTAATAATCTAGCCCCATGCGCTGCATACTACGGTAAAAGTCGCCTACTTGCTGGTAAAACAAATCGTAGTTGGTTATGTGGTTGGCAAACGATAAATTAAAGGCTCTAAAAGTTCCAGCAACTAAATCTAAAGGTGATTTAATAATACCTCCAAACTTATCATCGTTTACATCCATAGCTACTGCCTCATAAAAATGCTCACTTTTAAAAAGTTCTTCCAGTACTGGTTGTAGTTTGTAATTATTAGCAATAAGCGTGGCTGCCATTTCGGTAATAACCGTATCTTGAATTTGCTGAGTAACCTCGTGATACACATAAAAACGGTATAAAGTACGGCAGATAAAAATAGAAGATTCCTGTTGGGCAGTAATCATATCTACTAACTGGCTTATTTCGTCTAAAACACTGGCATCTGTAGGTTGCCCACTTTGCAATAGAGCAGGGTTAGGGCTAATTATGGTATTATTATACCGGTTGCTAAATTGCTTATCATCATTATCGTGCGAGCCAGTTGCTACTCTGCCTCTGGGTAGGTTTGTGTCTGGGTCAATGGTAAGGTAATCTTCATCTAGCTTTATGCCCGATAGCACACGGGCAGCGGCTTGCACGTCTTGTTCGGTATAATTAAGGTAGTCGCCTTGTGGTAAATCGGTAGGAAAAGTACCTTCCAATCCTCGCCCAATGGCATAAAGCTCCATTAACTCACGCCCGTAGTTTTCATTAGGGCTGCCCTTCACATTTTGGCTGCCATCTAAAAAACGGAGCATCGCATTATCAACACTTATTTTTTTTAATAGAGATTTAAAACTAAATTCCTCTGTTTTGTTTTTATCAAAAGCAAATTGCCTAAATAGCTCGTTCTGAAAATACAGTGTTCTGCTATTACGTACATTTTCTTGTTTCGTAGTAAAGTGCGTATGAAAAAAATAAACGATTTTTTCGCGGGTTGAAAAGCTTACAGGTTGTGTGTTATCGCAAGATAAGCCAATGAGCCACATTAATAACTGATTGGTAAGGCTACTAGGACCCTGTTCTTCTCCAAACACGCCTGAGAGTAACCAATCTTGTCCGGTTTCTGGATTAATGGGTAGTTCAGGGTCAGGAATTTGATCATCGAAAAGTAAGGCTACTGCACTAGCTGCATCGAGTGTTTCAAATTGCTGAATAAGGGGTATGCTTGGACCAAAAGTTGCTCTGCGTAATAAATGAGCTGCCCTGTTAGGACCTAATATACCTAGGTAAGGAGTAAGGGGCATAGGTTAGTTGAGTTTTATAAGTTTGGTAATTAATCCCTAAAGTACAATTAATGTAACCTTATTTTAGACCAAGTGAGGATTATATCGTTAAGTTGCAACATAAGCCGACCAATGGCTATTTTTAGCCCATTGTATGATACACATTGTGTACATCATCATCTTCTTCCAGCCGATCAAGCAATTTTTCTACTTCTTGTTCTTGCTCTTCGGTTAGCTTGGTGGTGTTTATAGGAATACGTTCGTAACCAGAAGATAGGATTTCGATGTTCATTGCTTCCAGCGTTTTTTGGATAGAACCAAAACTTTCGAACGGGCCGTAAATGTTAATTTCCCCTTCGTCTTCAAAAACTTCGTCAATGCCTGCATCTATCAGTTCAAGTTCCAACTCTTCTAAGTCGTGCTCTCCTCTTGGTATTTTAAAATTGCACGTATGCTCAAATAAAAATTCTACCGATCCTGATGTGCCTAAATTGCCATTAAATTTGGTAAATGCGGCTCTCACATTGGCCACTGTTCTGTTGTTATTATCGGTGGTAGTTTCAACAAAAATAGCGATGCCATGAAGGGCGTATCCCTCAAAATTTACTTCTTTGTAATCACTCGTATCTTTATCGGTTGCTTTTTTAATGGCTCGGTCAATTATGTCTTTGGGCATATTGGCCGTTTTCGCATTTTGAATTACAGCACGCAATCTCGAGTTAGTTTCAGGGTCAACGCCACCTTCTTTAATGGCAATTACAATATCTTTACCTATTCGCGAAAAAGTTTTGGCCATTTTAGACCATCTTTTCATTTTACGTGCTTTTCTAAATTCAAATGCTCTTCCCATTGCTGTATTTATCTTAAAAAAGCGAAATTAATTAATTTTATATTATTTGATGTGTAAAGGGTTCCCCTTTAATTCTAATAGAGGGTGAAATTAATTTAATAGAGGCTAGATATTATTCAGAACAGAAACTAATTCAAAAAAAATTATGAGTATTGATAATAATTTAATCAAAAGGTGTATATTTGTGTATAAATTATATGTAATAATACACTATATTAAAAATGAAAACCTATAATTTACCCCCTTCAAAGGCATCTTCAATACTAGAAGAACCAGCCGTTGCGTATGCAACAGGTTCGTATTACAGCCTGTCTGCTCAATCCATTTCTAAAACTTATATAAAAAAGGTACTCAAGCTTTCGGGTTTATCGGTTACAGAGTTAATTAAGCTTATTCCCATTTCAATAGATACCTACAAACGCAAATCAATTTTTAATCCATCGGTTACCGAAAAAATTTTAGAAATAGAAGAAGTATATCGAAGAGGTTTAGATGCTTTTGGTGAATCATTTCATGATTGGATGGCTGCTGATAATATTGCCTTAGGTGGCGTTAAACCCAAGGCTTTACTAACTAACAGCTTTGGTATTAGGTTACTGCTTGATGAAATAGGTCGGTTAGAATATGGTGTGCTTGCCTAATGTTTGTTTATCGCATTAGTAAAGAAGAGTATATAAATGATTTGTCGGGCATCGGTGCAGGGCTGCATGGAGGGCGTTGGAATCCTAAAGGTCTTAATATGGTCTATACTTCGGGTAGCATTGCCTTGGCTAGTTTGGAGTATTTGGTACATAACTACCACCTTTTATCTACTACTACTGTTTGCCTAGCAAAGATAAAAATAGGAACGCTCGAAAAAATTATTGAATACCCAATAGGCGAATTGCCTAAAGGATGGAATGTGCAACTGAACTCTTTGGTAAGCACACAAAATATGGGCAAAAAATTTCTACTTGCTCATAATAATTATGTATTAAAAGTGCCTTCGGCAGTTGTTCCCGGAGAATTTAATTATTTACTAAATCCTACTCATTTGCACCATGCTAACACCAATATTGTAGAAGTTATAAATCCGTTTGCTTTCGACCAAAGAATTTTAAATTTGGGATAAAATTCCTTTTCTTCTAGGTTCAATGAAAAGTGAAATATTACATGTTTGAGTCCACTCTTTACCATAGTTTAAATATCTTGGTGATTTTATTATTAGTTGTTGAAAACACTCTATGAATAATCTGACATCACTATTTATTTTTACGTCCATCATAGCTTTTGTTTTTAGTTGCAATTCTAATGAGAAAGAGGGGATGCAATCCTCAAATACATATTCTGCTAACCAGTATGCAGGAGAAACCAGTTGTATCCAATGCCACCAAACTGAATACAATAATTGGAAAGGTTCTCACCACGATTGGGCGATGAAGCTACCCCATGACACCACCGTTTTAGGCGATTTTAATAATGCTACGTTTAGTGCCGATGGTGAAAATTATTTCTTTTTTAAAAAAGACAGCACTTATTACGTAAAAACAGGAACCATTGGGCAAGAAAAGGAGTATAAAATTGCACATACCTTTGGGATAACTCCCTTGCAACAATACCTCATTAAATTCCCTGATGGTAAATACCAAACCCTAAGAGCTACGTGGGATACTGAAAAGAAAGAATGGTTTAATCAATACTCGGGAGAAAAAATACCTGCGAATGATTGGTTACATTGGAGCCAGGGAGCCCAACGGTGGAACACCATGTGTGCCGAATGCCACTCTACCAACTTAAAAAAGAATTACAATCTTGCAAAGGATGCTTTTACTACTACTTACGATAATATTACTGTAAGCTGTGAGGCTTGCCATGGCCCGGCAGGAGCCCATTTAAATTGGGCTTCTAAAGAAAATCCAGCAGGAAGCCCTCAAATTAAAGTGATGGGTGCTAGCCAGACAGCGCAACTTAACCAATGTGCTGGCTGCCACGCAAGGCGTGTTAAATTAACCGAGGTGATAAAACCCAATGTTGCCTTTGATAACCAGTTTATGCTGCAAACCATTAATGCAGAATACTACTACCCCGATGGCCAAATTAAAGAAGAGGATTATGTACTTGGCTCCTTTGTGCAAAGTAAAATGTTTGCCAAAGGGGTTAAATGTGCCGATTGCCATAATGTGCATGCTAATAAACTAAAATTTGAGGGTAATGCTTTATGTATGCAATGCCACGAACCAACATACAATTCAGAAGCACATCATTTTCATAAAGGTGAAGATGAGTCTGCGCAATGCGTGAGCTGCCATATGACGGGAGCCGTTTTTATGGGCAACGACTTTAGGCGAGACCATAGTTTTAGAATTCCACGGCCTGACCAAAGCGAAAAGTACGGCACTCCCAATGCCTGTATTGGTTGCCATAAAGATAAATCAGATACTTGGGCGGCTAACTGGATTAATAAATGGTATGGAACTGAGCGAGCCGATCACTTCTCAGATTATTTATTAAAAGCCTCTCAGCCGCCTTATAACGACCGAGCACGAGCTGAGGTTTTACAGTTTATTACTAACCTTAATTACCCAGCAATAGCTCGTGCAACTGCTTTAGAATATTACCCATTAAATGATACCCAAGCCGAATTTGATATGTTGCTAACCGCTCTTAAAGATAGTAGTGCTTTGGTGCGGTATAATGCCTTGGCCAAATTTCAGCAGTATCCATTAGAGCAAAAAGCAAGCGTTGCGTTGCAATATATGGAGGATGAAACCAAACTTGTTCGAATAGGCTCGGCTCAATTAATTGCAGCATTAGACTTGGCTCAATTAGCCCCTGCGCAAAGAGGTAGTGCCCAAGCTGCCAGAAACGAATTACTCACTATGATGCGTGCCAATGCCGATTTTCCGTTAGGCAGGTTGCAGTTAGGCGATTACTATTATAAGCAACAAAATATACCCAGAGCCATTAAAGAGTATGAAATGGCCTTAAAAATGGACTCCTTGCTTACTCCGGTATATACAAATTTAGCCACTGTGTACAGTGTAGTGGGCAATAATAAAAAAGCATTGATAACCTTATCAACACTTATAAAAATGGAGCCCAATTTTGGTAGAGCATATTATTTGCGTGGCCTGCTTTATTACGAAGTGGGGGAGAATGAACTGGCCATTAATGATTTGAGAGAGTCGATTAAATTAGGTCCTTCCAATTTTAGAGCTTATTATAATTTAGCTAATCTGTATTTTACAATGGGCAATGCAAAAGCCGAAAATGTAATGTTGCAAGGGCTGCAAATTCAGCCCAACTCGCAAGAAGGCTTGCAGTTATTAAAATTGATTCAATCAAAAAAATAGAGTATATTTTTTCTTTATTGAGGGGGTAACTTAGTACTTATCGCTTTAATGAATCGCTCCATTTAGGTATTAGTTATATAAGAGGTAAGGTGATTATCTTCTTCTACCCGAACTAAATAAAAGACCCACAGAGAACTCTAAGCCTGTATAATCTAGTTTCGAATCTTTTAAATCAACCGTGGAGGTCGATACTACCCCATTGGCATCCACTCCTTTAACCGTTCCTTTTAAATTTAGATTGGCTCCTCCTATATAATAATTAGCACCAATGGTAATACCGAATTGCCGGTTAAGGTATTGGATAAATTCTAATCCAAATTCGTAGCCAAAGCCTAATGAATTAGTAAAGGTAAAATCGGAATTGGCAATTTCTAAACTCAGGTAATCAAGCATCGCTCTATCTATGTTTCCATAATTAAGCTTGGTGCCAAAATTATAAAATACAAAACCTCCTCCTTTAATAAGAAAGGCTGTATTGCTATTACCTAGGTTAATAACTGCTTCTAAAGGAACCATCATATTAAAAAAGGGGCCTACCATAGGTTTGCGAGTGTCGATAGGTTCGCTGGTGGTTATGCTCATACCCGTCATTCGGTACAAAGAACCGCCAATATCAATACTAAAAATGCCTGCACTTGCCAAGGAAACACCTCTGATAGATAAGGGGCTGATGGGAGCGGAGAAGTCCCCATTTTTAGGGAGAAAGAATGAGGCTGATATGCCAAAGTCTTGTCCCTTTCCTTGAATTGCCAACAGGATAAGGATAGCTACAATTGTAATTATTGATATTTTACGCATAATATTAGAATCGATTTGTAGCAATGATAAATAGTTATCGTCAGTAAATATGGTTCAACGATTAATTTCATCTTATATTTATCTCTCTACGACCTTAAAATCTTAAAAAATGAAAATTAAACAATTAGCCCTGCTAGTTTTGAGTATTTCGTTATTTGCTTGTCAGCCCTCAATAGAGCATGCAGATGCCATTTATTTTAATGGCATAATTTATACTGTTGATGCCCATAATTCGCAACCTGAATCGGTGGTGGTAAGAGGTGGCAAAATTATTTTTGTTGGTAGCCAAAGTGATGCAAATGCGTTTAAGGGTGACTCAACACAAATGGTGGATTTAAAGGGCTATACTATGACACCTGGCTTTATAGAATCGCACGGACATTTGATGGGGTTGGGGCATAGTGAATTAAACCTTAATTTAATGGGTGTAAAAAGCTATGATGCACTGGTGGATATGGTGGCAGATGCCGTAGCCAAAGCGAAACTAGGCGAATGGATTTTAGGGAGGGGCTGGCATCAAAGCAAATGGGATACCCAACCCGATGTATTGGTAAAGGGATTTCAAACACACGAAAAACTAAGTGCTGTATCGCCCAATAACCCCGTTTATTTACAACATGCCAGTGGCCACGCAGGGTTTGCAAACGCCAAAGCGATGGAAATTGCAGGGGTAAACCAGTTATCTGTTGAAAAAATGGATCAAGAAATAGAAGGGGGCGAAATCATTAAAGATAAACACGGCAACCCTACAGGCATATTTAGCGAAAGAGCCCAAAATGCCATTTATAAATACATTCCTACCGAAGATGCCGAACGAAATAAAATGGCACTGGAATTGGCCATAAAAGCGTGTCAGCGTAATGGAATTACTAGTTTTCATGATGCAAGTGCAGATCAGAATACGATCGATTTATACCAACAATTTAAGGAGGAAGGAAAGCTAAACCTTCGTTTGTATGTAATGATTGCTGGACCTGATAGAGCACTCACCAAAAAATGGTTACAGAAAGGACCAATGATTGACACTGTGGATCATTTACTTACGGTGCGCTCTATAAAACTAAATTGCGATGGTGCTTTAGGCAATAGAGGCGCTTGGCTGCTGGGAGAATACTCAGATATGCCCGGTGAGTTTGGGATGGCCACTTTGCCGATGGAATATGTGCTGGAGGTCTCCAGAGGTGGGTTAGCCAATGGTTTTCAGGTGTGCTCACACGCCATTGGCGACCGTGCTAACCGAGAAATACTGGATCAATACCAAACTGCTTTTGCAGAAAATCCAACAATAACAGACCATCGATTTAGAATTGAACATGCGCAACATCTTCACCCAAATGATATTCCACGATTTGCGCAAATGAATGTAATTGCCGCTATGCAAGCGGTGCACTTAAGCTCTGATAGACCTTGGGCCATTGATAGGCTAGGAGAGAAGCGAATTAAAGAAGGAGCTTATATGTGGCAAAGCTTGCTTAAGTCAGGGGCTAAAGTAATAAATGGCACCGATGTGCCTGTAGAGCCAATTAATCCAATTGCTAGCTTTTACGCTTCTGTTACTCGGCAAACCTTGGCAGGCACACCTAATGGCGGTTACGAGCCTGATGAGCGTATGACGCGCGCCCAAGCACTAAAATCATATACGCTGGATGCTGCCTTTGGCGAATTTGAAGAAACCGTTAAAGGAAGTATAGAAGTGGGCAAATTAGCTGATTTTACTGTTTTTTCGCAAGATATAATGACTGTTGAAAGTAATAAACTTTTAAAAACAAACGTAATGATGACGGTTGTAGGAGGGCAGCAAGTGTATATATCGGAGTTGTTTTAAAAAGATGGGTAAAGTCAATATTTTTCAGAAATAACAAATGCCAATATTCAAATAACAAATGTTAATATTTAAATAACAAATAACAAAAATCAAATAACAAGTAAACCTCAAAATGCAATCACCTAAACACCAAATACTTGCATAGTTTGATATTTTCGTTTTTGAGATTTATTTGATTTTTGTTATTTGGAGTTTATAGACAAACACTAATTATCATGAAAAATCTAATTTTGCATAAAATATAAGTGAAAGCCTGTTCGTTATAAACAGGCACTAATTGGTTTGTTCACTTATGGCTAAATAGCTCAGCTTGAGTGATAGCTTAAAAGCATAATTTATAAGATGAGCAAACCACAAGGTAAGTTTAAAACAAACTACGAAACGAAACGAAAAATATGGATGATTTTTCTGATTTTCGTATTAATTTTTGCCTGCATCTCCTATTCAAGTTACCAAAGTTTTTCAACGCTTACCAAGTCCATTAAACGGCTAAGTAGGCCTAACGAAAAAATGGAACTTATTAATGAAACCTTTCGAGAAATTTTCGAAGCCGAAAATCATATTCAGGCGTTTATACTAACAGGCGACACATTATTGGAGAAGAAATACCTGCTACAAATAGAGTCTGCTAGGTATAAAATGAGCGAGCTTAGGGCAATGCTTAGCAATGACAGCACTCAGGCAAAAAGAGTTGACTCGCTTCAAACTTTGTTTGAAACCAAACTTCAATACCTTCGGGCATTCTTAAAGTTAAAAAACAAAAAGCAAATGTCTGTGTTTACCAGCCAAGCATTGGCACGTATTAAAAATCAGCTCAACGATTCCTCTCTTTTAGAACTACAAATGCGAAGAGGAGAGTTTTTAAAAGGATACTTTTTGCCGGTAGAAAGTGAAGAAATAGTGATAACTCCTGACCAATACAAGGGGCTTAATGGATTTATTAGAAAAATTTTTGGAGGAGATAAAACAGTTATAGATACAATTATGACGACCAAAGAAGAACTTTTTTTTACTAAAGAGATTAGAGTTGATACGAGCATTTTAAAAGATTACTCACCCGACTCTACGCTGGTGCAGGTTCAAAGAATTTTAAATCAAACTATTAAAAAAGAAAAAAGAATGCAGCAGCAACTTACACAAAAAGAGTTAGCATTGCTGCACCAGGATCAGGTATTTATTTTTAGTATTAGGGCCATTATAGATCAACTTAGAAAAGAAGAAAAAGAAGAATCGGCACAGAGTAATCAATATGCCAGAGAAATAGCCACCAGAGCCACCCACTTTATATTACTTGCAGGGCTGGCTGGATTTTTTATGAGCAGTGTGTTTCTTTTTTTTATCCTTAGAGACATTACCCGATCTTATTACTACCGCAAACAATTGGAAAAAGAAAAAATTTATGTAGAAAAATTGGCACGGATAAAAGAAGAGTTTCTTTCTAATATGAGCCACGAAATAAGAACTCCTTTGCAAAGCATACAAGGTTTTTCTGAACTAATTGGGCAAACTCAGCTAACTTTTAAACAACAAGAGTTTATGAGTGGCATTAATTATTCAAATACTTTTTTATCAGCATTGGTAACTGATATTTTAGACCAGGCTAAAATTAAAGCCGGAAAACTGAAACTTAACGCCCAACCATTTGATTTAAGAGCCATGGTAAAGGAAATGAAAATACTCTTTTTGCCTTTGGCAAACAAAAAAAATATTTCTTTTCAAGCTTCGCTTACCGGAGACCTTAAAAACTTTTGGCTTGTTGGCGATGCCCTTCAAATGAAACGGATATTTACCAACTTGTTGAGCAATGCCGTTAAATTTACAGAAAAAGGAAAAGTTACCCTAACCGTATCTGCCACTCAGTTATCAAGATTAGTAAAGTTGGAGATAATTGTTAATGATACAGGCGTTGGCATTCCTCAAAAAGCACAACTATCTATTTTTGATGAGTTTACTCAAAATACGTTTTCTTTAGATAAAACTGGGGGTACAGGTCTTGGTCTTTCTATTACAAAAAGCCTAGTTGAAGCAATGGGAGGAAATATTTTAGTTAAAAGCAAGCCTGAGTTTGGCTCAACTTTTACCGTAATGCTCGAGTTGCCCTTGGCAGAGCCAAACATAAACGAGCCTGTTACTAAAAGCTTTAAACCAGAAGAGCAACTACTAAAAGCTACCATTATGGTAGTTGAGGACGATGAATGGAATGCTAAATTATTAGAAGAAATTTTGATTAAAAATGTGGAGAATGTAGAAGTTTTTAAAAATGCAGCAGATGCACTAACCTTTCTAAAAGAGGCACACCAATTGGTTGATCTAATATTTACAGATATTAAAATGCCCGGGATGGACGGCAGTGCTTTCCTAAAAAAAGTACGATTAATGAAAATAAAAATACCCGTAGTAGCACTTACAGCACATATTCAGCCTCAAAAATTAAAGGTACTGCTTAACGAAGGCTTTGATCAAGTGTGTACTAAACCTTATAAAACGGCTGATATTCAGAAAATTTTAGCTTTCAAGTTTAAATCAGCTAAAGTAATTAAACCCAAACCCACTGTTTTAGATAATAATAAACCCTCATTAATTAAAGAGGATATGGGTAAAGCTTACTTATTTGACTTTTCGATTATTCGAAAATTTGCTGGAGAACACGAAGATGTTTTTCAAAAAATGCTGGCAGACTTAATTATAAATAACCAAAGGCAAGTGAGTGAATTTGGCAAATTATTGGCTAGTAATTCTAGTAGTTCTATTAATAACCTAGCAGATTTAAGCCACCAAATTAAAACTACCTACGATTACCTTGGGCTTTATACGGTTAGCGAAACGTTGGGCAGTATAGAATTATACCATCAATTGGATAATACAGAGCAAGCGATTGCTTGTGCGCAAAAACTCTACCCCGAACTGCAGGTTATTCTTAAAAAACTCAAAACCGCCTGCGCTAATAAGGAACTGTAGAGAAATAATTCATCTCATCTCATCTCATCGTTTTGGCTTTTCCTTTGCACCTTAATTATACAGGCTAAGCTTCAATTTTATACTTAGCAATTTTATGGTATAATGTTTTCCGGTCTATGTTTAGCATTTTTGCAGTTTTACTTTTATTGTATTTGGTTTCTATAAGAAGTTTTAAGATAAGCGCTTTTTCTTGTTGTTCCTTAATGGCTTTTAAATCTGTAGTAATACTTTCTTCTTTAGTGTCTGCGAGGGGAGTGTCTATCTCTTCAAAATTATTTTCTTGCCTAAGTTCGTAGGGCAACTGATTTATGGTAAGCACAGTTTTTGTACTTAAAAGCACTCCTCTCTTAATTACATTTTTTAACTCTCTCAGGTTGCCGGGCCAACTATACTTTTTCATTGCAGTTAAGGCATTATCATCTATCTCATTTATGTGTTTTTCTAGCTCAGCACAAGCTTGCGAAAGAAAAAGAGCTATGTATTCCGGAAAGTCCTCTATTCTTTCTCTAAGTGGTGGAATTTCCAGTTCAAATTCATTTAGTCTATGATACAAATCTGCACGAAAATGACCCTTATTTACCGCATTTTTTAAATTCTCGTTTGTAGCAACTATTATCCTCACATCTACAAAAACATCGTTATTGCTCCCAATTCTGCGAATACTTCGTTCCTGAATTACCCTAAGAAGCTGTACCTGCACATCATACGGGAGATTTCCTACTTCATCTAAAAAAATAGTACCCTTATCTACCAATTCAAAATAGCCCATTTTGTCTTGAGTGGCTCCTGTAAAGGCTCCTTTTGTATGACCAAATAATTCGCTGGCAGCCAACTCCTTTGAAAAAACGCCACAATCTACGGCAATAAATGGTTCGTTTGCACGCTTACTTTTTTGGTGAATCATTTTGGCAGCATACTCTTTACCGGTACCGCTTTCGCCCAAAATAAGTACCGTCATTTTGGTAGGTGCTACCAGTTGTAAGTGTTGCCAAAAAGTACTAGAAGCTGTACTGCTCCCAATTACATAATCTGTTTTTTGCGCCTCTTTTTTTGCGCTGTTTTTAGATGTTGAACTTTTTGCTTCCAGTGCCTTTTTAATAATAATAAGCAATTCATCTGGCACAACCGGTTTGGTTACAAACTCATAAGCGCCTAGCTTAATGGAGGTTACAGCGGTTCGGATATCGGAATAATTAGTAATAAGAATGACCGGAAGGTCAGGCTTGTCCTTTTTAATACACTTAATTAGCTCTAAACCATCCATATCGGGCAACTTAAAATCAGTAAGTACCAAATCGAATGGCTTACTTTTAAAAATTGATAATGCAGACTTAGATGAAAAGGCCGTATTTACCTGATAATTATTACGGCTCAAAAAGGAGGAGAGCATAGAGTTAAATGAAGGGTCATCATCTACTAGCAATATTTTTATCATCATAGCATCTTAAATTCCCTACTGATTTTACCCTCCGTTAGAAATAAAGTGCTTAGATGCAAGGCAGAATCGACAAGGCAGGCTGGTTGCCTTTTTGTTGATTATAACGGAAGCAGATAAGTGCTTTAATCTAACCCAAGGGGGCACAAGCAATTAATAGAGGTGTCCTTAGGTCAAATATAAAAAAAAAGCTCCCACTAGTGGGAGCTTTTAGCATGATTTAATTAATAGAGGATAGACCTAGAGCTAACTTGGCTACTATTGTTCTGCCTCTTTTTTGCCCGCATACTGGCCAGATGAGTCGTAATAAATAGCCCATTTTGTGCCATCTATTTCTATTACAAACTCGTAGTGTAAAATGTCGGATAATACCAACTTATACACTTCTGATACATTTCCTGCCTCGTATTCACTCTCGGCTAATGCATTTTGAACAACTTCAGGCACATCGGCCATCGTTATTTTTTCTTTCGACTCTTGCAAATTTTCTGCCGTTGCTTTTGCGTCATTAGCAAAAGATGATACAGTAACCAGCATAGCTAAAATCAATGACATCATTACTTTTTTCATAATTGTAAACGTTTAAATGGTTTAAGAATAATTTGTTTATATAATTATACTTAATACAAACTCGTGCCAATTATAATTAAACAACATATCTATTTGATTATCAATTACTTAATTAAAAATAGGTTATCTTGCCAATAAGGCCGAAGTGTAGTAGTAGTATGCAAACTGTGTATGTTTTACCCAATTTAGGCGTTACCACATTAGCCTGCCGATTATAGCGTCAGGCTTTAATTGGTTAGGGCGTAGTCTTTTTTTTTAAGAGTTCGTGATTGCTTCGAAGTTCATAAGGTTGCTCAAAAAATGCACTATTTGCCATTTGCCCTCTCAAAACAGATTTACCCTGTATTACATTTTTTGTATCTATTCAGCCAATATAGTGTCCTTTTTAGCCACTAAGACACCAAGGCTCAAAGTTCTACGAAATAGTTTGCATTTTTAGTACTGATTTAGTGGTTCTTAGAGTCTTGTAGCCTTTGTGGCCACGTTTTTTTGGCTGAATAGATACCATTTTTTTAATACATTCTATTTTAATCATTGTTAATTAAGATTAATTGGTCTTATTTTGCAAATAATGAAATCGAGTGCTTCAATCGCTTTATTGGTTCTCTATGTAACCTATTTAAGTAAGGGTTTACTGCCTTATCTTGAGTACCAGCTAAACTATGAATATATTTCTCAAGAGTTATGTATTAACCTTGACGATGACCTATCATCATGTAAGGGGCAATGTTACCTAAACTCGCAGCTTAAGCTTTTTGTAGGAGATCAAAATTCAGAACAAGAAGTTCCATTAGAATCTAGGACTGAAGTGAAGATTATTTCTCATACGATTTCTAATAGTATTGAGCTAAATCATTTATTTGGTCTTATAGATTCAGAATACATACTATTAAACACCCGTTTGAGGTATGATGTTATCCTTGAATTAGTAACACCTCCGCCCAAGCAATTAGGCTAACCCTAGCTTATGCATTAAAAAAATAGAATTCTTAGTTTTTAGACGCACACTATATATAGTATGCACTTTAATGAATTGTTCAATTTTGCTCGTTTAATAACGGCAGCAATAACTAATTCTATCCATTGCTTTATTGCATAATCTACCTTAATTCTAGTTTTATTATACGGTCACCCGAGTAACATTGTAGTGTTAAATCTACGTTGAAAAGGCATCCTATAGTTCCTCAAGGAGTTATTTTACCAGTCTCCCCGCCAGATGGTGGGGGAAAAGATGGGGTGTTAAAAGAACTCTATTTCGACCGTATTGATCGTTTTTTTATAGCCATTATAGGGTATTAAACCTGCAATTAAATAAAGCTAGAAATCAAATACTAAACTAAAATCTATACTAGATTTTTACACCTAATTTTTTTTATGGAAGAGATAACCCCTTCCTTATATTTTATACCAAAATGAACAAATTATACTTTTTAATAATAGCAACATTGAGTCTTTACTTACCATTAGACTCCTTTGCTCAACAACAAATTACAGCTCGAATTGTTGATGCACAAACTGATGAGCCAATTCCAGGAGCGGCAATTATATTTGAAGGAACTGCAGAAGGAGTAGTTTCAAATAATCAAGGAATTTTTATTTTGAAAAAAAATGATGCCTTTACAATGCTCCAAATATCGTTTGTTGGCTACGAAACTGTTAGCATTTCTTCAACCGATGTTCCATCAATCATAAAACTAACTCAATCAGTTACCAGCCTTAATCAAATTGTAGTTACTGGTAATAGAGGAGGCCAAGAAAGAAAAGATGTGCCCGTTGCAATTTCAACCATTTCGTCTTTAGTAATGGCTGAAACTAAGCCCACTAAATTGGATCAGGTATTAAACAAGATAAGCGGTGTTTATATGGCCGATCTAGGTAATGAACAGCATATGATGGCTATTCGCCAACCAATATCAACGAAGGGCTTGTTTTTGTACCTAGAGGATGGTATTCCCATTAGAGTAGCAGGTGTTTTTAATCATAATGCCTTATTAGAAATGAATATGGCCGCTATCAGTAAAATAGAGGTAATTCGAGGTCCGGCTTCATCAATGTATGGTAGCGAAGCTATTGGTGGTGCCATAAATTTTATAACGCAAAATCCTACAGCAACTCCAAACGTAAGGGTTGGTGTACAAGGAAACAATATTGGATACCAAAGAATGGATTTATCATTATCTAATACAAAAGGAAAAGTAGGTGCCTATGTATCAGGTTATTATGCCCGAAGTAGAGATGGGATTCGAGATTTCAGTGATTTTGATAAATTGGCTTTAACTGCAAAGTTAAATTACACCATTAATGACAATACAAAATGGAGTAATTCGCTAACCTATATAGATTATGTATCAGATATGTCAGGCAGTTTAGATAGTGCAAACTATTATGGCGAAGAATATTCATCAGTTAATACGTTTACAAATAGAGATGTAAATGCATTAAGGTTTAAATCGCAATTACAGCATTTTTGGAACAAAAACAGCGAAACTAAAGCCATTTTTATTTACCGAAAAAATTCAATTGCTCAGTTGCCCTCCTACAGAATTAAAGACGATTATTCTCCTTGGGGAAACCCAGGAGGAAACAGAAACCTTGCACATGGTGAAAGCAATGAAAATGCTTTTAATAGTTATAGTACAATTATTCAACATCAGCAAAATTTTGATTTTCTAAATAGTTCAGTTACCGCTGGTTTTAGTTTGGATTATAGCCCCAATACGTATAAAGCTAATTATATAAGTATCAACAAAACAGATGATGGCATTTATGATTCTTACACTAATCATGCCGACTCTATGCTTACCGATTATGAAGTAGATTTGACAAATGTGGCTGGTTATATTCGAGCGGATATCTCACCTGTTAACAGACTTAAGCTTATTGCTGCTGTACGCTATGATGGATTTAATTATGACTATCGAAATAACTTAGGTGCTAGTGCTTTTTCAGGTGCACCCGATTCAAAAGATAAATTTCATGCAATTACACCCAAACTAGGAGCCACGTACGATTTTGGAAAAAACTCGGGTATGTATGCCAATTATAGTATTGGGTTTGCCCCACCACAAGTAGGCGAGCTGTACAGAGGAGTAAAAGTGCCCACATTAGATCCTGCAGATTATACCAATACTGAAATTGGCGGGTGGGTAAGCTTATTAAAAAATATGGCATATATAGATGTGGCCGTTTACCAAATGAATGGTAAGAATGAAATTATTCAAGTGCTTATGCCTGATGGCTCTCTTGAGAACCAAAATGCTGGAGAAACCGAGCATAAAGGAATAGAATATGGTTTAACGATAAAACCTTTACGAGATTTTGTGTTTAGGTTTAATGGTTCTAATGCCAGCCATACTTTTACTAATTATGTAGAAAACGGCAACGATTATTCTGATAATGAGATGGCACAAGCACCAAGTTTTATTGCAAATTCTGAAATAATTTATAAACCAAAATTTATTACTGGGTTTAGAATATCACTTGAGTGGCAACATATTGATGGATATTTTATGGATGCAGCAAATACAAAGGAATATAGAGGGCATGACCTACTCAATGTTAGAGTTGGTTATAACCTAAAAGGGTTTGAGGTTTGGACTAACGTGCTAAATGCAACCAACCAAAAGTATTCTACCAGAGCAAGTGCTTCATCTTGGGGTACAAGCTATAGCCCTGGCGATCCAATTAATGTTAATATTGGTGTAGCTTATACTTTTACAGGGGTTAATAAATAATTTATTACACATTGGTAATGCCTTTTTTGGGTATTGCCAATGTGTATATTTAACTACTACAATTAATGAAACATATATTTTTTTGCATCATTGGGGTATTCGGGATTGCTTGTTCGGTTAATAAAAATGATAAGATTGGGTATGTTGAACCTGTAATACTATCAGATTCAACTAAATTTTCTCAAGCAGTATTTTTAACTAAAGATAATTATGACAATCCTGTAATTGTTTGGTCATCGGCTGATACTGATTCGGGGCAATATGTATTAAATTTTAGACAATTTGATAAGCAACAAGAAACTTTTGGTGAGATACAAAAGATTCAGAAAACAAAAGGGATGCAAGCCCACCACGAAAGTATGGCTAAAATTGCTATAAAACACAATGGGGATATTATTGCAATTTATAGAAGAGAAAACAAGGCCAGTAAAAGACGATTTGCCGGAGATTTATTTTATGTAGAATCTACTGATAATGGGGCTACTTGGAGTGATGAAAGCAAATTTGTGACTGATACTACTTCGGCTAGCCAAAGCTTTTACGATTTAGCACGCTTAGTAAATGGAGAAATTGGTGTAACCTGGCTTGATTCTCGAAAATTAGAAAAAGACGAAGGCAGTTCAATATTTTTTAAGCAAACAAGTCACTTTGGAGGATTTAGAGAAGAAGTGGCTGTGCAAGGAAGCACTTGCCAATGTTGCAGAACGGAGCTTCAAGTGGATAAGCATGGAAAACTTAACATTGCTTTTAGAGATATTATAAATGACTCAATTAGAGATATGGTTTATGTTTATTCTGAAGATAATGGAAACACTTTTTCTAAAGGAAAACGTATAAGTGCAGATAATTGGATGATAAGAGGGTGCCCTCATACGGGGCCTACAATTGCAACTAATGATACTCAAAGAGCTACTGCCTGGTTTACAATGGGCGGTGGTAAAGGAGTGTATTTTACGGTAGGTGCTAGTTCTAATAATACCTCACCAACGAGAACACTTATTGATAAAAATGCAACCCACCCTCAAATGATTTGGGCAAAAAACTATTTTTATTTAACGTATGAGCTTCGTTTAAACAATAATAAGGGCGAGGCTTATAGACAGGTAGTTATTACTAAAATTGATGAGAACGGAAAGGTGAATGAAACTATAAATGTAAGTGAACTTGGCATCGATAGTCAAATGCCTGTTATTGCTCAAGTTGATGATAGTTCATTAATGGTTGCATGGGTAGAGCAAAGAATCAAACATAAATCAGTAATAAAAGCAACATTAATTTTATTAGAATAAAACCTAAACTGAGGGCGTAAACTAAACTATTTTCGAGTTTAGTTTACGCCCTTTACTTTCACTTGAAAAGCCATGCCCTTCTTAGAAGGGTTTACTCTGTTACCAGATTAAAAGCACCTTGTATAAGTACTTTATTCTGTTTTGGAAGGTCTTTGCTCGCTTTAATCTCCACAAGGTTGTTGGTTGTTTTTCCAATTTGCACTTCTTGTTGATTAAAATAATAATTACCCTCTTTTTGTTCGGTTAAAACAAGAATGTAGTTTTTACTACCCACATTTATTACTGCGGTTTCGGGTAAGGCATACACTTTATCACTTTTTATTTCTATCTGAGCCTCAATATACATACCGGGTAAAAATGTACTGGATTCATCTTCGTTTTTTAAATGGCCGTGTATTTCAACAATTCTGCTTTCGCCTGCTATTTTTTTGCCAACTAGATGTACTTCCGCTTCATATATTATACCCCCATTGGCTGGTATTTTAAAAATTATGGGCTGCCCTTCTTTAATTTTTTGCACATCCTTTTCGAATACTTTTAGCTCTAGGTGAATATGTCCAGTATTTATAATTTCAAAAGCTTCGGTAGAAGGCGTAAGAAGGGTGCCTTTGCGGGCATCTACTTTGGTAATAAACCCACTTATGGGAGCGTATAGCGTAATAATAGAGGTTAGATTAGACGCTGATATTTTACGAGGGTTTATATTCATCATCTCTAGTTTTTTGCCCAATGCTTTATAGCCAATAAGGGTAACCTTATAGTCCGATTCAGCCTTCATAAAGCTCTTGTTGGAAGCAATTTTTTCAGAGTTAAGTGTTTTTTGCCGTTCGTAATCTGCTTTTAAATAGGCCAATTTACTTTGGGCTTCTAAGTACGCTTGTTGCATCTCTAGGTACTCTGGGTTTTCGAGCGTTAAAACAGCCTGCCCTTTTTTTACTTTATCACCCGGCAATAAACTAATTTTTTTTACATACCCTGCATAAAAAGTACTCACCGTGGCTTTGCCTTCTGGGGGTACATCTATCGCTCCATTGGAGGTTACATAAACAGGAAAATCAACTTGCTGTATCGTTCCGAGTTGCATACCCGAAGATTCAAACTGTGCGGCACTAAGTACCACTTGGTTGTTGGTTACAACTAATTCTTCCGTTTCTACATTTTTAGAATCGCCTGAATTGCAAGAAGTAATGATGGAAACCATAACCAAACCAACAAGTAGTTTAAGCCTGAATTTACGGTGCATATACTGTTTTTTCATAATTCTATTGGGTTAAATAATTAATTTCAAGTACTGTTTGATTGTAATTATTTAGGTTTTTTAAATAGGCCATTTCAATTGAAATAGCATTTTCGAGGGCTAATAAATACTGTACAAAGTCTATTTCGCCATCTTGATACCCTCTACTGGAGGTATGAATTAGTTCAGAAGCCAACGTTTTTCCACTTTGATGGTACACAGTGATGGCTTCGTTATACTTGGCTAAATCAGATAAAAGCTGATGATAGTTGGACTTTAGTTGATTTCTATAATTGAGGGCGTCACTTTCTATAATTGAGCGGTTAATTTTAGCGGCATTTATCTCAGATTTTTGAGCACCAAAGAATAACGGAATGCCGATTCCAGCCTCAAAACCTTGGTATATTTGTGCATTATCACCTGTATTGGATCCTTGAAAATAAGAAAGTCGAAGATCGGGGAGTAGCCTGTTTTTTGCCACAGCAAGTGATTTGTCTTGCAATTCAATGGCATTAGTATAATAAAGCAATCCCGGATGATTTAATGTGTCTATTGAATTGATTGCAAGTTTTTCTAATCCAGCATCTGAAATAATAAAAGTGCTGTCAACCTGCATCCATTTGTTTAGCTCTAAGTAGGAGCGAACTATACTTTCGTTGGTTTGTTTTAATAAAAGATTGATTTCTTTCTTTTTAGACGATGCGGTCAGTTTTTCTAAGTAATTTGTTTCTCCTAATTCAAATTTTCGAGAAGCAGCATTTACAAAGTGACTAAAAAGACTATCGAGGTACTTATAATTAGCTGCAACTTTTTGCCAGTAGATTATATTATAATAGGCTTTAGAAACCCCTTTTTTTAAGTAGAACTCATCTATTAAATACTTTTGCTGCTCAATCTTGGTTTCTAATTTCTTTACTTTTTTTTGTGAGTTATACACGGTAGGAAACTCAAATGCCTGACTAACGCCCCAAACTTTGAGTGGAAGCCCATTTGGAGCTATATTATTTTCATCATATTGATAATAGGCCTCCGTCATTCCAATATTAAAAGCGGAGGATTCTAATTGCTTTCGTTTATCAACTTGCAGCTTAGCGGCCTTTACACCTTGGTTATTGGCAAGTGCCAAATCAATGGCTTGGGCTAGGTTTAAAGGGGTAGTAGATTGCCCATTTGATGCAAAAGGAAGTATGATAATTAATAAACCTAAGGCACTCCTTTTTTTAAGGCCTTTTAATTTTGGCAGGTTAGATTCGAACATTGCGTAAAGCACAGGCAACACAAGCATTGTTAGCAAAGTAGCCGTTATTAACCCCCCAATAACAACGGTGGCCAATGGGCGTTGTACTTCGGCACCTGCCGAAGTTGATATGGCCATAGGCAGAAACCCAAGTGCTGCGGCACCTGCTGTTAACAACACAGGCCGTAAACGCTCCTTGGTGCCCGTAATAATGCGTTCATTTATACTTTTAAATCCTTTGGTTTTTAGCTCTTTAAAATGCTCTATAAGTACAATGCCATTAAGTACCGCAATGCCAAATAATGCGATAAACCCAACGCCTGCAGAAATACTAAAAGGAAGATCTCGGATGTAAAGAAAAAATACACCACCCACAGCTGAAAGTGGAATGGCCGTGTAAATCAATAAGGCATCTTTTACCGAACCAAAGGCAAAGTATAAGAGTACAAAAATGAGTAAAAGTGCGATGGGTACCGCAATCATCAATCGTTGGCGGGCACTATTTAGATTCTCGAATTGGCCGCCATACGTAATGCTATACCCTGAGGGCAATGTTAATTTTGCCTCAAGTATGTTTTGTACATCCTTTACTACCGACTCTAAATCTCGATTTCGCACATTTACACCTACTACGATTCTACGCTTGGTATCGTCTCTCGATATTTTTGCGGGTCCTTTGGTGTAAGATATGGTTGCAAGCTCCCGCAGAGGTAAGTAGGCTCCATTAGGTAGCAAAATAGTCGATTCTTCTAAATTATGAATGTTCTTCCGGTATTTATCATCGTAGCGAATAACCAAATCAAACTGTTTTTCGCCTTCAAACACTTTGCCTGCTGGCAAGCCTGCAAACCCCATACTTATTATTTTATTAAGGTCGCTTACATTTAAGCCGTACTTGGCTATTTTCTTACGGTTATACACCACACTCATTTGAGGCAATCCGCTCACTTTTTCCACAATAACATCAGCTGCACCCGGAATGTTTTCTATGAGCTTTTCAATTTCTAATGCTTTTTGATTTAAGACTTCTAAATTTTCGCCAAATACTTTTATAGCCAAATCTGCTCTAACACCAGTAATAAGCTCATTAAAACGCATTTCGATGGGCTGTGTAAATTCGTAATCAATGCCCGGTATTTCTTGCAATGCCTCTTTAAAATGATCGGCCAGCTCATCTTTGGTTTCTGCGGTAGTCCATTCGCCTTTAGGCTTAAGGGTAATAATTACATCACTTTCTTCCATCGACATAGGGTCGGTAGGCACTTCGGCAGCTCCAATTCTGGTAACTACATCTTTTACCTCCGGAAATCGTTTTAATATTTGCTCAATGCGGGTAGTAGTTTCAACTGTTTTTTGCAGCGATGTGCCGGTTTTAAGCACTGGCTGAATCACAAAATCACCTTCATCCAAGGTAGGCACAAATTCGCCACCCATCTTACTAAACACAATTCCTGTAGCAACTAGTAGTACTAATGCACTACCGATAATGATCCTTTTACTGTTTAATGCCCACGTAATAGAAGGTTCGTATAATTTCTCTAACCAATTCATTAATCGTTTAGAAATCGTTCTTTTTGTAGGGTCAGTAGGAGTGATGAATAAGGAGGAAACCACCGGTACATAGGTAAAACCTAAAATCATTGTGCCTGTAAGGGCAAATGAAAACACCAATGCCATAGGCTTAAACATTTTGCCTTCAACCCCTGTTAAGGATAAAATTGGGATAAATACCAAAATGATAATTATTTGCCCAAACACAGCCGAACGCATCATTTTTGTAGTTCCTTCAAAGGTTACTTTATCAATAAAATCTTGTCTTTCAGCTTTGGGTAAACCAAGTATTTTAGTTCTATCAGCCGTAATTTTAAAGGCAATAAATTCTACAATAATAACTGCACCGTCAATGATAATCCCAAAATCGATGGCGCCTAAGCTCATGAGGTTGGCATCAACACCTGTAAAATACATTAAGGATATGGCAAAAAGGAGGGAAATTGGGATAACCGAGGCAACTACCAAACCTGACCGAATATTGCCGAGCAGGAGTACTACAATGAAAATTACAATGAGAAAACCTGAAATTAAGTTTTCGGTAATCGTCATCGTAGTTTTTTCAATAAGTTCATTTCGATCTAAAAAACCATTGATAAAAATACCGGGAGGGAGGGTTTTTTGAATTTCATCTACCCGAGCTCTTACTCTATTAATAGTGGCTTTCGAATTGGCATCTTTTAGCATCATTACTTGCCCCAGCACTTTTTCTCCCTCTCCATTGGCCGTAATTGCCCCAAAACGTGTGGCGTGGCCAAAGCCTACTTTTGCTACATCTCTAATATAAATGGGCGTGCCTTCGCGTGTGGTAACAACAATGTTTTCAATATCTTCTAATGATTTTACAAGCCCCTCGCCTCGAATAAAATAGCTTTCGTTAATTTTTTCAATATAGCCACCACCTGTAACGCCATTATTCTTTTCAAGTGCTTCATATACTTCAGAAATCGAAATTTGAATGGCTCTCAACTGCTCTGGGTCGATGCTTACTTCATATTGTTTTAATTTTCCTCCCCAAGTATTTACTTCTACAACACCTTTAATGCCAGATAGTTGTCTTCGTACTACCCAGTCTTGTATGGTACGCAAATCTGTAATGGAATAGCTGTCTTTATATTCAGGCTTTACATCAAGTATGTATTGATAAATTTCGCCTAAACCTGTTGAAACTGGGCCCATAAAAGGAGATCCAAACCCTTTGGGTATATTTTCTTCGGCACTTTTTATTTTTTCAGCAATTAATTGCCGTGGCAGGTAGGTGCCCATATCATCCTCAAACACAATGGTAACAACCGAGAGGCCAAATTTTGAAACCGAACGAATCTCTATAACACCCGGTAGATTGGCCATTTCTAGCTCAACAGGGTAGGTAAGGTATTTTTCAACATCTTCGGTGGCTAGGTTGCGAGAGGTGGTAATAACCTGCACCTGATTATTGGTAATATCAGGTACTGCCCCAATGGGCAGTTGGGTTAGGGAGTAAATTCCGAGCCCTATAATTCCTAAAGTAAATAAAAACACAATCAGTTTGTGCTGAATGCTGTATCCAATAATCCGTTCTAACATATCAAACTGCTTTTATACATTGCAAAAGTAATTTTGTCCTTTATCATAATTCACTTTTAAATCTTAAGATATGCTTAAGATTTGTATCAGTTGCTAGGAATTTAGGTTAGGAGGAAAAGTAAGGGTTACTGTTGTGCCGTGGTTTACTTTGCTTTTAATGCTAATTATAATGCCCATCGATTCGCACGCTTTTTTTACTATGGAAAGGCCTAGGCCGTCTCCTTTGGCTGTTTTATGAGAGGAGGACTTTGCTCTAAAAAATGGGTTGAAAATTTTATCTAAGTGCTCCCCAGAAATGCCAACTCCTTGGTCTGCAATTAAGCAAATTACCGAAGAGGCTTTTTTACTAAATGAGACGTTTATGCCAGTGCCATTTTTAGAATATTTAATGGCGTTAGAAATTAAATTATCAAAAATTAAATCAATGTAATATGGGTTGCTTTCAAGTTTAATATCTGCTTCAGTATCTACATTAATGATTAGCTCTTGCTCCTTAATTATATGCTTGTACCGCTCTAATACAGTATCGATAATGGCCACAGGCTCAATGGGTTGTTGTTTCGCTAATTTGATTTCGTTATCTACTCTGGCCAACATTAATAATTGGTCTACCGTGGCAGACATACGCGCAATCTCCTTAATACTGTATTCAATTTTTTCTTTGTATTCTGCTTCGGTGCGTGGTTTTCGTATCAGCACTTCTAGTGTGCCTGTTAAAACAGCCAGTGGTGTTCTTAATTCGTGCGAAGCATCGGAGGTAAATTGTTTTTCGCGTTCAAATGCTTCTTGTATTCGCTCTAATAGTTCGTTAATGGAGGAGGTTAGGGTGTAGAGTTCATCTTTGTTTTGGGGCAACTCTATGCGTTCGTTAAGGCTATTTTTAGTAATATCGTTGGCCGTATCTGTAATTTTTTTGATAGGTTTTATACTTCGGCCTGCTAAGTAGCGCGCTACTCCAAACAATACAAATAGCACCAAGGGGTACAGTAATAGCAATACATTTTTTAAATTTTTGATAACCATTTCAGCCTCTTCAGTGGAAACGGCAGCCAGCATAAAACCCTTAGTTACGCCTTTTTCTACTATGGGTATTTGAATTTGCCTTACAGGGATGCCTTTAATATGGGTGTTAAACTGTTTATTATGGTTGCCCTTCTCAAAAATTAAATTGGCATCTTTTAAGTTGGGCGATTTATCCATAAAAAGCCCCTTGAGGCTTACAAGCTGAATAAAAACAGGATGAAATTGAACCTCACGATGCTCTCTTTCCGTCCACTCTAAAATGTTAGCAAAATGTACGCTATCATTATGAATAATGAGTTCGTCTGTGTGTTTATTGGCTTCAAATTCAAGGTTTTTATCTAAATTATAAAATACAGTGGTTTTAACAATAAGCACTATAATAACGAATACTGCGGCTATCATTATGGCCGTAGCCACTACATAATTAAGCGCAATTCGGTTTTTAAATGATATACTCATAGCTCCTTGGCAATGTAGCCCACTCCTCGCACTGTTTGAATAAAATCGTCCTCTTTTTGCAAGTTTAGCTTTTTTCTAAGTGCATTAATATATACATCAATTACACCTGTGTTATACTCAAAATGAATATCCCACACATCTTTAATAATATCAATTCTGGTGCAAATACTTCCTTGGTTTTGAATGAGGTAGGTTAATAAGTCAAACTCTTTTTGTGTAAGAATTATCTCTTTTTTGTTTTTGAACACTTGCCGGCTACCTAAATTTATATGTATCGAATTAAGCATCAACAATTCATTTTTAGCTGTTTTAGGCCGTAATTGCACCTTTATCCGCTCTAATATTTCTTCAAAATGAAAGGGTTTTTTAACATAATCATTTGCTCCTTGCTTTAGGGCAGTAATGGTTTCTTGCAGGGTGTCTTTGGCTGTTAAAAAAATGATGGGTGTTATTGTATTTTGGGCTCTAAATTTTATGGTAATCTCCAATCCACTTAATTCAGGCACTATCCAATCAAGTAGTAAAAGGTCGTAATTATTGTTTAAGGCTAAATCAAGGCCGGTTTTGCCGTTGTCGGCAAGGTCAACTTCATACGATTCTTCTTCCAGTCCTTGTTTTAAAAAGTTGGCAATTCCAGGCTCATCTTCTACAATAAGTAATCGCATATTACAAAAATCAAGAAATTATAGCAGATTGAATCAAATCTAGTCTTAAGATTAGCTTAAAATAATTGATTCTTCGATTTGATTACTTTGTTTTTTTACGACCATCGGCATATTTGGCAAATCGTCCTTTGTCTTTGGCATTTACACGGTTTTCGTTATGGCCTATAAAAGGTATAGAATAACTGAATAGGAAGACTTTGCAATAACTTTTGCGCCAGTTTTGGTAGGTCTATCAGTTAGATTCCAAAATGAAATCGTTAACTTAGTAGCAAAAAATAATTATGGATATACAGACAAGGAAACTGAACTTTATACAAGAAATATTGGCAGTAAGGAATGAAAACCTTATTTCAAAATTGGAATCTTTGCTCAAAAAAGAAAGATTAAAAGAGGAAGTTATAGGGTTTACAGCAGAAGGAAAGCCTATTGCCAAAGAAGCTTATATCCATGATATTGATGAAGCTAGACTACAAATGAAAGAGGGTAAATATCTTAGTCAAGAAGAGCTAGAAAAACAATCTGAAAATTGGTAGCAAAGAAATTAAAAGTGAATTGGACGACTAAGGCAGCTCACTCACTTGAAAATCATTACCAACGAATAAAAGAGGGGTCTCCTCAAAGTGCAGATAGAGTCAGGAAAGGAATATTTAAAGCCACGAATTCGTTATCAACTCATCCAAGAAAATATCAAATAGATGAGTATTATCCAAAAGAATTAGGGGAGGTTAGGAGATTTTTTAGGTGGAGTTATCGAATCGTGTATGAAGTTAAAGAGAATGTGATTGATATTTTAAATGTAATCCACACAAGCCAAGAACCCTTTACCGAGTAATCTCCACGAATAAATAGAAGAATAAATAAATGAGGATAAGAGCTATTCTCTCACTTCAATTTTTCCATCGGCATATTTGGCAAATCGTCCTTTGTCTTTGGCATTTACATGATCGTGGGTAGGCCACGGCCAGCCAC
>Ga0256839_1001142_pt1 | contig 32993 bp, 28 predicted proteins | sample 354166metaG_FD_185968 | JGI IMG/M metagenome (GOLD analysis project Ga0256839, IMG submission 185968) | Hydrothermal vent microbial communities from Mid Atlantic Ridge, Atlantic Ocean - 354-166 | ecosystem: Environmental > Aquatic > Marine > Hydrothermal vents | place: Atlantic Ocean: Mid... | reverse complement strand
CGGTTGTCGATGGCCTGACCACCGTCGTGGGTCAGTTCCACGGCGGCCGCCAGGGCTTCACCGGCCAGCAGGCCGCTGTCGGCCGTGACGCTGATGGTGCGCCTCAGGCTGGCGCCCACCGCAAGGCTGGCGATGTCCCAGCTCACTTCGCCGTTGCCAAGGTCGGTACCGCTGTCGCTGACCGCGTCAACGCTCACACCTGCTGGCAGGGTCACGCGCAGTTGGCCGTTGACCAGGCTGGCGGCGCTGGTGTTGCCCACGTCAACCTGGAAGGTGAAGCTCTCGCCGGGCATCACCGGATCCGTCGAGGCGCTCAGCGCCAGGTCGGCCGAGGGGGTGTTGTGCACCTGGAGCACGTGCAGCCGGTCCATGGTGTCGGCCTGGCCGTCCGCCGTGATCCGGATGGGGGTGGCGATCAGGTTGCCGCTCAGCAGGGCAGCATCGACCAGGGCGTTGATGGTGATGGTGCGGCTTTCGCCCGCCGCAAGCGAACCCATCGCCCACGTTGCCTCCGCCGTGGCGGTGCAGGTATTGCCGCAATTGCCACGCTGGGCATCGGGCTCCGCATCCACGTTGTAGCGGAAGCTCAGCTCGGCGGGCACTCGCAACTGCACGGCCACGTTGTCGACCGGGACCTGGGCGGTGTTGCTCAGGGTCAGGGTGTAGCGCACCCGCTCACCAGCCACCACCGGGTCGGCGGAAGTGGCGATACCGACGCTCAGTTTCGTCGCTGCCGCCACCACGGTGACCACATGCTCTGCACGGTTGTCGATGGCCTGACCACCGTCGTGGGTCAGTTCCACGGCGGCCGCCAGGGCTTCACCGGCCAGCAGGCCGCTGTCGGCCGTGACGCTGATGGTGCGCCTCAGGCTGGCGCCCACCGCAAGGCTGGCGATGTCCCAGCTCACTTCGCCGTTGCCAAGGTCGGTACCGCTGTCGCTGACCGCGTCAACGCTCACACCTGCTGGCAGGGTCACGCGCAGTTGGCCGTTGACCAGGCTGGCGGCGCTGGTGTTGCCCACGTCAACCTGGAAGGTGAAGCTCTCGCCGGGCATCACCGGATCCGTCGAGGCGCTCAACGCCAGGTCGGCCGAAGGGGTATTGTAGACCTCGATGGCCTTGTCGAGGGAAACCGGACTCATCCCCGTGGCGCTAAGAACGAACGGCATGTTGATCATGGTGCCACTCAGCAGAGCGGCATCGACCAGGGCGTTGATGGTGATGGTGCGACTTTCGCCCGCTGCAAGCGACCCCACCGTCCACGTTGCCTCCGCCGTGGCGGTGCAAGTATTGCCGCAATTGCCACGCTGGACATCGGGCTCCGCATCCCCGTTGGAGCTGAAGCTCAGCCCGCTCGGCACGCGATGCACGAGGCTCACGTCATCAACGGCCACACGCGAGCGGTTGCCGATAGTAACGGTGATACGCGCCCGCTCATCAGCAACCACCGGTGTCTCGTCCACCGTGACATCCATTGCCAGCGGAAGACGAACCTCAATGTTCTGCTCACTTGGCGCGGATGAGGCCTGACCGTCGCTGACGATCAGGCGAACGATATGCGCTCCCTCGGTAGTAAAGATGTGATCCTGTGAGCTGTTGTTGGCGCAATCATTGATGGTGTAGTCGGCCGCCCCGTCGGCGTCCACGTCCAGCGAGCACACCAGTGTATCGACCTCAGCATCGGACACGCTCCAGGTCAAGGTTGTCACTGCATTGGTAAAATTCGGCGACGCGGCGACCCCAAAGGCATCGATGACCGGTGCGGTGTTGATGGCGTTGACGGTCACACTGAAGCTCTGCGTAATCACCCCACCATTACCATCATCGACAGTCAACATGGCGGCATACTCGCCTGACGTTGCATAGATGTGCGCCTGCGCAGTTGCAGTGGCACAGTCGTCAATGGTGTAATCAATGATATTATCGCCATCGACATCCAGCCTACACGCCAGCATATCACCATCGGCATCGCTGACGTTCCAAGCAAAAGTCAACGAATCGCCAGCAACTATCGGGTTCGGTGTAGCAGTCAGGTTGCTGTCAAACACCGGTACGATATTCGCCGTAACCGATACACCGGTACTGCTCTGCGCTGATCCGCCCTTGCTGTCAGAAACGTTCAGCGTGGCCATATAAGTACCCGCTGTCGAATAGATGTGGCCCTGCGTGGTGACGCTGGCGCAATCGCTGTAGGTGTGATCGACGGTGCCATCACCATCCGCATCGAGGGTGCAGGTCAGGGTATCGCCATCGGCGTCGCCGACCTGCCAGCCAAAGCTCACCGAATCGCCGACCCTGGCCGGATTGGGTGAGACCGCCAAGGCCGAAGTAAAGAACGGAGGATTGTTGCCCGCCACAGCAGTGGCGGTAATGCTCGTGCTGCTCGTCACCGTGCCGCCGTTGCCATCCGTTACGTTCAGCGTGGCCGTGTAAGTGCCGGCGGTCGCATAGACATGCGCCTGCGTACCGGCGCCTGCGCAGTCGCTAAAGGTATGATCGACGTTGCCATCACCGTCGGCATCAAGGGTGCAGTTCAGCGTGTCGCCGTCTGCATCGCTGATGTTCCAGGCCAGCGTTACTGTCCCGCCTGCGCTGACCGTGGCCGGCGCGGCACTGAGCGCAGCATCAAATACCGGCGAGCTATTTGCCGTTATAGTTATGCTGGCAGTTTGTGTCGCCGTGCCGCCATTGCCATCGTCCACACTCAATCTGGCCGTGTAATTCCCTGCGGCATTGTAGGTATGCGCCTGTGTCGTCGTGCTGCCGCAGTCGCTATATGTGTGATCGACAGTACCATCGCCATCAGCGTCAAGGGTGCAGCTCAACGTATCGCCGTTGGCATCACTGACATCCCAACTGAAAGTAGCCGGCGTCCCGGTTTGCGTGGCACCAGGCGTCACCTGAAAGCTGTTGATGACCGGCGCCTCCTGGTTATTCCCTCCGTCCCCATCATCACCACCGCTACCACCGCAAGCCACCAGCAGGCCGGTAAAAAAAAGCACGGCGCCCTTAAACAATAACTGCGTCCCCATAACACATCTCCCTTGAGTCTCGCTAGCCAGACATGGACATACATCGAACAATGATTACAATGTAAGATATGCTGATAATTAAAGCTGGTCAAGCCAGCAGCCGATAAAGCCCTCGATGCACCCGACAGGCAGTGACTGAGACAGGACACAACCGCGCCCGCCAAACTGACGGAAAGCGCATCAACATTACGCCGTACCTCACTGATTCAGGTAAACTTATCAGCTTCCACGCCAGCGGACCCTCTACGCCATGAAGACGACGACCACCCCAAAACTCAGCCTGAACGAAGCCATCATCGCCCACTTGTTGCGTGCAAGCTCGCCACAGCCGCTGTTTGGGCTGGAGTTGGTCCGACGCTCATCTTCTGGCAAGTTGCAGCTGAAAAAGGGTACGATCTACGTAACGCTGGAGCGGATGGAGAAAAAAGGCCTGGTCGAATCGGAGCTGGAGACCTCCCCGCCGCCCCATATCAAGGAAGGCGATTTCTACATCCCGCGGCGGATGTACCGGCTGACCCCGCTGGGTGAGCGAGCCCTGGCAACACTGGAGGAGGCCGTCGCCCAGATTCCTGGTTTTCTGGTGAGGTCATGAAATGGATGTCGTCAATACGAGTGCCGGGCAGGCCCTGGAAACCCTGGATCGCGGCGTGTTGCTGTTTTCCCTGGGCGGCATCATCTACAACTGCCTGCTGATTTCCCCCGCCGGTGTGCTGTTGACCCTGGCCGCCACCCTCCTCTACGCACTGGTGCGCAACCGCATCGCCAACCTGGATCACTTCGACACGGACACCCCTCTGCCGGCGCCGCCAGGCATCAACGTCCGCCGTTTCCTGCTGATCTGCCAGTGGCTGGGCAGCCGACACCTGTTCGATGGTTTGCTGGGTGACCTGGTGGATCCGGAGTTCGGTTCAACGCATGCCGCCGCCCGTCGGCATCTGCGCCGCACCCTCTGGCCGGCCATCGGCCAGCGCGCCTGGCGTACAGCCCTCGCCCGCCTCTGGCTCGACCGCAACACCTGAAGACAAGCCCGGGATTCGGTGCAGGCAAGCCACGCTCATGACCCCCCCTCCCCGCAAGCCCGACCTCTTTCCTTACCTGCTCACGGCCCTGGTGGCCGCCACGCTGTTCTTCCTGTTGCTGCTTGACCGCCGCTCACCGATCTTCGCCACCCCCGCTGGCATGGCGCCGTTTTTCTTCATCGTCTTTGCCATCGCCCTGACCCTGGGGGTATTCGCCTCGCGCAACCCGCCTCACCACATCGGCCAAAGCAATGGCCTGTGGCTCAAGTGGCAGCGCTCCGGCCCCATCGGCGGCGCCCTGACCGGTCTGATCTTTCTCCTCACCTACTGGGCCTATGACTGGCCCGCACCCAATCGCGTCGAAATCAGCGAGCGCCGCGTCAATGAAATGTGTCATATCGTGCCCCCCGTGCCGGACGCGCTGATCATCTGGAGCACGCCCAACCCGCTGGATCTGGTCCCTGGCTACATGCTGGTCGGCATGGCCCTGGGCCTGGTGGTCGGCCTGCTGTTCCCGCCCTGGCTCGGCTGGATGGATCGCCAGACCCGGCGACGCCCAGCCCTGCGCTCACTGGCCCGCCCCTATCCGTCAGGGCTGCTGTTCGGGCTGGTCTTCGGCGCCCTGATTGGCGCCTGGCTTTGCCCGCTCATCTTCAGCGTCAGTGACGGACGCCCCTTCATCCGCGTCTCCACCTCGGCCATCTCGGTCTTTCTCGCCGTTGCTTTCTATTTATTGTTTGAGGTCGCCAGCTATCGCCATTGCATGACCCGCTCCGCCTACATGACCCTGGCCAGCGTCCTCTCCATCGGCGTGCTGCTGGCCGGCCTGGTATGGTTCCTGGATGCACAGCTCGGCATTTCCGCCACCGCCTACTGCTTTTTCTACGACACCTGGAATACGCAGACCAACGAGCTGAAACCCGGCTGGCTGCCGGCCATCGCGGGTGCGATGTACGGCGCCATGACCGGCGCCATCATCATGTCGGTGGCCTCTGGATACCTCATCATCCGTACCGCCATTGCGCGAACCGCCGGCGAATGAAGGGGCCGCGGAAGAGTACTCAGGAAAGACAGCGGGAAATCGACCGAAAAACCGGAAGGCGAAAGGGGACGGCAATCAGCGCCGAAACAACTCGGCAAGCCTGGCGCCAGGGTCGGCGGCGCGCATGAAGGCCTCGCCGACCAGGAAGGCATCGACGTGGTGTTCGCGCATCAGCGCCACGTCCTCGGGGGCGTGGATGGCGCTCTCGGTGACCACGATGCGGTCGGCGGGGATCTGCGGCAGCAGCTCGAGGGTGGTCTGCAGGCTAACCTCGAAGGTGCGCAGGTTGCGGTTGTTGATACCCACCAGGGGCAGACCCAGGGGCAGCACGCGCTGCAATTCCCCGGCGTCGTGCACCTCCACCAGCACGTCCATGCCCAGCGCCGTGGCGCGACCGGCGAGGTCGGCGAGCTGGGTGTTGGACAGGCAGGCGGCGATCAGCAGGATGCAGTCGGCGCCGATGGCGCGCGCCTCGAGCACCTGATACTCGTCGATGAGAAAGTCCTTGCGGATCACCGGCAGGGCGCAGGCGGCGCGCGCCTGTTGCAGGTACGCGTTACTCCCCTGGAAGAAATCCCGGTCGGTGAGCACCGACAGGCAGGCCGCGCCACCGCGCTGGTAGCTGGCGGCGATCTCCGCCGGGTGGAAGTCCGCGCGGATCACCCCCTTGCTGGGCGAGGCCTTCTTGATCTCGGCGATCACCGCCGCCTCGCCGGCCTCGATGCGCTTGCGCATGGCCTGCGCGAAGCCCCGGCAGGGCTCTGCGTCCCGGGCCCGCTCGGCCATCTCCGCCAGGCTCACGGCCCGGCGGCCCTCGGTGATTTCCTCGCGCTTGCGGGCGATGATCTTTTGCAGGATGTCGGGGGTGTCTGTCATGGTTGGTTCCACACCGCTTTTGCAGGAGCGCCTTTAGGCGCGACAGCGACGGAAAGGGTCACGCCTGAAGGCGCTCCTACAGGGGCGGCTAATCCAGGTTATGGGACACTGCCGCCAGTTCGTCCAGCTTCTTGCGCGCCGCGCCGCTGGCGATGACCTCGCCGGCCTGCCGCACGCCGGCGGACAGGGTATCGGCCAGGCCGCTGGCGTAGAGGGCGGCGCCGGCGTTGAGCTGCACGATGTCGCGCGCCGGGCCGGGCTGGTTCTCCAGCACGCCCTGGATGACCGACAGGGACTGCGCGGCGTCGTCTACTTTCAGTGAGGCGGCGTCGGCGCGTGACATGCCAAAGTCCTCGGGCGTGATGGTATAGCTCGTCACCTCGCCGTCCTTCAGTTCGGCGACGAGGGTGGGCGCGCCGATGCTGATCTCATCCATGCCGTCTTCCGCGTGCACCACCAGCACGTGCTCGCTGCCCAGGTTGGCCAGCACCCGCGCCAGTGGCTCCACCAGCTCACGGGCGAATACGCCCAGCACCTGGTTGGGCGCGCCGGCGGGATTGGTGAGCGGTCCCAGCACATTGAAGATGGTGCGCACGCCCATCTCCCGGCGCGGGCCGATGGCGTGTTTCATGGCGCCGTGATGTTTGGGCGCGAACATGAAGCCCACCCCCACCTGCTCCACGCACCGAGCCACCTGCTCCGGGCCGAGGTCCAGGTTCACCCCGGCGGCCTCCAGCAGGTCGGCGCTGCCGGACTTGCTGGAGACGGAGCGGTTGCCGTGCTTGGCCACCTTGCCGCCGGCGGCGGCCACCACGAAGCAGGCGGCGGTGGAGATGTTGAAGGTACTGGTGCCGTCGCCGCCGGTGCCGACGATATCCACCACGTGCTCGCCCCGCACCTCCACCCGGGTGGCCAGTTCGCGCATCACCTCGGCGGCGGCGGTGATCTCGTCGATGGTCTCGCCCTTCATGCGCAGGCCGACGAGAAAGCCGCCGATCTGCGCCGGGGTCGCGGCGCCGGTCATGATGGTGTTCATCACCGCGCGCATCTCCTCGCGGCTCAGATCGCGGCGATCGGTGACGGCGCGGATGGCTTGTGGCATGTCCATGGTTTATCCCCTTCTTGAAAATCCAACGCAAAGGCGCAGAGCCGCAAAGGACGCAAAGAAATAATTTCTACCTGAATCCGTGAGTTCAGGGCGAATCAAGCAGTTGTGCGCGTCGCCGTCATGAACTCACGGATTCAGGTTCTAGACTTTGCGCTCTTTGCGCTCTTTGCGCCTTTGCGCCTTTGCGCCTTTGCGCCTTTGCGTTGAAGGCCTTTTTCATTGTTCGAGAAAATTCCTCAGCATGTCGTGGCCCTGGCGGGTGAGGATGGATTCGGGGTGGAACTGCACCCCCTCCACCGCCAGGGTCTTGTGACGCACGCCCATGATCTCGTCGAATTCGCCCTCGGGCGTCTCGGTCCAGGCGGTGATCTCCAGGCAGTCGGGCAGGCTCGCCTTCTCGATCACCAGTGAATGATAGCGCGTGGCCTCGACGGGGTTTTCCAGCCCTTTGAATACGCCTTCGTTGCGGTGATGGATCAGGGAGGTCTTGCCGTGCATGATCTCGCGGGCGTGCACGATCCGCCCGCCGAAGGCCTGGCCGATGCTCTGGTGGCCCAGGCACACGCCCAGCAAGGGTACCTTGCCGGCGAAGTGCCCGATGGCCGCCAGCGAGATGCCCGCCTCGTTGGGGGTGCAGGGACCGGGCGAAATGACGATGCGCTCGGGACGCAGCGCGACCAGCTCCGCCAGCGTGACCTGGTCGTTGCGGAACACCCGCACCTCCGCGCCCAGCTCGCCGAAATACTGCACCAGGTTGTAGGTGAAGGAGTCGTAGTTGTCGATCATTACCAGCATGTTGAAAAACCCAACGCAAAGGCGCAAAGGCGCAAAGATCGCAAAGTGCTATAGGTCGTTGACCACACGTTTTATTCCATCCCTCAACATCCGAACATGAAAGTTGATCAGCAGGCCCAGCCGCTTGTCCTGCATGCGCAGATACGAAAGCAACTGCGCCTCGTGAACGTCCAGGACATTTTCCACGGCTTTCAGCTCCACAACCACCCTGTCGGCAACCAGCAGATCAGCGCGGTAGGCCACATCAAACTTCAGCCCCTTGTATTCGGCCCGGATCGGCACCTCGGTAAGGCACGGAATACGCCGGAGATCCAGCTCTCGAACCAGGCATTGCCGGTAAACCGATTCCAGCAGGCCCGGCCCCAGGTTTCGATGAACCTCGATGGCCGCGCCGATGATTTCCCGCGACAGCGCATTTTCATCCATGAAGACACTCCTTTGCGTCCTTTGCGCCTTTGCGCCTTTGCGTTAAAGAAGTTCATCGGTGTTTCCTCGAAACCCCGTCCAGCCCCGCCTCGGCCAGGGCCACGGCGCGGAACACGGCGCGGGCCTTGTTCATGGTTTCCTTCCATTCGAGCTGGGGCTGGGAGTCGTAGACCACGCCGGCGCCGGCCTGAATATAGAGCTTGCCGGACTTGATCACGGCGGTGCGGATGGCAATGGCGGTGTCCATGTTGCCGTTCCAGGCCAGATAGCCGACGGCGCCGGCATACACGCCGCGCTTCACCGGCTCCAGTTCGTCGATGATCTCCATGGCGCGGATCTTGGGCGCGCCGGAGACGGTGCCGGCGGGGAAGGTGGCGCGCAGCACGTCCATGGCGGTCAGCCCCGGCCGCAGCCGGCCCTCGACGTTGGAGACGATGTGCATGACGTGGGAATAACGCTCCACCACCATCTTCTCGGTGAGTTCGACGCTGCCGATCTGGCTGACGCGGCCGGCGTCGTTGCGCCCCAGGTCGATGAGCATCAGGTGCTCGGCCAGCTCCTTGGGGTCGGCCAGCAGCTCGGCCTCCAGGGCGCGATCCTCTTCTTCCGTGTGGCCGCGGCGGCGGGTGCCGGCGATGGGCCGCACGGTGACCTTGCCGTCTTCCAGGCGGGTGAGGATCTCCGGCGAGGAGCCGGCGATATGGAAGTCGTGCAGGTTCAGGTAGAACATGTAAGGCGACGGGTTGAGACTGCGCAGGGCGCGGTACAGATCCAGCGGCGGGGCGCTGTAGGGGATGGTCAGGCGCTGCGACAGCACCACCTGCATCACGTCGCCTTCGACGATGTATTCACGCGCCTTCTCCACCGCCTGCTTGAAGCCCTCCTCGGTGAAGTCGGAGACGAAGTCTTTCTCCGTCACCTCACTGGAAGTGGTGGGCTCGGGGCGCGGCGTGGCGGTGCGCAGGCGTTCGCTGAGGGCATCCAGGCGCTGCTGGGCATGGGCATAGGCATCATCGACGGCCGGGTCGGCGTGCACGATGAGATACAGCTTGCCGCTGAGGTTGTCGAACACCACCACCTCGTCGGACACCATCAGCAGGATGTCCGGCGTGCCCAGCTCATCGGGGTTGGGGCATTCGGCCAGGCGCGGCTCGATGTAGCGCACGGTGTCGTAGCCGAAATAGCCCACCAGGCCGCCATTGAAGCGCGGCATGCCATCCACCTCGGCCACGCGGTAGCGGGACTGGAAGTCCTCGATCCAGGCCAGCGGGTCGTCTACTTCCAGTGACTCGATGGCGTCGCCAGAGTCCAGCAGCTCGACGCGATGCCTCGCCACACGCACCACGCGCCGGCAGGGCAGGCCGATGATGGAGTAGCGGCCCCACTTCTCGCCGCCCTGCACCGACTCGAACAGGTAGGAATAGGGCCCGTCGGCCAACTTGAGATAGGTGCTGAGCGGCGTATCCAGGTCAGCCAGAACCTCGCGCATCACCGGGATGCGGTTGTAGCCCTGGCGGGCCAGCTCGGCGAACTGTTCGGCAGTCATGGTCATGGCTAGGCCCGAAAAATCCAACGCAAAGGCGCAAAGGCGCAGAGAACGCAAAGAAAAAATAGGAAATGCCTTTGCGGTCCTTGCGCCTTTGCGTCTTTGCGTTGAGTCATTGTATCTCTACAGCAGGTTCTTCAACTCGGCCATGGAGTCGATTACCGCGTCCGGGTGGGAATCGCGGATGTCTTCGCCGTGGTTGTAGCCGTAGCTCATGCAGACGATCTGGAAGCCGGCGGCGCGCGCGGCCTTCACGTCGCTCATCGAATCACCCAGCATCAGCGAGTCCTCGGGCTTCACGCCCAGTTTTTCGGCGGAGTGCAGCAGGGGCAGCGGGTCCGGCTTTTTCTTCGCCAGGGTGTCGCCGCAGACGATGCTTTCGAAGTCGTCGTGCACGCCCAGGTCCTTGAGCAGGGGCAGGGTGAACTGGGCGGCCTTGTTGGTCACGCAGCCCAGCCGGTAGCCCTGTGACTTGAGGTAGTCCAGGCCCTCGCGCACGCCGGGGTACAACACGCTGCGCTTGCTGGTGTTGTCGGCGTAGAGATCGAGAAAGATGGGATAGGCCCGCTCGAACAGTTCGTCGTCCGGTTCGCCGTCGAGGGCATTGATCAGGGCGCGGCGCACCAGGCGCTCGACGCCGTTGCCGACCCAGTTGCGCACCGCGGCCTCGCCGCGCACGGGCATGTCGAGCCGCTTCATCATCTCATCGACGCAGTAGGCCAGGTCGGGCACGGAATCCACCAGGGTGCCATCGACGTCGATGAGGATCATCTTGGGTTTTTTCAGTTTCATAAAAAAGATTTCAACGTAAAGTCGCAAAGGCGCAGGGAACGCAAAGAAAACAAATCAAAAAACTTTGCGTTCTCTGCGCCTTTGCGCCTTTGCGCCTTTGCGTTGGATTTTTATTTCCCGACCTTGGCCAGTTCCTCGCGGAAGGCCTGGATCACGGAGTCGTAGGTGTTGGGGTCGTCGGCATTGGCGGCGCCGAACACGGCGGAGCCGGCCACGAAGGTGTCGGCGCCGGCCTCGGCGATCTCGCGGATGTTGTCCACCTTGACGCCGCCGTCGATCTCCAGGCGGATGTCACGGCCGGAGGCATCGATGAGTCTGCGCGCCTCGCGCAGCTTGTCCAGGGCGGTGGGGATGAAGCTCTGGCCGCCGAAGCCGGGGTTGACGGACATCAGCAGCACCATGTCCACGTTTTCGATCTCGTACTTGAGCACGTCCAGCGGCGTGGCCGGATTGAACACCAGGCCGGACTTGCAGCCCTCGCCCTTGATCAGCTGCAGGGTGCGGTCGATGTGCTCGGAGGCCTCGGGGTGGAAGGTGATGTAGGTGGCGCCGGCGGCGGCGAAGTCGGGGATGATGCGATCCACCGGCTTGACCATCAGGTGCACGTCGATGTCGGCAGTGACACCGTGCTTGCGCAGGGCCTCGCAGACCAGCGGGCCGATGGTGAGATTGGGTACGTAGTGGTTGTCCATTACGTCGAAGTGGACGATGTCCGCGCCGGACTTGAGGACGTTGTCGACCTCTTCGCCGAGACGGGCGAAATCCGCCGACAGAATCGAGGGGGCAATCTTGAAATCAGCCATGGTTCTAGCCTCTTAATTGACATGACACCACGGCCGACAAGGCCATGGGTATTAAAATCGAATCGCGCACTTTACCCTATCTGGGCGGCTTTTTCAGCCGCCAGCGGGCGGCGGTGGGGAGGCAAACCTGTGAGAGCGGCTTCAGCCGCGAAAGATTGTTCGACAAAGGCTTCGCGGCTGAAGCCGCTCCCCACATGCCCTGACTCAGACCTGAATCCGTGGATTCAGATCAGAATCCCCGCGCCTCCTTGATGCGCTCGTAGGCGCTGCGGATCTCGTGGGTCTTTTCCTGCGCCAGCTTCATCATCTCTTCCGGCAGGCCCTTGGCCACCAGCTTGTCCGGGTGGTGCTGACTCATGAGCCGGCGATAGGCCTTTTTGACCTCGCTGTCCGAGGCATCCTCGGAGATGCCGAGAATCGCATAGGCATCCGCCAGCGAGGGGCCCTGGCGCTGGGCGCCGCCACCCTGAAAGCCGTGCATCTCGGCCTGGATCATGGCGTCGAGGCGCTCGAAATCGACCTCCGAGAAGCCCAGCAGCTCGCACACATGCAGCAGCACGCGGCGCTCGTCCGGATCCATGGCGCCGTCGGCGTAGGCGGCAAAGAACTGGATTTCGAGAAACATCTGCAACAGGTTGCGCTGGCCGAGGGTGACGCTGCGGAAGTTCGTCAGGGCGGCGTCCAGATCGAAGTCCGCTGCCTTGCCCTGACCGAACAGGCGCACGGCCTCACGGCGCGCCGCCTCGGGCAGGCCCATGCGCGCCATCACCTGCCGCGCCAGGGCGATCTCTTCCTCGGACACGCGCCCGTCCGCCTTGGCCAGGTGCCCCATCACGGAGAAGGTGGTTTCGAAGAAGGCCTGCTGCGCACGCGCCTGGTTGACCACCCGCCAGCCGGCGGAGAAACCACCGCCGCTGCGCGACAGCCCCTTGTCGAACTGATGCCCCAGGAACACGCCGATGAGGATGCCCCAGATGTTGTGGGTGATTAGATAGCCGAATACACCACCGATGATTTTTCCCAGCAAGATATGATCCTCAGCCGGCCGCGGCCTGTTGATGAAAAAACGGTCGTCAATTATACATGCCTTGCCGGCAATGCCCGGCTGTCATCCCCGGTTCGCTGCGCTACAATGGCGAATAACATTACATTTCAGAGACATATATCCCATGCCAAGCACGCCGGCCACGCCGCCATCACCCCCCGCCTTCGTGCGCTGGTTCCGCGACTCCGCCCCCTACATCAATGCCTTCCGCGGCCGCACCTTCGTCGTCATGTTCGGCGGCGAGGCGGTGCAGGACGCCCAGTTCGCCGGCCTGATCCATGACCTCGCCCTGCTCAACAGCCTCGGCATCCGCCTGGTGCTGGTGCACGGCGCGCGGCCGCAGATCGAGTCGCGGCTGCAGGCGCGCGGCGCCGACATGCAATACGTCAACGGCCTGCGCGTCACCGATGACGAGGCGCTGGTGTGCGTCAAGGAGGCGGTGGGCAGCGTGCGGGTGGAGATCGAGGCCCTGCTGTCCATGGGCCTGGCCAACTCGCCCATGGCCGGCGCCTGCATCCGCGTCGCCTCCGGCAATGCTGTCATCGCCCGCCCGCTGGGGGTGCACCAGGGCGTGGATTATTTGCACACCGGCGAGGTACGGCGCATCGACAGCGAGGCCCTGCGCGCGCAGCTGGACCAGGGCTCGGTGGTACTGCTGTCGCCGCTGGGTTATTCGCCCACCGGCGAGGTGTTCAATCTCAGCGCCGAGGATGTGGCCAGCTCCGCGGCCATCGCCCTGCGGGCCGACAAGGTGCTGTACCTGGTGGAGGGACCGGGCCTGCGCGACGCGCGCCGGCGCCTGACCCGCGAGCTGGCATTGGCCGAGGCCGAGCGGGTGCTGGCCTCGCGGCGCAAGCTGCCGGAGGAGATGCGGCGCCTGCTGGCCAGCGCCGTCAACCTGTGCCGGCACGACGTCAAGCGCGTGCACCTGGTGCCGCGCCACGTCGACGGCGCCCTGCTGCAGGAACTGTTCACCCGCGACGGCATCGGCACCCTGATCAGCGCCGATCGCTACGAAGGCACGCGCCAGGCCAGCATCGACGATGTCGCCGGCATCCTCGAGCTGATCGCCCCGCTGGAGGCGGCCGGGCTGCTGGTGCGGCGCTCGCGCGAGCGGCTGGAGATGGAGATCGACCGTTTCACGGTGGTCGAGCGCGACGGCGCCATCATCGCCTGCGCGGCACTGTACCCCCTCGACGACACGGCCGCGGAGCTGGCCTGTCTCGCCGTGCATCCGGACTACCGCGGTCAGGGGCGCGGCGACGCCCTCCTAAAGTATCTCGAACGGCGCGCCGCTGATGCAGGCATCCGGCGCCTGTTCGTGCTTTCCACCAAGACCTCGCACTGGTTCCGCGAGCGTGGCTTTGCCCCGGCCAAGCCGAAGATGCTGCCGCCAAGGCGGCAGGCCATGTACAACTACCGGCGCAATTCGAAGGTGTTCGTGAAGGCGCTGACATAGGGCGGGGAGGCGATGCGTGCGGACAGGAATGGCGGACAAAAAAAAGCGGCCGAAGCCGCTTTCTAAATGTTTTATTATGATTATTTCGAATCCGGTAGTTTCCTCCCACCAGACGCTCCGACTCTACTGGATGGCCGCGAGCGAGTCAACCGACACATGAACCTCGGCTGAACAGGCCGCCCACGGACACCCCGCCGATGCTCGATAAACTGCGCACCCGCCTGGCCCACGCCGACGCCCTGCCCCTGCTGGCGGTGCTGGGGCTGTTCACGGGGCTGGTCACCGGTGGCGTCATCATCCTCTTTCGCATCCTCATCGACATGCTGCAAATGGGCTTTCTGCCCGGCGGCGACGTGGAGAACTACGAGGGTCTGTCGGCCTTCTGGCGTTTCACCCTGCCGACCCTGGGCGGCCTGCTCATCGGCCTGTTGTTTCAGTTCGCCGGCGGCGCCCAGGTGGGCGTGGTGCACGTGCTGGAGCGGCTGGTCTATTTCCAGGGCCACCTGCCGCTGCGCAACATGCTGATGCAATTCTTTGGTGGCGCCTTGAGCATCGTCAGCGGCCACTCGGTGGGCCGCGAGGGACCCAGCGTGCATCTCGGCGCGGCCAGCGGCAGCCTGCTCGGCCAGGGCCTGCAACTGCCCAACAACAGCATCCAGACCCTGCTCGCCTGCGGCGTCGCGGCGGCCATCGCCGCCTCCTTCAACACCCCCATCGCCGGAGTGATCTTCGCCATGGAAGTGATCCTGATGGAATACACCATCGCCGGCTTCGCGCCGGTGATCCTCGCCGCGGTGAGCGCCACCGCCGTGAGCCGCCTGGCCTTCGGCGCGGCGCCGGCCTTCATCGTGCCGCCCATGGACATGGTCTCGCTGCTGGAGCTGCCCAACATGCTGGTGATGGGCATCGTCATCGGCTCGCTGGCGGCACTGTTCATCGGCCAGTTGCAGCGCGTCACCCGCTTCGGCGCGCGCTTCCCCATCTGGCAGCGCATGACCCTGGGCGGCGGCTTCGTCGGCCTGTGCGGGCTGTTGGTGCCGGCGGTGATGGGCATCGGCTACGACACCGTCAACGCCGCCATGCTCGGCGAGCTGGGGCTGGGCTTCCTGCTGCTGGTGGTGGCCGCCAAGGTAGTGGCCACCACCGTGGGCCTGGGGCTGGGGCTGCCGGGTGGGCTGATCGGGCCGACCCTGATGATCGGCGCCTGCGCCGGTGGCGCCCTGGGCATCGTCGCCGAATACCTGTTTCCGGGGCAGGTGGCCTCACCCGGCTTCTACGCCATGCTCGGCATGGGGGCGATGATGAGCGCCACCCTGCAGGCCCCGCTGGCGGCGCTGATGGCGCTGATGGAGCTGACCTACAACCCGCATATCATCCTGCCGGGCATGCTGGCGGTGGTAGTATCGGATATCATTGCCAGCCATGTGTTCGGCCGTGACTCGGTGTTCCTGGTACTGCTGCGCGCACGCGGCCTGGACTACCGCAGCACGCCGCTGGCGCAGGCCCTGCGGCGGATCGGCGTGGCCAGCGTGATGAATACCTCGCTGACCACCGCGACGCGCACCCTGAGCCGGCAGGCGGCGGAAGACCTGCTCATCGACGAACCCCTGCACGTGCTGGTGATGGAGGACGGGCAGCCGCTATCATTGCTGCTGGCGGCGGACCTGGCGCGCTATCTCGCCACCCATCCCGACGAGGCGGAGATCGACCTGCTGGAGATCCCCGCCCAGCGCGACGACATCCGCCCCATCGACATGCAGGCCACCCTGCAGCAGGCGCTGGACGAGATGAACGAACACAGCGTCGATGCCCTCTACGTCACCTTTGGCGAGAACATCGTCGGCACCCTGTCGCGACAGAGTGTCGAGGCGCATTACCGATAACCACCATCAGAGAGAGAAGCACACATGCTGTGGGTCAAAGCGTTTCACGTCATTTTCATGGTGACCTGGTTTGCCGGGCTGTTCTATCTGCCGCGGCTGTTCGTCTACCACGCCATGAGCGACGACGCCGTCAGCAACGAGCGTTTCAAGGTCATGGAGCGCAAGCTGTTCTACGGCATCATGACCCCCGGCGCCATCATCACCATCGTGCTGGGGCTGTGGATGCTGCAGGACTATGCCTGGGAGGCCTTCAAGGGCGAGATGTGGCTGCACATGAAACTGACCCTGGCGCTGGCGCTGATCGGTTACCACGCCTGGTGCTGGAAGCTGGTCAAGGATTTCAAGCACGACCGCAACGCCCGCAGCCATGTGTTCTATCGCTGGTTCAACGAGGCCCCGGTGATCGGCCTGATCGGCATCGTGTTGCTGGTGTATATACGGCCCTGAGGGCTGAAAACCTGGCCCTCGGTCCTGCGCCCTTCAAACCACCATCGTCTGCCACGGCCGGCTCACCGGGCCACGCTCGGCGGTATCCACCGTGTGCAGCCAGCGCTCGGCGCTCAGCAGGTGCTGGGCCCAGTGCACATAGAAGCTGTTCTGCCAGTCGCCCACCGCCCGGGCGGGATCGGCGGGATAGGCCTCGAGCAGGCTGAGGCCGCGCCGCAGATCGAAATACATGTCCGTGAGATCATCGGCCAGACGATCACAGAGGCGCGCCAGCAGGCGGTACTCACCCAGCGACGACCACAGCAGGGGATTGGTGTGCAGGCGGTCGTGGAGGCGCATGTAGAGTTCGAAGCGCTGTTCATCATCGGGCAGGGAATAGGCCGCATAACCATCGCGCGGCCCGGCCAGGGCGATCACCGCCACATGCAGCCGCGGCAGCACCTTTTCCAGTTGCAGCCACCAGCTCCGGCTCAGGCTGTCCGGATCGAAATCGTCGATCAGGCGACAATACTCCTCGGCGACCCGCGCCATCTGTCCACACTGCGAAGGGATTGCAACCATCGCCAACCTCCATCACCCATTCCGTACTGGAAAAAGTGTAGACGACATCCCCGGCCGCTGCAGACCGGCCGGATACAAGCCGCCCAATGCTGCCCTGAACCTTCGGATTCAGGCTAGACTCTACGCATCAGCCGCAACCCGGAGCCCGACACCATGAACGACCGTCCCAGCCTGCCCATCGCCATGTCCTTCGCCGGCACCGACCCCAGCGGCGGCGCCGGCCTGCAGGCCGACATCGAAACCCTCGCCAGCATGGGCGTGCACACCACGCCGGTGGTCACCGCGGTCACCGCCCAGGATAGCCAGGCCCTGATCCGCTACGAGGCCGTCTCCACCGCCCTGCTGGTGGAACAGGCGCGCGCCATTCTGGAGGACATGCCGGTCGCCGCCATCAAGATCGGCATGATCGGCAGCGTGGAAAACGCCGAGGCCATCCACAGCATTCTCATGGACTACCCCAACCTGCCGGTGGTGCTCGACCCCCTGGTCAGCGCCGGCGGCGGCGGCGACCTCGCCAACGAGGAGATACTCGACGCCATGGCCAGCCTGCTGTTCCCGCTCACCACCGTGCTCACCCCCAACAGCAACGAGGCGCGCATCTTCGCCCCCGAGGCCGACAACCTCGACGCCTGCGCCATGGAACTGCTCGACATGGGCAGCGACTACGTGCTCATCACCGGCAGTCACGAGGCCACCCCCAACGTGGTCAACAATCTCTACAGCGGCCACCGCCTGATCGAAAGCTACACCTGGGAGCGCCTGCCGGAAAGCTACCACGGCTCCGGCTGCACCCTCGCCGCCGCCATCACCGCCCTGCTGGCGCAGGGCATGGAGCCCGTCACCGCCATCCTCGAGGCGCAGGAATACACCTGGGAGGCCCTCCAACACGGCTACCGCCCCGGCATGGGGCAGATGATCCCCGACCGCTTCTTCTGGGCCCACGGCGACGATGACTGACACACGCCTGCGCGGCCTCTACGCCATCACCGACGCCCGCGAAACCGACCCGCAAAAAATCGCCCGCGCCGTCGAACAGGCCCTGCTCGGCGGCGCGCGCATCGTCCAGTTCCGTGACAAATCCGACCACCGGCCACGCCGCCAGCAGACGGCGCAGGCCCTGCGCCAGCTCACCCGCCGCCACCACGCCCTGCTGATCATCAACGACGACGTGGAACTCGCCGCACACAGTGAGGCCGACGGCGTGCACATCGGCCAGCACGATACCGACCTGACCGAGGCCCGCAGCCAGCTGGGCGCGGACGCCCTCATCGGCGTCTCCTGCTACAACCAATTCCAGTTAGCCCGGCAAGCGGCACAGGCCGGTGCCGACTATATCGCCTTCGGCCGCTTCTTTCCGTCAACGACCAAGCCCGACGCCGTGCCCGCCAGCCTCGACCTGATCCACAAAGCCAAACAGGAACTGGACATCCCCGTGGTCGCCATCGGCGGCATCACCGCAGACAACGCCGCCCCGCTCATCGAGGCCGGCGCCGACATGCTGGCGGTGGTCGACGGCCTGTTCAGTCGGCCCGATGTTTGTGCCAGCGCCGAGCAATTCCAAAAACTGTTTATTCACCACAGAGACACAGAGCACACAGAGGCCCCATAGATTGGCGGCAAGCGCAGCGAACCCCAGCAATCGCGTCTCGACATCATCCGCAAATAAACGCCAATCAACGCAAACAAAAAACGGCACTTTTTTTCGTCACACCGCTCTGCGGTGTAACGCAAACAGGCCGATCACTCTACCGTGGGTAGCGTGGCGCTGAGCGCCGCAAGATGTGCAACACCGCGGAGCGGCGTCACAAACGAGACCTTTATCTCTGACCCAGGCGAGAGAACAGGATTTTGTCTCCGTGCCTCTGTGTCTCTGTGGTGAAAAACATTTCTCGTTACACCGCCCTGCGGGGTAACGCAAACAGGCCGATCACTCTACCATGGGGCGGCGTAGCGCTGAGCGCCACAAAATGTGCAACACCACGGAGCAGCGTCACCAGTGAGACCTTTATCTCTGACCCAGGCGAGAGAACAAGATTTTGTCTCCGTGCCTCCGTGTCTCTGTGGTGAAAAACATTACCCGGCAGCCGGCTGGCATGGCAGGCACAGATAGGTCGGCTGGCCGTTCAACAGCTGCTTGACGATGGACGCGCCACAGCGGTAACAGGGCAGGCCCTCGCGCCGGAATACCCAGAAGCGCGCCGCCTCGAAGTCCGCGCCACTTGCCATCAACTCACGCGCACGCGCCAGGTCGTTGGTGATGCCACCGGTTTCATAGGATTGCCGGGGCAGTTGCACCATGGCGTCGGCCAGGCGGATTCGCTGCGCCTCCGTCAACGCCTGCGGACGCCGCTGCGGGTGCAGGCCGGCGACGAAGAGGATCTCACAGCGCAGGTAGTTGCCCAGCCCGGCAACGAAGCCCTGATCGGTGAGCAGGGCGCCTAGCTGCCGATTGCGAAAACGCCGCTCGGCCAGGCGCGCCAGCAGCAGGGCCTGGTCGGTGGCGGGGTCCAGCACGTCCGGGCCCAGCCGGGAGAGGAAGGGATGGGTCGCCAGTTCGGCGGCCTGCAACACCTCGATATCCGAGGCGCTGTAGAGCAGGGCCGACGACGTGCGATTGTGAATGGCGAGGCGCAGCTGGCGCCGGATGTCGGGCCGCTCGCCGCGCGGGCAGCAGTACCAGCGGCCGTAGAGCTGGTTGTGGCTGTAGATCACCAAGCCGTTGGCGAAGCGCGTCAGCATGGCCTTGCCGCGCGTCTCCACGGCGCACACCTCGACCCCGCTGAGCCGTCGCTCGAAGGGCTTGAGGTGAGCGAAGGCGAACCACACGGCCTCGGCCACCCGGCCGACGATACAGTCCGCCACCACATCAGCGGCGCGGCGGATTTCCGGGCCTTCAGGCATTGCGGGAGGCTGGGGTATTGCGCAAAGGATGCATCATCGTTTGATAGTGGGAAATCCCGCCACGCAAGTCAAAGGCAAGACAAGCGCGCAGCATCAAGCAAAAAACATTCACCACAGAGGACACGGAGGTACACAGAGAACTGAATTCATGTTTTCTCTGTGTACCTCCGTGCCCGCCGTGGTGAGCAGCTTGATCCCCATAAACACACCCCACCATGGCGGGATGCAAATGCACCTGCGGCGGGCAATGCCCACCCTGCCAGACTGACTGCTGCCACCATTGCGACAGCGCCCAAAACAACGCAAACTGTGCCCCCTGACGCGCCCGGCGCGCGCCCCATTCCATTGACACAAATACTGCAAGCAAAAGGTTATCCCATGACACGTTCCCACGACCTGTTCCAAGCTGCCCAGAAACACATCCCCGGCGGCGTCAATTCGCCGGTGCGCGCCTTCCGTGGCGTGGGCGGCGATCCGGTTTTCTTCAAGCACGGCGAAGGCGCCTGGATCATCGACGAGGACGACCGGCGCTACGTGGACTACGTGGGCTCCTGGGGGCCGATGATCGTCGGCCATTCGCACCCGGCGGTGATCGCCGCGGTGCAGGGGGTGATCCAGCATGGCCTCGGCTTCGGCGCGCCGACGCGCATCGAGACCGAGATGGCGGACAAGGTCTGCGAGCTGGTGCCCTCGGTGGAGCTGGTGCGCATGGTCAACTCCGGCACCGAGGCCACCATGAGCGCCATCCGCCTGGCGCGCGGCTTCACCGGGCGCGACAAGATCGTCAAGTTCGAGGGCTGCTACCACGGCCACTCCGACTCGCTGCTGGTGAAGGCCGGTTCCGGCGCCCTGACCCTGGGCGTGCCCACCTCGCCGGGGGTGCCGGCGGCGCTGGCCGAACACACCATCACCCTCACCTACAACGACATCGACTCGGTAAAAGAGGCCTTCGCCCAGGTCGGCAGCCAGGTGGCCTGCATCATCGTCGAGCCGGTGGCCGGCAACATGAACTGCATCCCGCCCGTGCCCGGCTTCCTCGAGGGCCTGCGCGAGATCTGCGACGAACACGGCAGCGTGCTGATCTTCGACGAGGTGATGACCGGCTTCCGCGTCGCCCTCGGCGGCGCCCAGCAGCACTACGGCGTCACCCCCGACCTCACCACCCTCGGCAAGGTCATCGGCGGCGGCCTGCCCGTGGGCGCCTTCGGCGGCAAGCGCGAGATCATGGAACAGATTGCGCCACTGGGCCCGGTCTACCAGGCCGGCACCCTGTCGGGCAACCCGGTGTCCATGGCCGCCGGCCTGAAGACCCTGGAGCTGGTCTCAGAGCCGGGCTTCCACGACGGTCTCTCCGCCACCGCCGCCAGGCTCTGCGAGGGCCTGAAGGAACGCGCCAGCGCCGCCGGCATTGCGCTCACCACCAACCAGGTGGGCGGCATGTTCGGCGTGTTCTTCACCGACGCCGACAGCGTGACGGATTTCTACCAGGTCACCCAGTGCGACGCCGACCGCTTCAAGCTGTTCTTCCACGGCATGCTGGAACAGGGCGTGTATCTGGCGCCCTCCGCCTACGAGACCGGCTTCGTCTCCGCGGCCCACGGCGATGCCGAAATCGACGCCACCCTGGCGGCGGCGGAAAGGGTCTTCGCCAGCCTGTAACGGGCGGCGGACCACGACCGTCACGCGGCGTCTTCACAAGGGAATGTGCATGCCACGACTCGACACCAGACACCGCGCCCTGCTCGCCGGCCTGCTGGCGCTCGCCGCGCTGCCGGCCTTCACGGCCCGGACGGCCGCCAGCGGGGAAGCCCTGCCGACCATCCCGGTGGCGGCGCAGCCGCTGGCCGAGCTGGCGGTGTATCCGCAGTTCCGCGCCCCGGCCTCGGTGGTCAGCGACAACGACAGCCGCATCAGCGCCGAGCTCAGCGCGCGCATCGAGGCCATCCCGGTGCGGGTCGGCGAGGTGGTGAAAAAGGGTGCGGTGCTGGTACAGCTGGATCGCCGTGATTTCGAGCTGGCCCTGGCGCGTGAAGAGGCGGCGCTCGAGGCCCTGCGGGCGCGCCTCGAACTGGCCGAGTACCAGCTCAGCCGGGCGCGCGCGCTGTCGCGCAAACAGGCGGTTTCCGAGGAATTGCTGAAACAACGGCAATCAGAACTGGACCACCTGCGCGCCCAGCGGGCGGGACAGGAAGTGGCCCTGACGCAGGCCCGGCGCCAGTTGGAAAAGTGCACCCTGCGCGCCCCCTTCGAGGCCGTCATCCGCGAGCGCCTGGCCAACGTCGGCGAACTGGCCCGTCCCGGCAGCCCCCTGCTGCAGATCGTCGACAACCGCCACCTCGAAGTCTCCGCCCAGCTGCAGGCGGATCTGGCGCGTTCCCTGCCACAGGCCGAGCGTCCCGAACTGGTGACCCCGCGGCAACGCTATCCCCTCGCGCTGCGGCGCATCATGCCGGCCTTCGACCCCCGCGCCCGCACCCGCGAGGCGCGCCTGCGCTTCAGCGCCGACAGCGCCCTGCCCGGCAGCGCCGGCGAATTGGTGTGGCGCAGCACCCAGGCCCACCTGCCGGCGGAACTGCTGAGCCGCCGCGATGGCCGCCTGGGCGTCTTCGTCATCGACAACGCACACGCCAGGTTCGTCCCCCTGCCACGGGCGGAAGAAGGCCGCCCGGCGGCTGTTTCACTGCCGGGGCAGACCCCCGTGGTCACCCTCGGCCGCTTTCGCCTGCAGGATGGCGACGCGGTGAGGGTAGCACCGTGAGCGGCTCAGGCCACCGCGCAGCAGGCGCCGGAGAGTTCCTGCAAGCCCTCGTATTCCACCGGCGGCTCCTCGTCGCGCAGGGTGTAAAGCCGGTACTCCACCTTTTCGCCCTGCACCCGGTACCACTCGTCGCACACCCTGCGCGCCTCTTCCACGCTGCAAAAGCTCCACAGCACGGCGCCGTTGTCGGCCATCAGGGTGGCGGTGCGGTTGGGCCATTCCTTGATAAAAAAGATCATGGTGTTTTTCCTCTCTCGTGTTCAGCGGTTTGCACGGCCACACTATCGCCGGCGCATGACGGCCGTATTGCCGCCTCGTGAACGTTTCATGACAGCCGCCCGCGCACATCGATCAGCATGAAATTCCTGCGCCACTTCCTGGAAAACCACGTCCTCGCCAATGCCACCTTCGTGGTGGTGCTGCTGGTCGGCACGCTCAGCTATTTCCAGTTACCCCGCGCCCAGGACCCGGAGATCAACTTCAACTGGGTGGCGATATTCACGGCCCTGCCCGGGGCCTCGACGGAGGATGTCGAAAAGCTGGTCACCCAGCCGCTGGAAGACGCCCTGCAGGGGCTGTCCGACGTCAAGTTCGTCATCAGCAACACCCGCGAGGGCATGTCCGACATCAGCGTGCGCTTCGACGACATCGACGAACGCCTGTTCGACAAACGCCTCACCGACCTGCGCCGCGAGGTGCAGAACAAGGCCAACACCGACCTGCCCGACGAGGCCAGCGAACCCTTCGTAATGGAATTCACCACCGCCAACCAGTTCCCCACGGCGATGGTGGTGCTGCACGGCATGGCCAACGACGAAACCCTGCGCCGCGCGGCGCGCAACATCCGCGACGACATCGACCGCCTGCGCGGCGTCGATACCGTCGACCCCGCCGGCCTGCGCGATCCCGAAATCCAGATCGAGTTCGATCCCGGGCTGCTGCGCGCCCATGGCGTCACCCCCAGCCAGCTGGCCGACACGGTGCGCGCCCACTTCCGCGACATCTCCGCCGGCGAGCTGCGCCTCGGCGGACAATCCTGGCTGGTGCGGCTGATCGGCACCAGCAGCGACCCCGGCTACATCGCCCGCCTGCCGGTGAGCACCGCCAGTGGCAGCCCCCCCATCGGCGAGCTGGCGGAGGTCCAGCGGGTGCGCGAAAAGAGCACCAAGCTGGCGATGCACGAGGGCAGGCCCGCCGTCCTCCTCGCGGTGTCCAAGAAACCCAACGCCAACACCCTGGAACTGGTGCAACGCATCGAGGACTACATCAGCGAAAAGAATGCCGTGCTGGCGCCACTGGGCCTGGAGCTGAAGCTGCTCGACGACCAGACCGCCGCCACCCGCGACGCCCTGCGCATCATGCAGAACAACGCCGCGCTGGGCCTGTTGCTGGTGGTGCTGGTGGCCTGGATCTTTCTCGGCGGGCACATCGCCGCCTTCATCGGCATCGGCATCCCCTTCACCCTCGCCGCCACCTTCTGGCTGCTCAACAGCATTGGCGAGACCCTCAACCAGTCGGTGCTGCTGGGCATCGTCATCGTCCTCGGCATGCTGGTGGATGACGCGGTGGTGGTGGTGGAGGCCATCTATTACCGGTTACAACGCGGCGCCCAGGCGCTGGACGCGGCGCTGGATTCCCTGCGCGAGGTGTTCAAGCCGGTGACCTCCTCGGTGCTGACCACCATGGCCGCCTTCCTGCCGCTGATGCTGCTGCCGGGGTTGGTGGGCGACTTCATGTTCATCATCCCCTTCGTGGTCTCGGTGGCGCTGGCCATCAGCCTCATCGAGGCCTTCTGGATGCTGCCGGTGCACATCAGCGCGGCGCGCATCCGCTTCGACAGGACCTCCCGCCCGCAGCGCCTGCGCAGACGCTTCACCCACTGGGTGCGCATGACCTACAGCCGCCTGCTGATCCGCGTGCTGCGCCACCCCAAGCGCTCGCTGGGCGTCATCGGCCTGCTGCTGGTGGCGGCCCTGGGCCTGCTCGCCAGCGGTCAGGTACGGGTGCAATTCTTCGCCTTCGACCCCTCGCGGCTGTTCTACATCAACGTGCAGATGCCACCCGGCACGCCGCTGCACACCACCATGGACACCCTGCTCAGGATCGAGGACAGGGCGCGCCAGCACCTCGAAGACAACGACACCCGCGGCATCATCTCCGTGGCCGGACAGATGTTCACCGAGATGGCGCCCTACTTCGGCGACCAGTACGGACAGATCGCCTTCAGCCTCAACCCCGACCACAACGCCACCCGCACCATCGACGAGATCATCGACGCCATGCGCGCCGACGTGCTGTCGGTTCCGGGGCCGGCGCGGGTCAATTTCTTCGTCATCAAACCCGGCCCGCCCACCTCCAGCCCCATCAACATCAAGGTGCGCGGCGACGACTTCCAGCAACTGCGCGCCGCCACCGACGCCCTGTGGCGCGAACTGCAGGCCATGCCCGCGGTGCGCGACATCCGCGACGACGACAGCGAAGGCAAGCCCGAGCTGCGCCTGAGACTCAACACCGACGCCCTGCAACGCAGCGGCCTGCGCACCAGCGAGGTGATGCGCGACATCCGCCTGCTGTTCGACGGCGAGGTAGTGGCCAGCATGCAGGACCAGGGCGAAAAGGTGGAAGTGCGGGTGCGTGCGCGGCCGCTCAGCGTCGACGACATCGACGAGGCCCTGCGCCAGCCCATCACCCTGCCCGAAGGCGCCGGACAGGCCCGCGAAATCCCGTTAGGGGAACTGGTGCACGTCAGCACCGGCGCCGGCAAGGCCTACATCCGCCACTACAACTTCCGCCGCACCATCACCCTGCAGGCAGAGCTGGACCCGGCGCAGATGGACACCGTCACCGCCAACCGGCTGATACAGGAAAAATGGCAGACCCTGCGCGTAGGGTATCCCGGCGTGGATCTGGAATTCTCCGGCGAACTGGACGACATCCAGGAGAGCCTCGACGCCATGGCCGCCCTGTTCCTGTTCGGCATCGGTCTCATCTACCTGATTCTCGGCAGCCAGTTCCGCAGTTATTTCCAGCCCTTCATGATCCTCGCCACCGTACCGCTGGCCTTCATCGGCGTGGTGTTCGGCCTCGCCGTCACCCACAACCCGCTGAGCCTGTACACCCTCTATGGCGTGGTGGCCCTGGCCGGCATCGCCGTCAACGCCGCCATCGTCATGATCGACGCCGCCAACACCCGCCTGGCCGCCGGCATGAGCGTACTGCACGCCACCGTCTACGCCGCCCGCCGGCGCGTGATCCCCATCATCATCACCTCCCTGACCACCATCGCCGGCCTGTTCTCGCTGGCCACCGGCCTGGCCGGCGAATCCCTGTTATGGGGTCCGGTGGCCTCCGCCATCGTCTGGGGCCTGGCCTTCTCCACCGTGCTGACCCTGTTCGTGATCCCGCTGCTGTACCGCACCTTCATGGGCCTGGGCGGCACCCGGCGGCAGCGCCAAACCTGACATTCAGTAATCACGGCAACATCAAGATGTGCATTTTACTGTTCAAACCAGATGCCAAATGTTCTAAGCTTGCACAGTCTCTCGAGACTAAAGAACAAAATTTTCATCCAACAGGGAGTAGAATCATGAGAAAGATTTTGTTAGCCACATCCTTGGCTTCACTGTTTGCCTTTTCATCCGGCGCACAGGCTGACCGTAACTTTGGGGAAATCTATACAGACTGCGGTCTAGGCGCTTTGATTGCCCAGGGTATCAACGATGAAGGCACAGCGGATATCGTTGCCATCGTCACCAACATCACATGGGATCTGGGTACCACTGCCGTCTCTTCAAACATCACCTCGCCGAACAGCTGTGCCCGGGGTGACGCCAAGACCGCAGCATATATCCTCAAGAGCTATGCCCAGCTCGAAAAGGATCTGGTACTGGGCAATGGTCGCTACCTGGACGCCCTTGCGGAAGTCACCGAGGTAGCCCCCATGGATCGGCCGGAATTTGCCAAGACCATCCGCGCTGAGTTTGCCAAACAGGCAGCTTCCCCGGATTATGAAATGCTGTCGCGTCAGAAAAAGGCCGAGCAGCTCTACAACATCGTCATTTCACGCAGTTGATCTGTGGCTGCACTGTCTTTCCGGGCCCCCTCTTGCAGGGGGCTCTTTCTTTTGACCTTCATTGTTGTTTCTCTTTTCCGGTCTGCCAATGCAGCCACTGGCCCGTCGGTGATTTCAATCGAGCAGCTGGCGCACCACCCAAAATGGCTGCGACTGCTGCACTATGACGTCGACACGCACCAAGGCACTTTCCTGAGCGAAGATTTCTACCTAAGCCAACAGGGGAAAAGCAACCCGGCCGCAGAATTAAAGGCTACCTTAGACACCGCGAACACGGCTGTGACGACAGAATCCCATCCCCGTTGCCGCTTCCCCGCTCGATACACCTGGCTGGCCGATCAGCTACAACAACCACAGTGGAAAACTATCCCGTCGGCCTGCCGTAAACTACGAGAATGGTTGAGGGAAAACCCGCTGCATTCGATCAGCCTGTTGATGGTCAGCGGCTACATGGGCAATCCAGCCTCCATGTTCGGCCACTCCATATTGAAACTGAATACCTCCAACAACAACCATGACCTGTTCAGCACCACCATCAATTACGGTGCGCTTGTGCCTCCGGAAGAACCCATTATTGTCTATATCTTCAAAGGCCTGTTTGGCGGCTATCAAGCTGGCTACTCGGATCGCTACTTTTATACTCAGGACGTCGTATACACGAACACTGAAGCAAGAGACATCTGGGAATATGAACTCAACCTGAAGCCAGACCAGGCCAAGTTCTTGCAACTTCACATCTGGGAAATCATTGGCAAGAAAAAACAGTATTTTTTCCTTACTCGGAATTGCGCCTATGAGCTTGCACGAATTGCCGATGTAATTATGGATCCACCACTCTCCCAACCAGCTCGTGCCTGGTACGTTCCGGTTGAGCTATTCGACAGGCTTCACGATCTCGACCAATCGGCCTCGGACAATCAGCATTCAACCCTGATCAAGCAAGTTCGTTACCACCCTTCGGCAGAGCGCAAACTCATTCATGAATATGAAAGTCTGAACGCCAAACTAAGAAAAGTGGCCAAGCAATTCCTGAGCCACCCTCAAAGCAACCAGATTAATGCCACGCTGGCAGGCTTGACACCCGCCGAACAGCAGACGCTACTGGACTTCCTGTTTTCCTACCAGCACTTCATTTTCATCAAGGAATCACCAGACCCCTCTCAAGAAACCCTTTCTCTGAAACATGCATTGATGGTGAAACGGCTTGCCTTGCCGCCCTCACCCGCAGAGGATAGCAAACCGCCCAATCGCCCTGCACCCTCAGCGGGGCAACGATCATCCATTATCGGTGCCGGAGTAATGCGCGAAAGGAGTGGTGAAATTGCAGCATCGATCAACCTGACTGCATTTGCCCAGGAACCGACTGGAAGGAACCCTCTGGACGGGGGAGAGTTGACAGTTCTCGACCTGCATCTGAGCCTGCCGACCGGTAAGCCAGTAGTTCAAAAGATAGACTACCTTCGCATCTTTCATCATGCGCTGTCGCCACTGCCAATGACATCTCCCTGGTCATGGCGACTGCAGCTCCGCACACAGAGAGAAGCTGACAAAAAATATGATCACCAACTCTATCTCGGTCTGGGAAGATCCAGAAAACTGGACAAGGCATTGCTGTATGGCCTTCTTACCCCCTCCATCCATTCACGGACACCTTTTTTCCGGCTCCGTCCAGAGGGGGGAATTCTATATCCTCTACGCAATAACCTTCGTCTCAACCTTGGAGTAGGTGTTGAAAGCACCGCCAAGAACTGGCAAACAACACCTACGGCCACCCTTCAGTACAGCCCATCTAGAAAATTCTCCGTGCTGCTGGAATACCGAAAGGAAGTGGCGCCATCCTGGCAACTGACGCTCCGCACACACTGGTAGCCAAGCCGGAATTTATGAGCACCGAAATCCAACAGCGGTCAGCAACCATCGTGAACCCCTCCCTCACCATCCTGCTGCTCAGCGCACTGCTCACCACCCCCCTGTACGCCGCACTCAGCCACGACCCGTCGCTGCACTGGAAGACCCTCACCAGCACGCACTTCGAGATCCATTTTCACCACGGCGAAGAGGCCCTCGCCCGTGAAGTCGCCGCCATTGCCGAGCAGACCCACGCGCGGCTGGTGGACGAACTGAACTGGCGGCCGCGCAAGCGCACCCAACTCATCCTCACCGACCGCTTCGATTTCTCCAACGGCTCGGCGACGCCCTTTCCGCGCAACACCATGACCATCATCGTCACGCCGCCGCGTAGCGACAGCAGCGTCAACGACTACAACGACTGGCTGGACACCCTGATCACCCACGAATACACCCACATCCTGCACCTCGACAGGCGCGCCGGCCTGCCCGCCGGGCTGCAAAGAACCTTCGGCCGCCTGCTGCCGCTGTTCCCCAACGTGATGCAACCGCCGTGGTTCATCGAAGGCCTCGCTACCTGGCACGAAACCGACCCCGACGCACACATCGGTCGCGGCCAGAGCAGCCAGTTCCGCATGCTGATGCGCATGGAGGTGGCACACGGCATCAAGCCGGTGAAACAGGTCAACCAGCCGCTGGAAAGCTGGCCCATGAATACCGTGCGCTACCTCTACGGCGTCTATTTCTACCAGTTCGTGGCCGAGCGCTACGGGCCCGACAAAGTGCAGGAACTGGTCGAGCAGTACAGCGACAACATCATCCCCTTCATGATCAACAACAACAGCCGGCGGGTGCTCGATGCCAACCTCACGCGGCTGTGGGCGGCATTCAAGCAATACCTGCGCGACGACTTCGGCGCCGAGATCGAGGCCATCCGCCAGCGCGGCGAGAGCCCGGCGCAGCAACTCACCGATTACGGCTATTTCACCGGCATGGCGCGCCTGGCCGGCAATGGCGATCTCTATTTCCTGCGCAACGATCAGCAGAGCGAACCCCGCCTGATGCGCCTGCGCCGGGGCCAGCCGCCGCAGGCCATCGGCGACATGCGTGGCCGCCATTTCGACCTGCACCCCGAGGCCGGCATCGTCGTCGCCGAGATCGACGCCACCCGCAGCACCAACCAGTTCGCCGACCTCTACCACCTCGACCCGCGCAGCGGCAAAAAGACCCAACTGACCCACGGCGGCCGCTACCTGTACGCCGCCTGGAGCCCGGACGGCACGCGCATCGCCGCGGTGCACAACAGCGGCGGGCAGAGCGCCCTGCACCTGCTCGACGCCAGCGGAAAATTGCTGGACGTGCTGTGGCAGGGCGAGGACCACAGCGTGCTCGGCGCCCTGGACTGGTCGCCGGACGGGCAACGGCTCGCCCTGCCGGTGTGGCGCCGCGACAGCCTGTGGAACCTCGAGACCTTCTCCCTGGCGGATCGCCAGTGGCGGATGCTCACCCGCAGCGCCGGCATCGAGACCACGCCGCGCTATTCGCGCGACGGCCGCTTCCTGCTGTTCAGCGCCGACTACGACGGCGTCTACAACATCCAGCGGCTGGACCTGCGCAGCGGTGAAATCCACACCCTCAGCAACCTCATCGGCGGCGCCTTCGCCCCCATCGAGGCGCCCGACGGCAGCGGCCTGTACTTCACCGGCCTCGGCGCGCGCGGCTTCGACCTCTACTTCCTGCCCGGCCCGCAGCCGCGCCCCGTCCGACACACGGCGCCCGCCACCAAGCCCGCGCCGACAACCGCCGCCAAGGCCATCGACGGCGAAATCAGCGACTACAGCCCGCTAGGACGCGTCGCCCCCACCTGGTGGTGGCCATGGCTGGCGTTCAGCGACGAACGCAGCGAGATCGGCTTCAGCACCAGCGGCAGCGACCCGCTGAACCGGCATAACTATATCTTGTCACTCGCCTACGACGCCAAGAACGGCTGGCCCGTCGGCCGCCTCGACTACATCTACGACCGCTGGAACCCCACCCTCAAGCTCAGCGCCCAACGACAAGTGTTTGCCCTGCGCGACCGCAACGACAAGCCGGTGCACTACCGCAGCAGCGACAGCCTCAGCCTCGAGGCCCTGTGGCCCTTCTTCCGCTACGACCGGCGCTGGACCCTGCATGCCGGGCTGGTCTCCGAGATCGAGGCGGACAAGCACATCCTGCCCGGCTTCGCCCCCCAGCCGACGCTGCGTGACCAGCTGCTGGGCCTCGCCGTCAGCTATGATTCCAGCCGCCGCTATGCGCGCGCCATCAGCCCCAGCAACGGCCGCCAGCTGCGCCTCATCGCCGAGGACAACGACGCCCTGCGCAGCGACGCCCGCGGCCAGGTCTACACCCTGGACTGGCGTGAATTCATCGACCTGCGAGGCGAACAGGTGCTGGCGGCGCGCCTGCTGGCCGGCTGGGGCACGGACCGGCCACGCCCCTTCCGCCTCGGCGGCAGCCTCCCGGACAGCCGCCCCAGCGACCCGCGCGCCGCCGCCCTCGCCCCCACCGGCGCCCTCTTCAACCGCCGCCGCTACGCCCTGCGCGGCTACGCCGAGGGCCTGTACGGCCTGGTGGGCCGGCGCATGGGCCTGCTCGAAGTGGAATGGCGCTTCCCCATCGCCCTCATCGAACGCGGCCTGATGTCGCCCCCCATCGGCCTGCACCGCCTGCACGGCACCCTGTTCTTCAACACCGGCGACGCCTGGAACGAGCGCTTCGACCTGGCCGAACTGAAGTCCGGCCTCGGCGCCGAGCTCACCGCCAGGGTGGTGCTGGGCTACTGGCTGCCGGTGGACCTGCGCCTGGGCTACGCCCACGGCCTGGACGACGGCGGCACGCAACAGATCTATCTGAACCTCGGCGCTTCGTTCTAGCGCCCCGATGCGGCACAATCACGCCATGACCAGCAAAAAGACCACCCCCACAGAGCGCTACTGGCTGCTGGCCTGGCTGCTCACCCTGGCCATCATCCCGGCCCTCTCCATCTATGGCCGGCGCCTGCAGACCCTGGCCCGCGACAACCTCGACCCAGCCCTGCTCGCCTGGCTCATCGCCGTCCCCACCCTGCTGCTGGTGGTCGCCGTCCTGGTGCAACAGGTACGGCGCGGCGGCTACCGCCGCCTCTGGCACCTGAGCTGGGCGCTGGCCCTGTTCGGCCTGCTGCCGCTGACCCTGCCGGCGGTGGAGGAACGCCTGCACTTCCTCGTCTTCGGCGCCTTCGGCCTGGCCGCGGGGCGCGCCTTTCCCGTCGCCCTCGCCGTCACCCTGGGCGTGGCCGCCGCCGGCCTCGACGAACTGTTGCAGCACTGGCTGCCAGACCGCGTGGGCGACTGGCGCGACGTGGGCTTCAACCTGCTGGCGGTGGGCGGCGGCCTGCTGCTGGCGCGGCTGGGCGGACGCTGATGCGCCGCTGGCTGGCCGTGCTGCTGCTCGCCGGCCTCGCCAGCAGCGCCGGGGCGGAGGAACTGCGCCTGCGGCTGCTGGACGTGGGCGAGGGCCAGGCCGTGCTGCTCAGCCATGGCGAGCGCGGCATCCTCGTCGACACCGGCCATGCCGGCCAGGCGCCGAAGGTGCTGCGCGCCATCGCAGACAGCGGCATCCGGCACCTGGACATGCTCATCCTCAGCCACCTGCACCCCGACCACGCCAGTGGCTATTTCCGCCTGCGCGAGGCCTGGCCGGACACCCCGGTGCTGGACGCCCGGCACCCGCTGCCGGCCGATGTCTCGCCGGACATGGTGCGCTGGGTGAACGAGGCCCTGTCCCGCGACCCCCTGCGCCGCCGCCTCACCGCCGGCGACAGCCTGCCCTGGGGCGACGCCCGCATCGAGGTGCTGTGGCCCGCCCGTTTCGACAGCAACAACCTCAACCGCCACTCGCTGGTGCTCCACGTCCGCCACGGCGAGCGCAGCGCGCTGCTGATGGGCGATGCCGGCAAGGTGGTGGAGCGGGCGCTGCTGCAACAGGGGAAGGACCTGCGCGCGGAGATACTGGTGGTCGGCCATCACGGCGCCAGCGACACCGGCGACGCGGCCTTCCTCGCCGCCGTGCGACCGGCCTGGAGCCTCATCTCCGTCAACCGCGACAACCTGCGCGGCTACCCGCACGACGGCACCCTGCAACGCCTGCGCGCTGCCGGCGGGCGGCTGTTGCGCACCGACGAAGACGGCGACCTCTGTCTGCGCCTGCCGCGCACGGCGGTCGTCACCCCCTGCCGCGCAGCGGGCAACGCCCGACAATCCGCCGATATTGGCAAAGTCAGGCCGTAGGAGCGGGCCATGCCCGCGATTGATGGAAAGGAAAAATGATGAAGTTGTCGGAGCGGCTTCAGCCGCGAAGAAATAACAACCCTGTTCGCAGCTGAAGCCCCACAATATTTCCCTGGCGGAGATGCCTTGTTTGCGGCTTGTTACACCGCAGAGCGCTAAAACGAAAAACATCACCGCCTTGTAGCGCCTTCAGGCGCGAACGCCTTCCAGGGTGAAGAAGAAGCTCGCCCCCTGCCCCGGCTCTCCCTCGCCCCAGATGCGCCCGCCGTG